>Ga0209482_1000083_pt1 | contig 77723 bp, 79 predicted proteins | sample CoawatmetaG10DNA_FD_187512 | JGI IMG/M metagenome (GOLD analysis project Ga0209482, IMG submission 187512) | Marine microbial communities from the West Antarctic Peninsula - Coastal water metaG104-DNA (SPAdes) (version 2) | ecosystem: Environmental > Aquatic > Marine > Coastal ...
AGGAGGTAAAAGAGGAGGTAAAAGAGGAGGTAAAAGAGGAGGTAAAAGAGGAGGTAAAAGAGGAGGTAAAAGAGGAGGTAAAAGAGGAGGTAAAAGAGGTGGTAAAAGAGGAGGTAAAAGAGGAGGTAAAAGAGGAGGTAAAAGAGGAGGAAAATATTCAAATTCAAATTCTGGAAAAGAAAGAAGACGAATCAATAAAGAAGGTCGAAAAATAAAAATATAACAGAAATCAATATAATGAATAAAGGTATATTCATTATATATAATGAGCAGTAAAGACAAAAGTATGACAGAAAAAAGCAATGATGATTCAGAAAAAAGTGATTCTAACTTGTTAAAAAATTTATTAGGCAATGAAACATTAAAAAAGGTCGATTGGTCTGTGGAAAACGAAAAGATATTGGTAGAATGGTGCGACATTGCGCAATGTTATAAATGGTTGAATATGAAGGCACATAGTTCTTATTCCTATATGAACGCATGGTTTACTATTCCCGCAATTATATTGTCCACTATTAGTGGCACAGCATCGTTTGCACAAGAAAGTATTCCTCCCAATTATCAATCTATGGCAGTGTTATTAGTTGGCACAGTCAATATTAGTGTAGGTATTTTAGCAACGATTCAACAATTTTTAAAAATATCTGAATTAAATGAAGCGCACAGAGTGGCGTATATTGCATGGGATAAATACGCACGAAATATTCGTATTGAGTTGGCAAAATCACCAAAAGAACGACCAGAAGCGCACATGTTTTTGAAATATTGCCGCGATGAGTTTGATCGATTAATGGAAACAAGTCCTTCTGTACCTGAAGCAAGTATTACAATGTTTAAGAAAACATTTATAGACTCAAAAGACGCAAAGGTGTTGGAAAATATGGAAAAATTGAAATTACCCGATATTTGTGACATTATTGTTTCAGCCGAAGAAAATCGCCATCATTGGTATAAAGAGATTGGGACCCATACTTCGGAACTAGAAACACGTGCTGAAGGGGATTTATTACAACGCCAAAAAGAAATGCGCGAAAAAGAGCAAGAAATGCGTGAAATGGAAGATATACTCAACGATAAGAGGCAATTTTTAATTGATTATGAAAAACAAAAGATTGGGAAATATGAAACATTGATTATAGAATTTAAACAATTATTTGAAAAAACAAACGGACGAATGCCTGAAGACTCGGTTATAATGGAACATTTTACCGGAACAATTGACGAAGAGTTTTTAACGAAATATCTATCAAATGGGGATGAAAATGTATAAAAAACAGGGCGTCCCCCAGGTTGCTTCTTTTGTTCTAGTTGCCGATTTAACCGGTCTATTAATACAGGTGCAACAACATCTAAACCTTTGTACTGTGCATTAATCTATCAACCAAATTATAATTTTCGTATATAAGAGTGGCCAATTCTTATATACTTCCATCATAATTATAGTGAAGATCTTCATAGAGGGAACGGGAATCCAATTGGAAACCAAACTGCGAACAGTTCTTTATACACAGATAGGGATTTTGCTTATTTATGGTTTATCAGGCAACTCTTATTTACGGCCAGTGAAGGATATAAATATTCATTGTAATTACCAACTCTTTCCCACAAGAGAATCTTTCGAACTTAACTGTGCTTTTCACGCTGTCTATGTCTAACTTTACATATTTTAATTAATTTTTAATACCGGGAGGGATTTAAAAGTCCCCCACACAGCATACCCTGATCTATTTTTGGCCAAGTTAGTAGCTTTAGGTGATCAACCCATTATCCAGTAAAATGAAAAAAGGACATTCAATTTTATGGGAAAAATAGGTTTTTTTATAAATAGCAAAACAATGACCCGACCCCATAAAATTGAACACCTTTTTTCCAGTTTTATATATTCCATCAAACAACAATAAAAGATGAACAAGAACATCAGTAAGAACCAAACGCAAACCCGTTGCCTTTTGTGTAACGGTAAGCATTCACACGAAGTGTGTGATTCGTGCCCGTTGATCAGTTACGCAAGAGATAAGAAAGGGGAAAAGGTAATAGGTAAGTACCATCCCAAGATGACGGAAGTGATGTCTGTTATGAGTGATCCGAACTCTCTTCAATTAGAGTCGTTGAACATTCAGTCACTTCGCCTTATGGCAACATGCTTTGTATATGAGAATAGTGACAATATGATTGTGTGTTGTGAAAAAAAAACAGGTCCCAACTTTGACAAGGAATTCCAATACAACCCCATTCCTCTGACATTATCCAGAAAACGACTACAAAAAGAACTCACCAAGAAGTGGGAGAAAATACATGCATTGAAAAGAAAAAAAAAGAATGGACCCCCGGAACTTCTATCAGAATATTCGTGTCCGATTTGTATGGAAGAAATGGGGGAATACAAGTGGTTTCATTACGAATACAGATTCGTAACGAACGTTGAGAGAGTCCAACTGGAAATACAACATGGAAGAATATGCTATAAATACACAAACGGTACAAATCCAGTCAAAACCTCATGTGGGCATATTATGTGCTCGAATTGTACGTCAAGACTCGTACCGAATGCCAATTTTCGCGCACTTAGTGATTATAACCATGAGGTTTGTCGTGACGCAGCAAAATATCGACTGTATCTAATGTACAACATGTCGTGCCCTTTGTGTCGCAGTAATAGTATTGTTGAAAAAAGACTTGGTTTAGATAGAGACAAACTTTGGGGGAATAAGAGACAAAATTCTTGGGTATTTAGAAGACCTGTAACTACTTATATCGAGGGAATGAGAGGAAGATATTGGTGTGATGATCCTCTCTCTGACGAATCGAATTTGTCTAGTATACATGCTTGAGAACTATACGTGTTTGTTATATTGTAAAATTGTAATTTTTTTATTCTATTATATTGCGATTTTTATCTAATACATATTTATTGTTTTCATCACCGATCAAATAATTGGAATAAATAATAAAAAAGGGTTTTATAAATTCGTCAAATGTTTCTTTGTCCATGGTTGTTTCCGTATTGAATCGCCAATCATAAATATTTTGCTTGTCTGTTTCAAAATACAACCATGTGTCGAATAAATCGTGTAAAAACTGGTATTTTTCAAGTTCTTTATTAAAAGTACGTAAATAAGAAGGTATAAACTGTCGAGGTTTGTAACCAATCATCCATCCCTCTAAAATCACAACATCATAATGTTCGTGAATGGGAATGTATTCATCTACATCACCAAAACCTTTGTGAAGAGATTTGTTGAATTTCGGAAGAACCGCATTTTCTCCCTGTTTAATTCTTGTTAAAAAATCTTTCAACCATTTTGTATCATGTGTTCCAGCTAATCCGCGTTGGTTGTATAAATTATCTCGAAATTCACATAACGCGTGTTTCATTTTTTTATACGGGTAATAAAAATCATCTAGACTAATCGTTAAACAAGAAATGTTTTGATCATGTAATTTTTTTTTCACGTTTTCACATGATGTGCTTTTACCACATCCCTGGGGTCCATGAACCCCGACAAATATAGGTTCTTTTTGGGTTCTTTGCTTCATTGTGTCTATAATTTGATCGAAAATAACTTTTTCCATTATTAATGTATAGTATATATCTCTTATATAGTTTATGTTTATCAAATAAAAAAACACAGGGCGTCCCCCAGGTTGATTTATTGTTCGAATTGCCTTATTAAGGGTCGATATAATACAGGTTCAACTACCTATAAACCTTGTATGTGCGTCGATCTTGATTGTAATAATCATTTCCATACATAAGAGTGATCAGTTCTTATATACTTTCATCATTACTACTATCAGGATCTACATAGAGGGAACGGGTTTCTAGAATCTATAAGAGATTAAGAATCCAAACTGCGAAGAACAGTTTTTTATACATAAAAGGGGATAATTTACGCAGTTTACACCGGTTAAAATTTTACTATTTGCGGAAACGACGCACTGGAAGTTCCAGTCCAAATAAGTAAATATTTTGGTATATGTTAGTTGCACTCCATCCCACGGAGCAGTTCTTCGAACCATTTATGCTTTTCACGCTTTCTATGTCTAATCTTACAATATTTATTTTATATTTAAACCACTTGATTCTTTTGTATGCCAGATTAGAAGCACTAGGGGAATCTCCCCATCATCCAGTTAAATGGAAAAATGACATTCAATTTTATAGACGTACTATTTATTTAGAAAATATTATAAATAATAATCGTGAAACAAATGACCGTCTATAAAATTGAATGTTTTTTTAAAAATTAATTCAATTTAACCTTATATATTAATTTACTTATACTATTACAATGAGTAAGAAAGTTACAAAACCTACCCAATGCTTATTATGCAATGGCAAACATTCACACAAGAGTGATCATTGTAAACTTATGCTTGCTGATCAAAATGGCAATGACCATAAAAAAATAGAACAAATTACGAACTTGATGAACGGTAAGAATAAACCCAATTTTGACGCAATGACCATTCAAACATTACGTCTGATTGCTGTAAATTTTGTATATGATAATAGTCTTTATGATATATCTATGCGTACAAGCGCTAGAATTCACCCCAACATAGATAAAGGTAGACAATATAATCCAATCCCGCTTACACTGTCAAAAAATCGTTTGAAAAAAGAACTTATAAAAAAATGGGAATTCCGACAAAAACTCCTTGAAAAAAAAGAAAAAGTGCCTGAAATTATTCCGGAACATACATGTCCCATTTGCTATGAAGAGATGGGACAATACACATGGTGTGATAATGAATATATGTTTCGAACAACTGGAGAAATACTTACCAGAGAAAATATAGAAACGCATCCTGGAGATAATTGTTGTTCAGCACATATTTCGAGTATAGATATGTTGTTCAAGGAAGGTCATAATCCTATCAAAACAACTTGTGGTCATATTATGTGTAGTTCATGTTGGTCAAAAATAGCAAAAAACACTAATTTCAGAACTGAAAGTGATTATGTATCTTCGTTTAAACGATGTGCACCATGGAAACTAAACCAAACAGAAACAGAAATAACAAATCGATTACACGAATTCTACAGTGGATCATGTCCAATGTGCCGAACCGAAACCTACGCATCAAAACGCCTAGGTGTAGATAAAGATTCAAATTGGGACCAAGACATTAGTCGAGGACTCTTTATGAGACCAAGAACATATACTAGAGATTGGAATATTTTGAAACGTTGGAATGGTTGGATTGATTCCCCGAGTATAGATAGTCATATTGTTCGTACATATGGTCCAACTGAGGGGTTTCGTATTCTATTTGACCCAACATCTGACAAATCATGAGTATAAAAGACATTTTGTAAATTTGTGAATAGTGTATTTACAATGTTTTTTTCCGTATAATGAATGAGTAGGGTTTTACTATAACCAAATTGGGGGGAATATTTATGTTTATGGACAATTTATTAACTTGTAATCTAAATCAAAACATCCCATTATACAATCGTCATTTGTGCATTTGGATAGTAAATTTTGATTTTCTAGAAACAAGTTTAATGTCGTGTTGTAATAAGTAGTTTCATCTATATCAATTTGTGTTTTCATACATGAACCATGTTTGTCCCACTCGTGTTCCCATAATGTATTATCACAACTATGCCAATACATATTCATATCGTCTAATAAATCACCGATTGGTGTAACATAAGACACCTTTTCACAATTTTCTGGATAAGATGTGCTATTTATTTGTGGCCAAAGACCATGTATCATATAATCCGAACTACACCATTTTTGAACTGATAATTCATAATAATTATAAACATGTGTAGAATGAACTAGATGGAAATAGGAAAACAATGTTGCGAATTTAAAAAGCATGCTATATAACCTCTATTTTTTATTTTGTTGGAATTTCTCGTCAATATATTTCCATAATACACTAAACATCAATCCTTGAAATCCATTGGCTAATAATTTCGTTTTTAATCCTCGCCCAAACAATCCAATCATTCCCTCTTTTGTCACAATTTCCTTCACGATTTCGGGATAAGAAATAATTGCTGTATTTGATTGCTTGTAGACTTTTACCACGCGAATTGAATTAGATAGTGTATCACTTACACATGTAGATGTGAAACCGATCAACCCATTTCTTGCTAATTTTTTAAAAGGATCATCAGTTTTGGGTATTTTCTCTTGTAGAGTATTGTAAGTAGCAAACCATGGGAAATGTCCAACCCATGTTGCGGATGCCGATGCTAAACTTCCATGAAAAAGAACTTGTGGACCATTTGTTTTCACCTTGGTGATTACATTTTTGAACCCTTCTTTGCCTTGAACTTGCATATTTGTTTTTATTGTGTCAATTGGCATCAAAGTTATTCTAAATAACGCGGCGATCAAAGAAGCGCACGCACTTTTGGCCCATATAGGTAGTTTTCGTGTGGTTTCATTTGAATCCAAAGCAACGATTGTTCCGGTATTTGCTGCTGTATCTCCAAATCTTGCCATAGGTCCTTGTATTAATGCTGGAATTACTCCACGATAAAAACGGGGAATTCCACCTTGTTTGTATAATGTTTTCATGGTTTGTATTGTTCCTGTTCCATGAACATATTGATAATTAATAGTTGTTCGCATCCACATTAATGTAGCAACATTGATTCCCATGGCGGCTGCTCCAGATAATCCACTTTGGATACTTCGTTCAATTATATGATTCGTAGTAGTTTCCGTTTTCTTCTCCATCATATAATAATATCATAAAAAAAGGTTTCCCTTTTAACACCCGATGTCGGGTTTGAACCGACGACCACACGCTTAAAAGGCGTGCGCTCTACCAACTGAGCTAACCGGGTTGGTGCACGAAGTGGGATTCGAACCCACGAAGCATACGCAACAGATCTTAAGTCTGTCCCCTTTGACCGCTCGGGAATCCGTGCCTAAAGTGTATCAGGAGGGTCTCGATCCCTCGACCTTCGGCTCATAAGACCGATGCTCTAACCAACTGAGCTACAGATACATACTTACCTTACCATATTTATATTACTGACTAGGACGTAAACCCACCTTTCAATTTTATGGAAGTGCGTTTTGGTATTATTTTTCACAATATATACAAAATTTTGATTTACTCTTCTGATATAACGAACGATTCTATAAAATATCGTCAATATAAAATTGAATTTAATATTATTATTAAAATTAACTATAAATATAAAAATAATGCCACGTAGTCGCGATCAACGCTGTCGGCGTGTATTAAACGCGTTCTTTGATGAACAACTTACAAATATACATTATATTTTGGAAAAATTGAATGTTCGCGGATGGAAAATTGCGCGGTATGTTATTACAATACCTAAGGAGTGGACAGTTTCATCGCCAAGATATGATAATGATACAAGAACTTTAACATGGGTAAATAATGTGAAACAACAAGATTTACCACAAAACGAAAAAGCAACTGAAATTGAGCAACTATTCAAAACCAAAATGGAGCCACATGAGAAAAAGGCAGGAAGTATTAGTTCAAGTTATTTACGTATTCATGAAACAAAATTAAGTGATGAAAAAATAGAATATCATTTCCTTGTGGTTTATGACAAAGAGCATATGCCTTTTCCCGAAGAAGTAGATTTAAATCATCGAATCGAACAGTTGGAACGAAATAATGATCAAATTACGAAACAACTTCGGAATTACCGAAATGAAACGGAACAATATGTAGGTTATATGCGTCGCAGATATAACCGGGCAATAAGAGATCGTGATGATGCAAATTATGCGGTTACTACCTGTTCTCAATTATTCGAACGAAGAAATGCTGAACATATGGAAAAATATCGAAAAATTATTCGAGATTGTTACTTAGAAATGGAAAAAGAATTTGAATGTCCTGTATGTTACGAAACAATTCCTAATGATAAAGTGTTTACTACTCCATGTAAACATGTTATTTGTTCGGATTGTACAACACATTGCCAAAATAACTGTCCAATGTGTCGCCAAGAAATGTGTTATGTACCTAATGAAAATAATGATAATATTAATGATAATGTGCTTGATTTGGCAAATGTTTAGCAATTATTATAATTTGATACTCCATCCCATACAATATTATTTGTGTTCGCCCATGTTTTTTTATCACATAACCCCGACCATTCATTATTATTGAAATCGATATATTGTGTTACAATACCACCCGACATATCATAACTATATCCAGGAGTACTCATAATATTGTCATTTAGTGTTTTTGATTCTTTATTGTACATATTTCCAGTATTTACAGAACCTGGTTCGTATTTAGGTATGATACATTTTTCTTTTTCTTCATCATATGTCCAGTAGTCAGGACACACACCATATGAAGGCGGCCAAGCAGCATTTTCATTTCCATTGCTCATTAAAATTCCCATAAAAATCAATATTAAAATTAATACAACAACCGCAATTGCTAAAACTGTCATATGAAAAGTTTCCATTATAAAATAGTAGGATAAAGTATTTTATGAATTTTATGAACTTTAATCTCTAAAACTAACATATAGTCGATTATTATGGATTTACAACCAGTATCATATTTAGAGCGTCAAGGACAAATTATTACTAATACAACCCCTTATAATGGTCGTGTCAATTTAGAGGAACCCGAAAATCCCGATGCACGCTTTCAGATGTTTGAGCGCATTGAAGTGAAAAATAAGGCAACTGAATATCGCGAACCATTAAAAGGTGATTACGAAGATACAATTATTTCAAAAGTGTTTTTTTCGGCTGAAAATATTCAAATTGTTCAAAACGGTTTACGCGCAGGTGTTTATAAGAAATCCGGAGATCGTGAATTAATGATTCCGAATCAAAATATAGATATACTAAAACAAATTATGCGCAATATGTTTTTAGAATATTCATTATTTCAACCTGATAATATAACAGAACAAGTAGAGCGTCTAAACAATATTGTATTGGAATATACTGTTCCAAAAATATATAGCGAGGCAATTGGTTATTTAAAATATTTAGAAGATCAAAGTCGTCTGGTTGTTCCATTAGAATTACCTCAACGTCCGGATCGTGTATACAAACAATTGGAACTACAACCTTATATGTAAGTGTTTATAAACATTGTATTCTAAATTCAATGTTTATGATTGGAACATCGGTTTTTTATAAAATTCAGGATCAAAATAATGAAACATACGATAATCGGTTTGAAAAGAACTCCATTTTGTTGCTTCTAATATTTCTCTAAAATTGGGGCTATTAACAGCGCGAATAATATCTTCACCTTGTTTCTTGGACTTTATAGGAATACCAAATGTTAATTGACTCATTCCATATTTTCCGTCAAAATCGTTATATGGGTATTGTTTTTCATTGAAATTCAATAAAACTTTAGGAATATCAAAATGTCTTTTCCTTTCTTTCGCATATTTTAGTCCAAGACCTCGGCGTGTTATATTATGTACAATAGAATGGCGAAATTTCTTGCTTTTTTTCTTGGACAATTTTCGTGCATCATACAATCCTGCGTCAAATAGTATTTCGATTCCCTTATCTTTTTGAACCATGATTTTTTCTATTTTCTCATAGGAAAAATTTGGCAGAAAAGGCCACGATGTTAAGTCCAAGACACGTTTTTCACCTTTTTCGTCGATTATTTTTGTATTTTTTGAAGTATTTTTTGTTCCTTCTTGGACAATGTAAACATCGAAACGGGTTTGCGCACTAAATTTCTTTAGTCCCTCTTTCTTTCCATAAATATGTAGATAAGAAAGATGATTTTGCCTTGTCAACAAATCATATAATGGGTGTTTTGGTCTGCGCCAATTAGAAGGTGTGATGAACCCTAAATAACCATTTGATGTTAATAATTGTTCATTAAATATAAAATCCAAGAACTTTGTCCATAATGTTCGATTTCCAACACTGCCTTCATATGTTTTCGATTTTTTGGTTTGAAATGGCGGATTACCCACGATGATGTCAAAGTGTTTTTTTCCTAAACCATCCATCCATTTTTCACGAGAGTCCAAGAAATTGGATTGACAGACATTTGCTGATTTTCCGAACAGTTGTGTTAATTTGTTGGCATTAGAAGGATTTAATTCAATCATATGTAACATGTTTTTTAAAATATGTGTTTTGCGTTTTTTTGGATCAGGGAAATGCTTGTGTAAACCCTTCATTAATTTGACATAAGCAACTGCCATGAAATTACCGGTTCCAGAACAAGGATCTAACCAACATAGATCCTTATTTGACCAAACCTTACTGGGTAAATTATTCATAATTTCCTCAATGAATTCATATGGAGTAAATACTTCCCCATATCTATCCTTTTCTTTTTTTCGTATAGTAAGATGTCTGTCAATATAAGATTGAATATTAGATTCATTCATATCTTCGATTTTCATTGTATCAAAGTAATACGTTACTGTATTATTTTGAGAAAAGTTTATTTTGTCGGAAGTTGTTTTTCTTTTGGAATGGAACTATCAAATAAATTTATTTTTAGATTAAAATCTTTATTAAATCCATAAAATACATTTAGTTGGTTTGTTGAGTAGATCGCGTCAATATTATAGACATCTTCCTTTTCTAAATAATCGATTATTTTAGGGATGTTTTTTTTATTTATAATTTGAAAATAAGTACCGCCATTTATAGAATTATTTTTTCCATTCTTATAAATAGATTGATAATGGGGCGTTTCTATTTTATAAAAAGGAATATCATTGACAACATGTTTTGTAAATTCACGGGTTTCATCATTATCGAACTTGTTTCGAATAATACGAAACATATCCCATTCGCAATTTGTGTCCAGAAAAGATATAATTTTATTTACATTAAATAAGGTTATTAGATCAAATTTCAAATCATCTTCTAATATACATATATGTTGTTGTGGACAAGGACGAATTGTTTGTAATACTGACAAATGTGACAAATAACACCCAATAACACCAATACCACGCGATCTTGTTTGATCATTATGTAAATAGCTCTTTACACGGTTATGTATATTTTTGAGTTTAATTGATTCTTCTATTGTAGGACAAATCGCGTTAAATCGTATATAGGGTAATCGTAACATTTGTAACATATTTTCCATATGTTCTTTACGATGAGTATGATTTTCTAAATTTATGAAGACAACACAAAGCATATTTTTTTTTTCTCCATGATGTTTCATTTTTCGTTTGATAAGTGTGTAGTTCATTATATACCTAGGTATATTTCTTTTTTCTAAATATACAGCAAATATATCGTTTCGTTCGTTCAGGTTGTATTAACGTTTCTATAGTTGACAACATTCGGTTTTGTCCAAATGACCATTCCATTTAATTAATATTATATTTTATCGCAACAATATAATATAGCATGAAATATTACCAAAATAGATTTCAACAAATATTATCTTTTGATGAAATACGTATTGGAAAAATCATTGAAATTTTTCAATTTTCTTTAGTGTTTACAATTTTAGCAGTAATTGGTGCTTATATAACAAACGAATACTTATTATTTGATTTTAATGGAAATGAAAATATATTACATATATTTTTAACATTGTCGCTCGAATTAGCATTTTTAACTCTTTTAGTATTCTATTTACGAAAAGTAGCATTATTAGTCCCTTCACTAGCAGCAATGTTATTTACAAATTTTAAACCGTATACAACAATAGAGTTAGGTATATGGATTATTTTGGTATTTGTTCTTATTGGAGGTTTAGATAAAATTAATTATAAAGTGAGATTGCTTAATGATAAGTTTAATAAATTGATAAAAAAAGAATAATTTTTATTCAGTAGTTTCGGACAATTGTTTTGCTAAGTCGCGAAATTGTTTCGATGAAGATGCCAGTTTTTTACTTTTCATAACTAATCCTTCTCTATTGTCATCATTTATTGTTATTTGCTCTTGTGGAGCAATTTTATATTTCCATAAAAATGGAAGCATTTGAATACGTTTTTTTCGTATTTCGTCTTTTCCTATTTCATCCTTTTTTAAGTTACATCCAAACCAATGAATATATGGTAAGCACATTATGTTTGTATAATAACTATTCTTATTATATTAAAGTCAAAAAATATAAAAATAGTTTGCGACATTTTATATGGAAATAAGACCTTCATGGAATGAATATTTTAAAGAAATTGTAGTAGCCACCTCAAAACGTTCACCTTGTGAACGATTACATGTGGGTTGTTTATTAGTACATGATAATCGAATCATTTCACAAGGATATAATGGGTTTTTACCAGGATGTCCTCATGAAAGTATTATTCGAGATAATCACGAACAAGCCACCATTCATGCTGAACAAAACGCATTATGCGATTGTGCCAAACGAGGTGTATCGTGTAATGGTGCTATTGCGTATATTACACATTACCCATGTTTAATTTGTTCACGTTTATTATTAGCATCAGGAATATCAAAAATTTATTATATAATTGATTATAAAAAAGACGATCTAGTTAAAACTTTTGCAAAACAAAAAAACGTAGAAATCATTCAGATTTAAAATACCCTTTTTATATTAGGATGACCAATATAAAAAAAATCATACAAAAGGTTTATGATACCGTTAAAAAATGTAATGGAGGTAAAGTCGCAAATTATATTCCGGAACTGGCGTGTGTCGATCCCAACATGTTTGGTGTAAGTGTTTGCGATATAAATGGAAAGGTATATAATTTTGGGGATTGTAATACACATTTTTGTTTGCAATCGTGTAGCAAACCATTGTCGTACTGTAAAGCATACGACGAATTGGGTAAAGACGAATTACATAAACATGTTGGATACGAACCAAGTGGACAATCGTTTAATGCGTTTATTTTAAACAAAAAGGGTTTACCTCACAATCCTATGATTAACTCCGGAGCAATTATGGTGGCATCGCAAATCGGGAAAAAAATGGAACCAGGAAAACGTTTTAATATATTGAAAGAATGTTATACAAAATTAGCCGGAAATAATAATGTTGGGTTTGACAATTCGATATTTTTGTCAGAGCAACATCACGCAGATCGCAACATATCACTCGCTTATTATATGCGCGAAAACGGAGCGTTTAATGAACAATTGTCCCCAAATGAAATCAGTGACAACTTGAATTTATATTTTCAACAATGTTCTACTACGATTACTTGCGAAATGGGATCTATTATTAGTGCAACATTAGCAAATGGCGGAATATGTCCAACTACAAATGAAACAGTATTCAGTGAAAATTCTGTGAAAGACTGTATAACGCTTATGTATGGATGTGGTATGTATGATTACAGTGGTGAATTTGCGTTTGAAATTGGATTACCGGCAAAATCCGGAGTCAGTGGTTGTATATTATTAGTTGTTCCAAATATGATGGGAATTTGTATATGGTCACCTCCATTAGACGAACAAGGAAACAGTTTTAAAGGAATCGAATTTTGTAAGCAATTAAATCAAGAATTGAATTTACATATTTTTCATAATATTATTTCCAACAAAATAAATTTAGTAGACAGCATAAATATACGGTTTTTACAATTATGTTGTGATGGAAATATGGAAGAAATCAAACTGCTTATCGAAAAAATTAATGTAAATTTTTGCGATTATGATAAACGAACACCTCTTCATTTGGCATCGTCTGAAGGTCATATTGAAATTGTTAAATTGCTTTTACAACACGGTGCTAAGGTAACGAATGATAGATGGGGACATAGTCCAATCGACGAAATAAACGATAAAATGGGTGAAAACTATGAAAATATAAAACAACTTCTTACACCTTTTCTTAGTTAAAATGCGCATTTTATTAATATTATTACAATGTGTAATATAAAATGGGCGTTTTAAATGAGAAAATGTGTAAAAAAATAAAAGAATATAATATATGACAGAATTTCACGCGTATGGAAAATTAAAAGACAATGTTGAACATTTGGTGAACGACGATAAAGATGCTGACCTATTTTTCAATAGTTTGAATAAAAATAACGACGCAATTGTTAGATATACTGATAAAATAGAAAAAGTGTTAGACAAATATCATGTTTGGTCAAATGATGATTTTATTATATTTCCGACAACGATTCAAATACGCGATATAGTAGAAAACGATACATCTACCCATTCTATTTTGTTAATTTGGGAGGGCACCCAATTATATTTATATGATCCCAATGGAGTCTATAATACAGCAGAAGAGTTGTATTATAAAACGAGCGATGAAAACTTACAACAAAGTTATGGGTATGTGTATAAAGGCAAATATTTTGATTCAACACAGGATTTTAAGAAATTTATTAAGAAGACATATGATATTAAGTTAAATATACCCACTGATTTAGGTGCTCAATACTTATTGCCAATTGAAGGATATAACACTAGTTATATACACAGTGGAGGTTATTGTATGTTTTTTAACTATATGGTGATTGAATATATAGCAAATAATATGAGTCAACCATTTAATAAAATATATAAGACAATTACAAATAGTCCATTTAAAAACGTATTTTCGTCGCCAGCAATTGATACTGACGCATTAAATGGAACCGCACCCGAAACCACGTTTGAAGGAAAAACTGTACAAATTATCAAAGATATTTTTCCTCAAAAGGGGGGTAAACGAAAAACCAAATATAAACGAAAGAAAACAACACGCGTTACCATTAAAAAATCACTTATTTGAGACTATAAAATGTAAAAATTCATCAAAAATATTCGCAGTTTTAACATTATTGTCCGTTTTTTTCTTCTTGTTAAATATCTCTTTATTCAGTATGGTTACTTCCTTTGCTGCTCGTTTTTTCAATGCCTTTTCGTCACGATTTAAACACTGATCGGATAATAGTTGTTTAAATATTTTTTCTTTTCGTTCATCAATATCTTTGAAGGAAACTTTCTTTGGAAACATATTCTATATTATAACATAAGAAAAAAATTTAAGATCTATATTTTTTCTTTATAAAAATATTCATGATACACGCAAGTAACATTATATATAATATAACAATATATTATTATTATTTAGTTTTCTTTATAACACGCTTTTTTACCTTTTTTACACTAGTTGATGGTGATCCTTTTTGAATATTCTCTCGAATCACTTGATATTTCTTGTATTCTGTTTGGAGTGTTTCTAGTTCGGTCAACCACATTGTTTCCAATGTTGTTTTCTTCAACTTATTCAGTTGCTTTTCGGCATCTGTCTTTTCTTTCAAAATTTTCTCTACGTTTTCTTCTGTTACTGAATCCATCGGCATTTTGATCAGATAATTATAGTTTCCATCCATTTGGTCAAATTCCTTAGAGATCATTAATTCTTTTACACGTTGCGCATTTTTCTTGCGCAAATCAACTGATCCATCCAATGTTGCCAATATATATTTGGCGCGATTTGACAATTTTAACAATAACTTTTCCAAATCGACAATCATCTGCTTCTTACGCTTACTGTAAGTTTCCAAACGAACATCATAAAAGTCGTTAATAATTTGTTCGGCAGAACCATACTTTTTCAATTTACAATCTTTGTCAAACATGTGCATATTTGTAGTAGAAACAGAGGACGTCAATTTCAATAGTTTTTGAATACCATTTAAACTTGTCACGGGATCGATTTTTCCTTCCAATTCGGCAAGTTTTCCACGCGGGAATGTAACCGAAATATCTATATTGACTTCTGTGGACATCGATGTGAAATCACGAATAGATGGGTATACTTTCTTTCCGTTTTTATCGGTTGTTCCATCAGCAAGACCCTCTAGATAAGTAATATAAGGCATAGTCCATGTTCCAATAGGAAGTTCGCTAATACGAATCTTATCGCTATCGATTTTCTCATAGACACCTTTTGTCAAATATTTATTATTATCGACTTTTTGAATTGTTCCTTTGAACCCTTCGTAATATGGTAGGAATTCTCCGACCGATGTTGGTTCCTCATCTCGCAACTTGAATCGCAAATAATCAATTATTTGGTTTGGCGAGAATGCTGGAACCGAACATGAAAATCCAGTTCCAATACCCGAAATTCCATTCATTAGCGCAAATGGAATGATGGGCACATAAAACTCTGGTTCAACAAGTGTACCATCATCATCCAAATAATTCAAAATTGCGTCATCGGCATCCGGGAAAATGGACCGTGTCAAAGGATTCAACATTGTGAAGATATATCTCTCCGATGCCGAATCATCACCACCATGAAGACGAGTTCCAAACTGTCCATTTGGTTGTAACAAATGAATGTTATTAGATCCCACATAGTTTTGTGCCATATTGACAATCGCACCATTTAAAGATGCTTCGCCGTGATGATACGCACTATGTTCAGAAACATATCCTGAAAACTGAGCAACCTTAATTTCACTAGTCAGTTTACGTTTGAATGCCGCAAACAAGATTTTTCGAAGAGAGATCTTCAATCCATCCACCATATTCGGAATTGAACGCGCACAATCATAGGTGCTAAAATGGATCATTTCACGGTCCATAAATTGCTCATAATCGACTTTATCGCTACTTGTGTCTAAATATGCCGACTTGTCGTAATTTTCCAACCACGTCTTCCTATCATCAGGACGCTTTTTGTTAAATACTTTGTCAATACAATCATCGCTTGATTTACCATTATGGACAAAATCGACGATTTTCTTGTTGGCAAAATATTCCTTAAATTCGCTCGACGTAGACGTGCCTAAACCCTTAAAATATTTAATGGTCCAACCTTGAATTCCATTTTCTCCTAAACTTTTCTTCCACTCAGCATATTCGCCATCGTTATAAAAGAGTTTAGTTTGAGCACCCCTTTTAGCGCGCAAAATGGGCGTATTCATAAAGGATATAAATCCGGGAATATGTACAAGAGATGCCCACTCACTATGGAATAAGTTAATACATAGACCTTTGATATGGGAACCGTCTAAATCCTGATCCGTCATTACCATGATTTTTCCATAACGAAGATGTTTATGAACATCGCCTAAATTTTGGTATTCACAACCAGTTTCCAGTCCTAGGATCTTCTTAATATCAGTAATTTCCTTGTTGTCGGCAATTTTCTTAATTTGCTCTCCGCGAACATTGAGTAACTTACCCTTCAATGGATAAATACCAATCGTATTACGATCTTCACTCGACAATCCTGAAACAATACCAGACAATGCTGAAAGTCCCTCACATAAAATGAGAATACAATCCTTTGAGTTGACTGTTCCACTTTGGTTGGCATCGATAAAGTTGGCAATGCCACGAACATTTTTGGTTTTGGAACCATCGGTTTTTTTGGCTGCCTTATTTTCCTTAGCTTCAGTCAAAGAACACGCAACATCCATAACCCCCATCTTTGCCACCTTGTCAATAAATCCGTCACTCACAATACATGACGAACCGAATTTGGCAACAGGAGTATTCATATAATCCTTTGTTTGACTATCGAATGCGGGATTCTCAATATCACATCGAATAAACACCATAAGTTGCTCTTTGATAGATGTAGGAGACACTTTTACCTTCTTCTTCTTCTCAATATAATCACACAATTTGCGCGTGATCTGGTTCATAATATAATCGACGTGTTTTCCACCTTTAAATGTACAAATACCATTCACAAATGACACTTGTGTGAATTCGTGATTGGGTGCTAGAGCAATCGCATATTCCCAACGTTCATCTTTAGATTCATATATACGTTTTGTTTCGTTTTTTGTACCAACATACAAATCGACATAATGTTGGAAACTTTTCACAGGAACAAGAACATCATTGAATCCGATTTTCACCTTTTTAATGGAATGATCTGTTACTGCGGCAATATCAAATGTTCGCTTTTTCAATAGTCCAATCATATCCTTTGACAAACCTGGAATACCAAACCGTTGATAATCTGGTTTGAAAAGAACTTTTGTATATGGTTTAGACGATTTGGAAACTTTAGTAATTGTTGGAGGTTCAATGACGTCTAAATTATTTCGAAATTCTTGAACATATTTTAGACCACGTGTATGATCAAGCGTTTCAATTCGTCCATACGAAGACCAAATAAGTGCCAATTTGAAACCAAATCCATTCTTTCCTCCAACAATACGCTTCTCATTTTTATCATAATTGGTGGAAGTACGAAGATGTCCGAAAATAAGTTCAGGAATCCAAATGTCATATTCCGGATGTTTTGCAATATCAATACCATTTCCATCGTTCGAAAAGATAATGGTGCCATCATCTTCAACAGTTGTATTAATATAGGAAACAAATCGTTTATCCAAAATAGGAGATTGAATCATACGCATTACGTGATCTCTAGAATTGACAATACCCTCGTCAAATAACTTGTATAGACCTGGAATATATTGAATATTCTTTTGAACAATACATTCTTGTTCATCATCGTAAATCCACATGTCAGAATCTATATTTTCAACAGACCCAACATAAGTATCGGGATTGTCTAGAATATGCTGTTTGTCAGTTTTACGCTGATATTGTTTGGAAAGTTCGGCTTCAGTAGTCATACTCATATTAATAGTAATATATTTAGTTATAACTCAATGCTTTAATTTGATTCAATTTTATATTTTCTCATTTTACACTATATAAAAATGACTTTATGGTGCAAGAATTGTGATGGTGAAAAAATAGAACAACAAGATGTAGCATATCCATCGGTAAATAAAAGACCATGGTGTAATAAATGTAAACCATGTTCCGATTGGTGCGATACAAAAGCAGGTTGTGATTCTAATCCGGATTTTAATACTGGTAGTGCGCCCAAAAATATTCCTATTTTCAACACGACTTATGTTGGACGCGCAAAAAGACATATGCCAAATCAGTTTTTAAATTATTATGATTGTACCAAACAACGAGGAGGGTCTTGTGGAAGTACAAATAATATTGCCACAAATAAATTTAAAACGAATTGTAGTGCTGGACGATGTGAATACGTGTGCCCCTATGTTCCCGAATTTCGTGAGGAATATTTAGAAAAAAAGAAAGATGAAATAAAAAAACATAATAATAACTACACCGGTTCTAGTAAAAAAATGGAATATGCTCGCTATGTCAAACGCACTCCTGGAACAGAAACATTTGCGAATAAGAAACAAAAAGTTCCTGAAGTAAAAGCACATGTAAACGCACAATTGGATTGTTTTTCCAACTATTGGTGTAAAGACATGCGTTTGTAATTGGATTTATATTCACTTTACCATTTTATTCAAAGTTTTAGGAAATTGTATCGTTCATCATTTTGTAATATTATATAATACTTTTTCATTATATAATCATGTCCGAAGATATCATCTGGTTTAAAGATTGCTCTTACAAAAACAAACACCTGGTGGGTGGAAAATGTAGTTCTTTAGGTGAATTACATGGAATTGCGAAAAGAATTGGTTTTTCCATTGGTGATGGATTTGCTATTACTACCGATTTATATAATGAATTTGTGAAATACAATCAACTTGAACCAATTATTGTATCCATGTTGGATGAAATTGATCCTACTAATATCAAACAATTAGAGAAAAAATCAATGGAACTCAGAAAAATAGTCAGTAGTGCCAAGTTGTCCGATGAACACCGTGAAGTTATGGTATCGAGTTATAACCAATTATCCAAGTTATATGGACGCGAAAATATGGAAGTTGCCGTTCGATCAAGTGCTTTAGCAGAAGATCTACCCAACGCTTCTTTTGCGGGTCAACATGATACATATTTGAATGTATGTGGCGAAGAAGAATTGATAAAATCTGTACTAGAATGTTTTGCTTCTCTTTTTAATAGTCGCGCAATTTCATACAGGAAAACTCATAACATTACTTTAGATGATGTTAAAATTTCCGTTGCTGTACAAAAAATGATTCGGTCCGATATTGGTGCTGCCGGTGTTGCTTTTTCATTAGACCCTGAAACTGGTTATAACAAAGCCATTGTTATTAATTCAGCGTTTGGTTTAGGCGAATTGGTTGTTTCTGGTGGTGTGAAACCAGATGAGTTTATTTTAGACAAACGCGTACTTTATGATATTGAGGGAGATCCCATTATTATTAAAAAGAAGGGTGACAAAAATTCGAAAATTATCTATGATTTAGAAAACGGAGGTGTCAAAGAAGTAGAGACTAACGAATTTGAGAAATTGAATTACAGTATGTCTAATAGTCAAATGATTACTTTAGGGCGTTATATTCTTCAATTGGAAAAAGCATATTCTAAAATGATGGAAAAGGACATTGGTGTCGATGTGGAGTGGGCAATTGATGGTAATGACCAGAATATTTATATTATTCAAACACGTCCTGAAACTGTTCACAGTAATGATGGAGATAATTTAGAGATTAAGAATTTCATTTTAGATAAAAAAGGAGAACAAATTTTAACAGGCGTTGCTGTTGGCGATCGTATTAGTAATGGAAAAGTGAAAATTTTGAAAGATATTCATGATTCTGACGATTTTAATGAAGGTGACATTTTAGTCACTGAAATGACTACACCCGATTGGGAACCTATTATGAAAATAGCATCTGGTATTGTTACCGATAAAGGAGGTCGAACTTGTCACGCAGCAATTGTTGCTCGCGAATTAGGTTTGAACGCGGTTGTAGGATGTGGAAACGCAACTAAAATATTAGAAGGGGATATGGATGTAACTCTTTCGTGTGCTGAAGGTGAAACGGGCATTATTTATAAGGATCTATTGCCTTTTCATATTGATAAATTGTCTGTTTCCAAAGATATGAAACTTCCTGTGAAATTGATGCTGAATGTAGGAAATCCCGAATCTGCGTTCGAGAATTCATTAATTCCAAATAGTGGTGTTGGTCTAGCGCGGTTAGAGTTCATTGTGAGTAACTATATCAAGATACATCCTTTAGCATTATATCATTATCCTAATGTCCGCGAAGATGTCCGTGAACAAATATACAAGGTTATTGGAAATTATGACAGCGGAAAATGGTATTATATCAAACGTCTGGCAAAAGGCATTGCGAAAATTGCTTCTGCGTTTTATCCCAGTGATGTTATTGTTCGTTTATCCGATTTCAAATCGAACGAATATCGTAATCTAATTGGCGGCGAACTATATGAACCAAATGAAGAAAATCCTATGATTGGATGGCGTGGTGCTTCACGTTATTATTCGGAAGAATATAAGGATGCGTTCCAATTGGAATGTGAGGCGATCAAATACGCACGAGAAATCATGAAAATGACCAATATCGTGGTAATGATCCCTTTCTGTAGAACTCCCAAAGAATGTCAATTGGTAATTGACACAATGGCATCACATGGTCTAGTACGTGGTGAAAACGATTTGCGCATTTTCTTGATGTGTGAAATTCCTTCCAATGTCATTGAAGCAGACCAATTCAGTCCTATGTTAGATGGTGTTTCCATTGGTGGTAATGATTTACTACAACTCACGTTGGGTGTAGATCGCGATAGTGACAAAATCAGTTATTTATCGGATGACGCAAATATGAGTTATCGTCGCATGATTTCCATGGCAATCAAAACGTATAAGGAACATGGTGTCAAAGTCGGATTTTGCGGACAACAACCTTCCGATAGTACTGAATTTTGCCAGTTTTTAATTGATGAAAAGATTGATACAATATCAGTCACTCCCGATTCCGCATTGAAAACCATTCAAAATCTTGGTAAATTATAATTTTACATGTTATTTTATAATGACTCTAGATAATAATCGATTTTCTGTATTTTTATTAGAAAAAGACGTATTGGAATACCATAATGCCAAAAACAAATATAATGAATATGACGAACAATATCATAGTTGCACCATTGAATCAAAAGATGAATATAAACAAAAAAAAAGTTATTGGTATAAAAAATATATATCCAAAATGAAGTATTTGGAGGAAAATTATCGTAAGACAAATGTATATACTCAATATCACTCTCAACTGGAACATGGTTATGTTCCCAACCAAGAAAATAATTGTACGTCTCCACCATTAGCACACGCAGAAGTTGTAGAAGCAATGCCTGTATTACCGAGCGTGCCAACACACAATGTTTTACCCAGTGCTCCGTTACAAGAAGAACGTGAAATTCCCGAAAGTTATGCTACACAATGGCGTCAATGGAATTCATCGTAATTTTTGTATAAAAAGTTTTCAATTTTTATTTTCAAAATTTGTTCAACTGACTTAAAAAATAGGTATTATTATTATTACTAATATGGAAATAGTAGATAACCAATATACTATAAATGGTAACGCCATAAGTGCTTCTCTATTTATGACAAATATATATCATCTTTACAATAAAGGAGATGATGTATATCTATATTCGTTTATTATGCTTTTTATTTCGTCAATATTATATCATCAAACCTCCAACGTGATATGGAAACGTTTTGATGAAGGTATGATATACAATATAATATACCAAGGAGGATATAGGACAATTGTAGTGAATGAGTACAATACATATACAATGTATACGATTATATGTTTTATATTAACATTATATACCTATTATTGTAAGATATACGAGGGAGATTCTACATTGAACCATGCGATATTGCATGGAATAACTAGCATAGGACATCATATGATAATCGCAAACCAACCATATAATGACGTAGAATCAAACGAATCTATAGATTTACATGATTTATCAAAAGAATTATAGTTTGTATCGTTTGTATAATTCAAACGCTACTAATCCACCGAATATTTGTGCCAAACTATATGATAATATTTCATTTGTTGGTAGAAACCTCCATTGATTATATCAGACGAAGATTTCCACGTCACACTCAATGGGTTCCTTCGTAATTTTTGTATATATTATATTGTAGCATTATAATATAATATGTCGGATCATAAAGAGATCAACTGTGAAGAACTTGCTAAGAAAATGAGCGAATGCTTGGAAAATGGTGACGATGAGCAATGTAAAGAGTTTGTCGAAGAGTTTAATACATCATGTAAAAAGGAGGAAAAACCCGGACTTTTGTCTTGGGTATTTGGTGAGAAAAAGGAGGAAGTCGCGATGGAGGAAGATATGGTGGAAGAAATGAAGGAGGAAATGAAGGAGGAAATGAAGGAGGAAGATTTGATAGAAAAAATAATAGGGGACGACAAAAAAGAAGAGTAAATAGTTAAAAAATGTTTTATATTATATTTTGGTATAATATAATGTTAGTTGTTTTACGTCACGGACAATCCGTATGGAATAAAGAGAACAAATTCACTGGACTTGTCGATGTTGAATTAAGTGAACAAGGAAGACAAGAGGCGTCCAATGCCGGAAAAGTTTTAGGAAAATATGAGTTTGACGCAATTTTCACAAGTCAATTATTACGCACTACACAAACCGCAGAAATAGTACAAACCTTTCAAACAGAAACGAAAGAACTACATAAAATTGTCGATTTTCAAGAACGCGATTATGGTGATTTAACTGGAAGAAACAAAACCGAATTAAGAGAAAAATATGGCGAAGATCAAGTGAAAATATGGCGGCGATCTTATATACAAGGTCCTCCTGGTGGAGAAAATTTACACGAAGTTGCTCAACGCGTCGGACGTTCTTATGATGAACATATTCATCCTTTACTTGAATCCGGTAAAAATGTCCTTCTTGTAGCACACGGTAATAGTTTAAGAGCATTGTTTGTTCATTTAGGAATAAAAAATCAATCAACAATAGAAAATTTCGAAATTGGAACAGCAGTTCCGATTGAAATTGATACGAAAAATAAAAGTTATGAATATAAAAACGCCTATAAATTAACTGCTTATCAAATTATTGATAGTCGCGGATTCCCTTCTATTGAAGTACGCTGTATGGACAAAGCAACTAACAAATGTGTTGGAAAGGGTTCTACACCAAGTGGTGCCTCGTGTGGTTCAACCGAAGTATGTGAAATGCGTGATGGTAATAAAAGTCTGTTTCATGGTAAATCCGTATTTAATGCGATTGATAAAATTCACGAATTGAATGATCATTTTGTATTGTCTGAAAAAACCATTTGTGATTTATCGAATTGCGACAAACAATTCATTGATTTAGACGGAACGGAAATGAAAACAAATTATGGAGGAAATAGCAGTACTGCGTTGAGTTTTTGTATGGCAAATGTCGCATCAAACATGAAAGACCAAGAAATGTACCAATATTTCGTAGATCATTACAAAATGATTGAACATGCTGATCATTTGAATCTACCTACACCTTTTGTTAATATTATTAATGGAGGAAAACATGGCGTTACTGAAGATTTGAAAATCCAAGAGTTTATGATTTTTGCCCGTGAAGATTTAAGTGCTTCAGCACAAATGCGTATTTATTGCGAAGTATATCATAATTTGAAGAAAATTTTAGTAGAAAAATACGGCGAACAAGCCAAATCCATTGGTGACGAAGGTGGATTTTGTCCACCTATTTACAGCGCGGAAGAAGCGTTGTGTGTCATTGAACAAGCAATTGTTTTGTCCGAATATATTGTTGGTCATGATGTTTTTATTGCGTTGGATTGTGCTGCCAGCGAGTTCTACGATGAATCTACCAAATTATACGAAGTTGAAAAAGGCACCTTTTTAACTGGATCTGAATTAGTGGATTATTACGGCAAATTGATTGAGAACCATCCTGCGTTAAAAAGTATTGAAGACGGTTTCCATGAGCAAGATTACGATTCATGGAAGAAGTTTTATGAAAAGTTTGCCGATAAAATCATGATTGTCGGTGATGATTTATTTACAACGAATCCAAGATTGATTAAACAAGGATTGGAAGAAAAATGGGCGAACACCTTGTTATTGAAAGTAAATCAAATTGGCACGATTACTGAGGCAGTAGAAGGTGCGAAAATGATGATGGAAAAAGGAAACAATGTAATCGTTTCTCATCGTTCAGGTGAAACCAATCATGCGTATATTGTGGATTTAGCAATTGGTATTGGTGCGAAGTATTTGAAAATAGGAAGTCCTTGTCGTGGTGAACGCGTTGCTAAATTCAATCGTTTATTAGAAATTGAACATGATTATATGATGAAAGAATAATGTGTAGTTTTTATTGACACTACAGATTATTTTTTGGAACGAGTTTTACGTTTTGTTTGTTTCTTCTTTTTTTTCTTGGTACTCGATTTAGATTTATGTTTACGTTTTGTTGAACGTTTTTTAAAAGTTCCTCCTGATCGTCGGAACACTCTACTTAAAACCCCGGGTTTCTTAGGAGGATTTTTTAATTGCTCTAATTCTCTTCGTGTTTGGTCTAACTCTGTAATAGTTTTTGTTTGTGCTGCGCCCATGGATTCCATTGTTTTTTTTTGTTGATTATATTTGTCTAATTCGGGCGCACATATACTTTGTTTAAATTCCTTAAATTGTTTAAATTCATTTAAATCTTGAGGAGAAAGTTCAGGTGAATTTGGTTCAGGAAATGCATTCGCTACTTCATTATTTTCATTTTGTTCCAGAATTGGATTCACTTCTTCATGATTTTCATTTGGAGGTACATCAATTGGTCTATTACATGATTTTGCCATTGTACATCTTTCACCATATTCAGCATTTTCAATATCCGACCCTTTTTGCATATTACATATAACTTGGTTACGATTATAGGTGTCTGAATCACAATGGGTTCCAATGTCTTCACAATCTCCGGAATTAAGAGGCAGTGATTGTTCTACTTCTTTATTTAATATTTTGCCAATTAATTTTGCTAAATCAGGGTTTTCTTGTAAATATGAAATTTTTTTGCTAATAGCATGAAGTACTTTCTCGTTTTTGATTGGAAGACATCCTGTATTAAACTGATTAATATAATCTAATAATGATTCATTCTCCATAAAGTCTTTTTTTTTAAATAACTCTTTATTGTTGGTAAGAATGTCAGTTATTTGTTTTATTTTAGAGTTCTCATCCAATTTCTTATTCTCATATATTTTTTTTATTTCAACCATTACATTTCGTCCTTTTCTCACTAGATTTCCGGTGTATAAAGTATTCATCTTTATATAATAATAACATAATATTATGATATAAACATTTCATCTAAATGCCTCCTCTTAAACGCAAGACCAAATGAAGAGTCGACTCTTTTTGAATATTATAATCATTTAATGTGCGTCCATCTTCCAATTGTTTTCCGGCAAAAATCAGACGTTGTTGGTCAGGTGGAATACCCTCCTTGTCTTGAATTTTCTGTTTTACATTATCAATCGTATCACTTGCTTCTACCTCAAGTGTAATCGTTTTTCCGGTTAGTGTTTTCACAAATATTTGCATATTATAGTTTATAATTCAATATAATATTTAAACCTTTTCCAAATGTATTTTAGAAAAATAGTTTTCATAATTATATAAATCCAAATTATATAATTAAGTATGGAGGAATTCCAACACAGTCATAAGGAACTTGTTAAAAAACGCGAAACAATTTACCAAGAAATTTACAAAACAAAACGCTATTTAGAAGAATTACAAGAAAAACTCGCATTAACTACATACGATATTAGACAAAATTGTATTCATCACCATAAAAATCACGACTGGATTTCAGAGCGCGAAAGTGGTCCTTACGGAGAACGTTTTTTTACATGTAAACATTGTAATTATGTAAACGAATGAAATCATTTCTAAGTTAAATCAATTACTTCTTTTTCGTTTTTTGGAACTCTACTTTCTATATTTGTTAATGGAAAACCCTTTATACAACCAGGACATGTGTGATCATTACCTTCAACGGCAAACTTTTGAAACCAACATTTTTTTTCACATATTCTGTGTGCCTTATTAATCCCATGTTTTTGTAAACATATACTAGGTACTAGTGTATTCTCTCTAGTTAAATTTTTATCACCGCACATACAACAAGTTATATCGTTATTTCCTCCTTTATATTTTTTTTTTTTGCTAATTCTTCTATTTTTTCTATTTCTCATTCTTCTATATTTATTTGATCTATTTATGGAACTTTTTTTATGAGTTTTATTTTTACGAGTCGTTTTTACATTAGTTTTCTTATGACGATGAACTATACTTTTCATATTATGATATAATCATATAATAAAATATATTCAATCGCTGCTCCCCCCGTGGTTCATTCAATTATAGATCAATTAAATATTTTTTACTAAATACGATAGATGTAAAAATCATAACGATTGTTAATAATTTGTAAGTAAGAGTTTCACTTATAATATCGTTCGACACCATATATGCTCCAATTATGATTCCTATAACGGATCCTAATATAACAATGAATGCCGATGTATATTCGATATTTTTGTCGTTATGATAGATTAATACGCCGGCTAAACTTTGTGGGAGAAGTTGCATTAATAATATACAACCCACCGCTTTTTTAATATTCATGCCTGTAGCCAGCAATAATGGTAGTGTAATAACCCCCGCACCAATGCCTATAATACCCATGGATATTCCGGAAAGTATTCCAATGAGAGCATATATTATGTGTAAATACATATAATATATCTATGTTTTATTTCTTGAAATATTCTAAACCAGGTAATGTATCAAATGAAATATATTCAATGGAAGCGCCGCCTCCTGTTGAAATATGGGTAAAATTGTGTTTGTAATTATTTGTAAATCCGCCTGTATCACCGCCGCCCACAATGACTTTTTTATCATCACATCGTTTCAATTCTTGTTTTAATAAATGAACTAATATTTCAGATCCTTGTTTGTATTTTTCATCTTCTACTACCCCCAATGTTCCATTCCAAAAGACAATATCGTGTTGTTTAATGAGTTTATGTAAATGATTCAGTGATTTCATTCCAATATCAAAAAAGGACTCATTACTATTTAATTTATCGGTAGTAATGTGTTTAGGATCATCTTCTAAATTTTCGGCACATAAACCATCGCACATTAAAGATATTTCAGATTTGTTGGAGGAAATTTCTTGTAAATAATCTGCCATATCATTTTTCACAATAGAGTTGATGTTTCCGCCGCAAATATAAATATGATCTACTTTTTTGGAAAGATTTTTCAGTAATTCCAATTTATCGTCCATTTTTCCGCCACCAATGATTGCTAAAATATTCTTGGAAGATTCGTTTTTAGTAATTGATTTAAGTGCTGATAGTTCTTTATCAATCAAATATCCATATGTTTTTTCTTCCATTTTGACACCAGCAATACTCAAATGATCACGATGCATACATCCAAACGCATCATTTACATAAATAGTTCCCAATTGTTGAATCGTGTTATATGCCATGTTATTGGTTAAATCCATCGTTTTGTAGTTTGTTTCCTCCTCATGGAAGCGCAAGTTTTCCATTAAATATATTTTATGGTCTGGATCACTATTAAGACGTTGTAAAGTTGTATCATGTAGTCCTTCGTTTAAGAATCCAACATGTTTTCCTAACAATTCTTCTAATTCTGGAATTAAAAATTTCATAGAAAATTCTTTATCTACCCCTTTCGGTCTACCAAAATGAGACATAATAATTAATCGATTTGGATCATCTTTTAAAATGCGTTTAATAGTAGGAAGTGCTGAAGTAATACGGAAATTACTTGTGATTTTACCGTCGTTTATTGGCACATTTAGGTCTAGACGCAATAAAACGTTCTTATTGTGAAAATTTTTATTTTCAATAAAATCCGGATGACTGTTGTGATCGTAAATAACCTTGACTAATTTAATTAATTGACTCGCATAAGACCATTCATTGTCATACCAAATCATCAATTTAAAATGGTTATTTCCTAATTCCATAGACGCTTTTTCGTCTACAATAGAAGGACACTCGGTAGAAAGTAAATCCGAACTTACGATATTTTCTCTTACCACTTGCAAATAAGGATCTTTTTTCATAGTTTCTAAAATAGTTTCTAAAATAGTTTCTGTTTCCAACACTACATTCAAATCTACAAGTGATACACTATTCACGGGAACGCGAACCGATGTACCCACTACTTTTCCTTCTAATTCAGGAAGAATTTTCGCAATTGAAGAAGACGCACCCGTACTATGCGGAATAATATTGTTAAAAATAGAACGATTTGTGCGACTTTTCGAATGGGCAGTATCCACTACTTTTTGACTTGCGGTAGAAGCGTGAATTGTTGTAAAGTTGGCTTGATTAATTCCATAATTATCGCTTAAATGACGTAAAATGGGGGTAATACAATTGGTTGTACATGATGCGTTACTTACAATTTTTTCACCTTTATACTTTTGTTGATTTGCGCCGCATACAAATAAAGGACTATCGTCTTTAGCTGGAGCACTCATAACAATATAATCAACATCGTGTTGAGATGCCTTTTCTTCAGTTAAATATACACCAGTTGCATCAATAATATGATTTACATCGTATTTTCTCCATTCTAATTGACTTGCGTCGCGATTACGCAAGATATGAATTGTTTTACCATTGATTTCAAATGTATCATTGTCTATAATTGTTACATGAAAATGTTTGTTATATTGATGTACACTATCACGCTTTAAATAAGATTCGATACTGTCAATATCAAAATCGGGAGCATTAATCACTTTAACATCCATCGCATTATTATAAATGAGTTGGAGAAACACACACTTACCTATTCGTCCGAAACCGTTAATACCGATGGACAACATAATACCATAGAAGTAGATATTTATTTTAACCTATTTTTTCATGATTTGTTAAAATAAGAATAACTATATAATGGCACCAATTATGTTTAAATTTAATCGTTCATATCAAACAAATGATCAACGTTCTTTAGCAATAAAGTCATTAGAATCGACTAAAAATCCATTAACATGTAGACAACGATATAGTCAGATTGTGCAAATATCAAGTCCCGGACAAGTAATGAACTATAAAACCGTAACAAATTGTACAAAAATGCAAAACGTATACGTAAGAGGTAAACTAATTGGTCGCAATTTTTGTATGAAATTATGATAATATATTGTTATAATATAAATGAAACGCCCAGTGCGAGATCCAATCAAAGGAACATATACCATAAAAGAAGTCGAATACAAGGAATTATTTGGTTCTAGAGAACAAGTAATGAATGGAACGGCGTATAAAACAAGCGGTGAATTGACGAAACAAGATTTAGTTGTCAATAAACATGGACGCATTGTTTCTAAAGTGAAATATGACACATCCAGAAAAGAAAGGCGTTTAGAAAAATACGGTTATTTTGCGAAAAAGGGTAAATTCGGATATGTTAAAAAAGGGACAAAACGAAGAATAAAAGGCAGGCGTAAAAAATCGACTCAAAAGAAACGCAACTAAACCAGTATTTAGCAATATGAATAATTTCTACTGTTAATATATAATGTCAGGACACGTAAAAGCAACCGGATCTCGCGCAGAAGTCATGCACGGAAGTGCTAAGCATACATCAGGTGGTTTAGAGAAGAAGCATCTTATGATGAACAAACGCGGAAGAATTGTCTCCCGAAAGAAGTCCAAGACTGCTAAGAAGATGAAACGTCTAGAGAAGGCGGGATTTAAACCCAAAAGGGGGACATTCAAGTTATTTAAGAAATCTGACGGGAAAACAAGAAAGAACAGAAAGTAATTTTTCAACGTAAATAAAGACACTTACATTATAACTATTAATGGAATTCGTAATAGTTATAACAGTTGTATTCTGCATATATTATTTTATTTATTTAGTAAATGAAGATACAAATATGGATTATAATGTTAGGATTGAAATAAACACATAGGAGAAATACATATGCGCGCGTTACTTAATTGCGAAGCGCGTATGTGGAAATAACGATGTTCACAATCATCATGTCGATTTATTGGTTGTTCACATACCGCACGAGACATTTGGTCGATGATATATTTAGGATAAATCGTAAGGGTTTTATGAACGTTCCATTCATAATTGATATTTATGAACTTTTTTGTGCGATAAATTGCAAATCCATTGAACGCTGAAATACATGGTACAAGACCATGATTCGGATCTCGTAAAATCGATTGACCCATTGCGTCTTTTACACGTTGAACCATAAGATGTTTTACTTTTCGTACATTATTATAATGATTACAACTAAAAGTGTACGGTTCAATAGAGAGCGCCCACAAATCATAATAAATGATACGATTAAATGACAATGAATCCCATGGCAATGGTTCTTCGTTACGTTCTGAGTCTATAAAAGTATTTATTACCGGTAAATTCATTTTTCCCGCATTTACGTCGTCCATGTCCATCATAATAAAGTAGTCAAAATCTTGGAAACCCAATTCTTTTATTGTGTATAATATTTTGTTTCGCGCATTTGCTATATTTTGTGTACGAATATCTCCTAATTGTTTGTTTCCTTGGACGATTTTCATTTTTCCAGGATGTTTCATCATAAAATTTTCCAATAGTGTAAGCGTATTGTCTTCCGAATCATCATGTGAAAAAATAATATAATAGTCATCGAATATCTCGGATAAATGTTGAATGTTTTTTAAAACTTTTTCTAAATATGGTTCAACATTGTAAGTACATCCGCAAATATAACTTTTAATTGGTTTCATTGACTAGTAATAAACATTATTTTATTTTTAACTCTATTATAAAAATAAAATTACATGAAAAAATCTATGGAATATTTTAATAATTCGAAATCGTTTTTATAATAATCTATTATGAGTTGTTTTGTTTTCTCACTAGGTTCTTCTTTTTTTAAATCATAACTATCATGGATTTCGCACGGTAATGAAATATGAAAGGTTTTTTCTAAATAAGTATGAACTTGACTTAAATTATGAATATCATATAAGATTACTCTTTCCAATTTTAAGAATTCTTCTAAATTATGTGTTTGAGGACGAAAATGAGATTCTAAATTTTTGGGTTCTATTTGGTGAATGATTTCTGCCCATTCGTCAATATCTATATTACTATCTTTAACAAGTTCGTTACATTTTTTTTGCGTTTTACTTGAATCTACGCGTAATTTTAATATAGTTTTATACCGAATTTTACTATATCCGCTTAGAAAACGACTATATGGATTGCGCGAAAAAAATAGTATAATGGATTCATTGTCTAAAAATAATTCGTCGATGGACATATTCGAAAATTTATGTTTATGTACATCGAAATATTTTTCAGTATCATATAGATGGTCAATATCATTTATCATATTTTTAATCGTTGTGCATGCACATTTTTCATTAAAAATAAAAATGAGAGATAATTCTTTAAATTTATAAATGAACATTACTATAATAACAGAAGTTTATTTATAGAAATAAACATAAACAAATTAAAATGAAGACATTATAGTTACATAATGAATTCTAAAAAATTGATTTTACACGACAGTAACATTGATAATAATAACATGGAAATATCAACTAATACTATGAATACACTAGAAAACGAATATTATGTCGGAGATAATTTGGATCATTTAAAAGAGTTGCCTGACAATTCGGTTGATTTTATTTATTTCGATCCGCCATACAACACAGGAAGAAATTTCTTCAATTTTGATGATAAATTCAAAAGCGTAGAGGATTATATTGAATTCATTAAACTACGCGTTGTAGAATGTGAGCGCTGTTTAAAACCCAATTGTAATATTGTCATACACATTGAACCTAAAATTTCTCACTATTTCCGGGTTATTTGCGATGAAATATTCGGATTGGGTAATTTTAAAAATGAGATTGTTTGGCAAACCGGTGGAAACGCAAAAAATCTGTATCAACTTAACCGATTTCATGACACAATTATTGTATATTCAAAAAAGGGAAAGGGAAATGCCAAATTCAACCCACTATATTTTCCATATGACGAAGAATATAAGAAGAAATCAAATGTGAAGTTTTGTGAAATTCATAAAAAAGAATATGTCACTACCGCATTACATAATTCACAACCGGATGTAAATCCAAGACCAAATTTAAGATATGAATGGAAAGATACTAAGAAACAATGGTATGTTACAAAAGATAAAATGAAAACTTTAGATGAAGATAATCGGTTAGTATATAATAAAAATAACATTCCTAGGATTAAGCGATTCTTAGACGAAATGCAGGGAATTCCTTTACGTGATGTTTGGTGCGACATTAGTAATACGCAACTCGGTGAAAAGTTACAATATGCGACACAAAAACCAGTAAAATTACTAGAGAGAATTCTTCAGTTATATTCGAATGAAGATGATTTGTGTATGGATATATTTGCTGGATCCGGTGTTTTAGGTCGTGCGTGTATGAAAAAAAATCGTAAATATTTGTTATTGGATATAAATAATCATGGTCGGGATACATTCATAGAGTCGATTTCTTAAATTTCCAAAAAAAATATAACTACGATTTATCGCAATTATATTTTTATGAATATTCATAGTTTATTTTTTTAGGATTTAAAATACAGGAGGGTTCACAGGATCTATTTTATATTGATGCTTCTTCAATAGAGAAGAACTGATGGATGTAACACAGCATCCTTTTTCACCGTTCACTAATTCGGTGATAGGAATAATGGAGAATGACCAATTATCGACGCTATTGCGGTTCTCTCTCAACTTGCCATCTTTTCCTACGTTGACTAGTGTCACCATCACATAGTCGAATTCGTCAGTAGAATATGCCACATGTCCAGTATCCGAAGAATTACCCTTGTTTTTCTCACTGTGACGTCGCGTAGTTTCGAAGTGGGTTTGCTGTGAGAAGTCGGTTGTACCTTTCACTTGGCGCATTTTGGATTGAATTCTTAGTGGTTGACCGGTTGTTGGATGTATTGCCAATATATCAAATCCAGGGCTATTGTTTTTGGTTTCAATAGCAGGACAATCGGCGTCAAGTTCGGGATCATATGCTTCTATTCCGCAATGTCGGAGTAGGTCTTTTTGAATAATTTCATTTGCGCGCGCCATTGCTTTTCCCCAGTCGATCACGGTCATCGATTTAATTATGCCATTTTCAATGAGAAGTCGGGCATCTGGATGAATCACATTCATCAACGAAGATTGAGTGTTTTCTGAAGTAGTAATTGTATTCATTATTAATAATTATCTGTTTGTTAATAATAAACTATCAAAAAAAGTCTATCAATTTTATAGACGATATTTTTCTTTAAATGCTTCAGGTGTATACAGTGGAATATTGAGTTTCTTCGCATTAGCAACTTTTCCCGTATCACTTTCCGGATCAGGTGTAATCACACAAAATGTTTTGCTTGTAACACTTGTACTTAATGAAGCACCAAGATCTTTTAATTTTTTATCTAGTTCTTTGTCACGAGTTCCGCTCATAACTACCGATTTCTTATATAAAGGATGCGATTCATCTACTACTATATTTTGTGTTTCATTTATTACCAATTTTGACTCTAACTTACATTCTTGTAAGAATCCGATGAATTGGGGTATTTCTTTTACGAACGCTTGCGCTGTTTTCAATGCCATACCTTTTATGTCTTTCAATTTTTGTACTTTGGTTTCTTGGTCTTCTGTAGAAGACAATATATTTGGATATTCGTTCAAAATAAGTTCTATTTTCTTATCACTGAATCCTCGCCCAAACATATTGGATACAGACATAAGTTTAGATAATGAAGCTTTTTCTATTTTATTTAAAATTCCCGAATGAAGTTTTTCTGCCATTTTTTCTTTGAATCCGTCTATTGATAATATTTGTTCCTTTGTCATAGCCAAAATTTTAGGTACACTGTCATAACCCGCATCAACCATTTTGACAACGTTCTTTTCTCCCAACCCGTCTATTTCAATTCCTTTAAAGAATCCAACAATATTCTTATTTCGCACATTTTCATCGTCATTTTTATTTTCCAACATAATATCTACGTGTGTCTCGTTCCAAATGTAATCTACAGTTGGCATAAGTGGTTGTTCTGCCGGAGTTATAATATTGCGTATATATGGAATAACATCTCCACTTCGAATAATTTGAATAATCGCACCTACGCCAATTTTATTGGATTCGATAAACACCCCATTAAATCCCGTTGCTTTCTTAATAGTGACGCCACCTAGTTTTATGGGTTCAATATGAACAATTGGTTTCAAATATCCGTCTTTGCTTGCGTTCCATTCAATACCCAGGACTTTTGTTTCTGCCATTTGATCAGAAAGTGCCATTTTGAATGCAAACGAATGGTCTGGATTTCCCGACTTGCGTGAATAATTTTCATCATTTGTAACAATAACACCATCAATTTCGTAGTCATAATTATCGCGCCAATCAACCAGTATTTTCGATAATTCATCATTATCAATATTTTCATGTGTTTCATTACGAACAACGTTGAATCCGAGTTCTTGGAGTTTTGCCATTTGCTCACTTGGTTTTAATACTGGTTTGATCATTTCATACGCAACAAAATCCATATCGTATACTGTATCATTTATGGATACTCGATTTACTGTGCCAGCAATTAAATTACGTGGGTTCGCAAATTTGCTGGAATATTTTGTTTTGAATGTATTTTTTTCCATAATAAATTCTCCGCGCACAACAATATCCTTGTCTTTTGGTAGTTTCATATAAGTTAAAAAATGTGACACATCTTGTCCAATTTTACCATCACCTCGCGTATAAAGTCCGAAATTGTCATTTTCTGTCGTATATAATCCACTTACCCCATCCAATTTACACGACAATACATATGGACCATTGTATTTTGATTTCCATAAAGGAAGCGCTTTTGTGTCGGGTTTAATTTTATCCATAGATGCCATTTCATATGGTAATTTTATTTTATTTTTTTCTACAGGTGCTCCTATTTTACCAATAATGTTGCTTTTTGGATATTTTTCCTTGATATAATCTTCCAAAATATCATATTGATTATCGCTGACAAGTGGTTGTTCATTTGGTCCAAGATTACGATATACTTCATTCGTTTTAATCAACATTGCGTTTAATGTTTTTTCACTTAGATTGTCAAGTACACTTATTCCACCTGTTTTGAAATGTTCAATAGCATGTAATGCGGGGTCATTATTATGAACATTTAATGGATTTGTCTTACAAATAGGACATATCGTGTCTTTTATTTTCAATTTTTTTTTCGCGGGCATGTTTTTCTTAGTTACGTTTTTCTTCTTTAATTTATTTTCAATTTTATTTTCCTTTTCGCGTTTTTTTCGAGTCTTTTCCTCTTCTTTTTCCTTCTTTTTTCTTTCCTGTTCTACTTCCTTTTCACGTTTCTTTCTAGTTTTTTCCAATGCTTTATCCTTGTTATTTTGCTCTTTTTCGCGATTTTTACGCGTCTTTTTATCATTTTTTTCTTTCAACTTCATTAATTTAATTTCTTCCTTCTCCTTTTGTTTCACTTCTTTTATTTTCATTTTAATTTCTTCCTTCTCCTTTTGTTTCACTTCTTTTATTTTCATTTTGGTTTCTTTCATTTCGGGTTCATTCATTTCGGGTTCATTCATTTCGGGTTCATTCATTTCGGGTTCAAAAATATCGTTATTATCGGGTTGTATTGGTTGAATTGTCTCTTGGACTATCAATGGTTCAACAAATTCATTTTTTAAAGATGGGTTCGATGAAACTACAGAACGTCCATCAATACGTTGGTTCGGTTCCTTGTATTCCATTTTCAAAAAATCAAATACTTCTTTCTCATTATCAAATATTTTGTCTAATTTTGCCCCCTTCTTTTTCCCATCCATTTTATATAATCCGTGTTCATTCAGCGAATAACCCATTGTTAAAGCGCGGCCGCGCATAACGGTATTGAATATTTTACTTCCAGTAAAATAAAGTATTGCAAATGGATATTCTTCTTTGGATGTACACATAAAATCAACGCGTCTGACAGTGTCCGATGATGGTAGTTTGGCTACAACCAAACTTTTGGTGTTTCCTCTAGATAATAGTTCTACAATGATTTTTTCTTCTAATAATTTGTCGATAAAGTTTTTAAATACATTCTTATTTTCGGATGTAACAATGATGTCAATATCACCTGATGTTTTGGCACCTCGACGGAAACTACCTACAATCTCAAATTGCGAATCAGACTCTTTAATTTCATCAAATAGTTTTTCAAAAACACCATTGTATTCTTCTACTTCTTTTCTTGGAATGCGTTTCAAGACATCTTCGTAATGAGTTAGACCAATTTTTTGTACGTTATTTAAGAGATCATCTTGTTTATCTCGCAATTGTTGAATAGAAGTAATTCCTTTATTGACTAGATCAGCTGCTTTTTTGGGACCAATACCATAAACATCAGAAAATATATTTTTGGGATCGGCACGCTCGCGTTCGAGTAAGCGTAGTGTTCCGCTTTGAATATATTCCCTTATTTTTTTCACAATAGTTTCACCGACACCTGGAAGAGAAATTAATTGTTGATAATTAGTCGGATTAATTTCATTTGGATGAGTAATAATACTTTCTTGCGCCTTTTGATAAGCGCGCGCACGAAATGGTTCTCCTCGCTTTACCATAAATTTTGCCAATTCATCTAATAAATCAATTAAATTTTCGTTTAGACGACCACTTATCGCCGGTTTATCATCAGATATACTTTCCGAAATAGTAGTTTGTTCTTTCAATTCGTCGACGGAAGGATCTCGTTTTTTCTTTTTAATTTTGATCGTTTTTCCTCGTGCAGGCGCAGGTCCTCTTATTTTTTCTAATATTTCTTTGCGATGGTCCTTTTCTTGTTGTAATTTTATATCTAAAGGTTCTTCCATTTATATATAAAATATAGATAAAACAAAAATAGTATACTTACCAATAACACGCATTTTCCACTTTATTACAATTTTTAGGTTTTTCACTTGGTTTGGGACGTTTCCAAAAGTCGTTGTAAAATAGTTGTATTATATCATTTCGTTCTTGAATCCAACGATTCCCCAAAATACCAAAATACATTTGTAATACTCCTCCGACGTAAATTGCCGATTTTCCTTTAGAATAAATATGCCCACAAATTGGATTTCCATATCCACCACATGAAACGAGAGCAACATCGAAATGGTCCAACATTTCATTTACACTATCTTTAAAGTTGTCAAACTCAATACTAAAGTCGCTCGAATGTTCGTCTGCTTGTGTTTGAGGAGGTTTTAAATATATAAACTCGCACCCGGGAAATAAATCTACATTGTCGTAAATAAGATGACGGTTTGGCATTTGTTCTTTCAATGTTTCTTCGAAAGGCGATATTAACAATATGCGCTTGTTCTTTAATGCCCAAGTCCATGGATTATTATAAATATAATGGAAAATATCAAAATTGTATGCCCAAAACCTCTCCTTATTCGGGTAAGTATGTAACATGTAAGAATGAGATTGAGAAATATGTTTTATATATTCACCTTGTGGTTCCCAACTGGCATAAATTTCACATTGATCAAATGCTGATAAATACAAATTAGAATAATATAATATGCTATTTTCGCTAGTTAATGAAATGCCAGCATTATTTTTCATTGCCTTTAACGTTTTCTTTATATAAATACGCAGTGAATCAATATCGTGATGTAATTTTTCATGAATTATACGTGTAAATACTGCAATATTATTTTCAATACCAGAAACGCGTGGTATAATAAAATGTTGGTTCTTATCAAATTTACGAGTAATATAATCAAAAAGCATTTTATTATTGTCAAACGAAACATTTTGGAAATTGTTTGACCATACTTGATATTTATGTAAGTCTATGCCCAATTGTTGTTTCATATCTTGAACTTGAAATCCATAGGGAATAATCACTCCGATCGGTAATTTTACAGAATCTCGTATGGAATAATTGCGTTGTTTGGATGCATGAATATGATATGTTTGAATGGTCTTTGGGTCATTAATAATTTCATAACCAAGAATGGAAAATAAATAAATGAGTTTATTGTCACATCCAGGTTTTCCGAATTCGAATGAAAACACCTTTTCCGAAATTGGCAAAATTATTTGTTTTGAATGGAAAATCCACGTATCTTGACTATCATATCTTGGACCAAATATCGTAGATTTAGAGGGTTCCTGTTTATTATATTCATATCGCAACAAACAACAAACTTGTTTATTTTCTTTCATGGATGAACGTAACAACCGATTTATTGTGTGATTTAAACATATGTCTGAGTTAATCATTATGACATATCCATTAATATTATGATTTCGAACATAAACAAATACATCTTGAAATGTCAGTCGTTTTCCAATATTGGTTTGAATTATTTTATTGCTTTCTAGTCCTAATTCTTTTGAATTATATATTTTTTCGTTTAATAAATGAATATGGTGAATATGTTTATTATTATGGTTTTGTTTCAACGCGAATTGAATTTCTTTCAGTCGTATTGAATCATTTGGTTTAAAGAATTGTGTAATTATATGTATTTCATCGTTTGTTGGTTCTGTAATACATGATAATTGTTTTGATTGTAATATGAGTTTCATAAAAATATTATAACAATCGTTTTTATTAGGATTAAATAATATACTTTATTTATAATGTTTTCTAGTATAGTTCCATCAAAATCAACTATAATTAAAAATTTTAATTGGAAAGAATATTTAATCGCAAATACAGATTTAATTGATAGTGGAATTATATCCGAAGAATTGGCATTAAAACATTATTATGAATTGGGAATACGCGATAGACGTCCATTAAAATCGAAATCATTTGAATGGACACAATATATTGCTATAAATAGTGATTTAATTGATCGGGGGTATATTACAAAAGAAAAGGCAGAAAAGCATTATATCGATAATGGATACAAAGAAGGGAGACGTATTGTATTAAAAGATTTTGATTGGATATTTTATGTTTACTATAATAATCATTTGATACATGCCGGAATCAATACACAGACCAAGGCCATTAAACATTGGATTGAATATGGAAGAAGTGAAGGATTATATACAACAATCAAACCATTGGAGTTATGTTATCAAAAAGTGATTACTCATAATTACAGTAAAATTTTTGATTTATATAGAAATGTCTATGATATTACATCTTATCCACACACGACTATTGATGATCCGTATATAGACGAAAATAAATTACATTTTATTGAAAATCGCAATCAACCTTTTTTTAGACCATTAAAAACGCAAACTAATTTGCAGGATTTTTTGAAAGATCACGAAAAAGTTTTTTTAATAATTGATTTTCCTTGTTTTGGTGGCGGATGTTCGTTTTTTTTAAATTCGATTATTAGTTATTACAAATATCATGTGACTTTTTTGATAGTGCGAAATTTTAAAAATAAGTTATATTGGTATGTAAATGATGAAATATTATTCGATCCTTATTTAAATGAAAATGATTCTTTGGAATTTATTAAACAACATCGAAATAAAATCGAAAAGGTTTTTTTTAATTCTATTGTTGAACATTCCAACTATTTCGTGAACCAAATATTAGATATGGATTTTGATTGTACTATTTTAACACACGATTACAGTTTATTTTTTAAAAGTCCACAAATGTATTATTATGAAATTAATGAAAATATAGTTGAATATAAATTTAATATTCATAAGTTTAATCGTGTAATTACGCAACATATTGGAAATATACATTCAATCGGTAAATATATGAAGGATTATAATAATATTATTGTTTCGGCTTTACCCGATTATCGTCATTTTGATAAAAAAATTCAAAACTCAAATAAAAGTAGGTTTGTCATTGGTATAATTGGAGATATATCTGACGTAAAGGGATATTATATAGTGAATGAGTTATTGAGAAAAATAAAATCAAACAAAAATGTCGATTTAATAATATTTGGTAAAGTTCATATCAAAGATGTAAAACATCAATATTCTTATCATAATATTGAAGAATTAAATAAATTATTAGAAATTTACAAACCAAATGTATTGTTTGAAACATCTTTATGGCCTGAATCGTTCTCGTTTACATTATCTCTAGCAATGATTACGCGTTTACCAATAATATATCAAAATAAGTTCTATCCGTCTACGATTCAGCGACGATTATCGTTGTATAACAAAGGATATTCATTCGATAATATACAAAATGTTTCGTTAAAATGGATTTTAAATAAAGGCCAAGACTATTTTTTCACAATTAAACCGCAAGTTTTCTATCCGCCATTTTGGGATGAATATTTTTTAAATCGAAAATGTACAATGAAACATATATTAAATAAAAACTTTAATGTAGTTATAATTACATCCAAAATTTATACGTCATCAAAACCTTTTAGTTATGCACCGAATCGTTCTATATATAGTACAGAGGAACGTTTTCAACAAGTTCAAAAAACAATTGATTCGGTTCGAAAACATATACCCGATAGTTTTATTATTTTATACGATAATTCAGATTTTAATGATTATGAATACAATGTTTTGAATGACTTGACAAATTGCTTTATTAACCATCATAATGATGCCATTGTAAACGAGTTTACAAACAACAGTATTCATAAAGTATTTGGTGAAATTTCACAAACCTTTAAAATTCTGGAATATATTAAACAATATTATGCAACTATGAATATTAAAAATGTGTTTAAAATCACAGGACGTTATTTAATAAATGATACTTTTAATTATAGAATTTATGAAAATGAAGATATTATTTTCAAACGAAATGAAGAAGTCACCGATAGAGCATATTATTTCACATGTTTTTACAAAATAAGCGGTGTAAAGTTTGACTATTTTTATGAAATAATGGAAGAATTGTATGACGATATACAAAAAAATGCTTATGAATATGAGGAATGGGAAGTATTATTGCCTATGTTATTACATAAAGAATTTAAAACGGTTGATCATTTGGGAATTACGCAAGATATTGCTGTATGGAAAGATAAAAGTGAAATATAATTATTTTTATCGTAGGAAATAAAGTAAACTTTTTATAATTTTAATGTAGATGATCTTAATATTCGATACATATGGTGGGTTATGTAACCAAATGTATGATATTCACTATTCTATTAATTTTTGTATTATACATCAAATCTATTTTACTTTTCGATATGCCAGTTATCGTAATAAAGAAAACTTGAGTCAATGGAAAAACGTGGAGTTTAGTGAATTATTTGATGATTCATTTATTGAAACATCCTTTTACATTCGTTTTCATACATTATCATTAAATGAAACGAACTGCCATCATTATATAGACAATATTCGAGCAATTGAATGGTTGGATAAAGAACGTGTATTATTACCACAACTCGACCGTATTGAAATGGAACATATAGTATTACGACAATTTTGGGCAGTATGTCCATCATTTCAAGACGAAATAAACTTTTATGAAAAGATAATACCGTGTTCAAAATTATTCGGTATATTTAAAACTATTAAAAAGAAATTACCTAAGAAATATAATTATATTCATTATCGGTATGAAGATGATTTTATTGAACATTTTCAAATTACAAATCATCCAAAATTATGTCATTTAATTTATAACACCCCTTTTTGCCAAAATAAATTGAAACTTTATATAGCGTGTTACGAAATTACACATTTACCTCAAAAATATATTGATAAACCTATACAACAATTCAAAAATGTGTTATATAAAAAAGAAAGTCATAATGAATTGAACTTTGAAGAGCAGGCTTTTATCGATTTTCTAATCGGAAAGCATGCGATTGAGTTATATGGGCACAGTAAATCTTCGTTTTCATGGTTATTGAATTCGTCGAAAAAAACGAATAATTATTATGACATACAATAATATATGCACATTTTACTCACTGGCGGTCTTGGATTTATCGGTTCTCATGTAGCAGTTTTGTTAGGGAACACTGATCACAAAGTAACTATTATAGATAATCTTTATAACTCTACTTTATCTGTATATGATAATATTTTGAAATTAGCAGAACATCCTGAAAATTTTGATTTAGTAGAAGGTGATGTAACTGTTAAAACAGATTTAGAAAAGATATTTCAATCAAAACATATCGATGGTATTATTCATTTTGCTTCCTTAAAATCGGTTGGTGAATCCATTGAACACCCTCTCACTTATTATAGTCAAAATCTAAATGGGACATTATGTTTATTAGAAATGATGAAAAAATATGATTGTAAGAAATTTATTTTTTCGTCGTCAGCAACAGTATATGGAAGTCAAGAACCACCATTATTGGAAACACATCAAACTGGTGCGGGTTTAACAAATCCATATGGACAAACTAAATATTTCCAAGAGCAAATATTACAAGATTTTTCGAAAGTTAATCCCGACTTTGAAATTACTTTGTTGCGTTATTTTAATCCAGTAGGGGCTCATCCGTCGGGATTGATTGGCGAGGATCCTAATGGTATACCTAACAATTTGTTCCCATTTGTCTTGCGTGTTGCCAGTCGACAATATAACGAATTATCTATTTTTGGAGATGATTATAATACACCGGATGGTACTTGTGTGCGTGATTTCATTCATGTTATGGATTTGGCGCGTGGTCATATTTCTGCTATAAACTACAGCAAAAACGGAACAAATATATATAATTTGGGAACAGGCAAAGGAGTTAGTGTAATGGAATTAATGAAAAGTTTTGAAAAAGTAAATAATATCACTATTCCTTATAAAATAACTGAACGAAGACCAGGAGACCTCGAAAGTGTTTATTCTGATGCTAAAAAGGCGAAGGAATGTTTACATTGGGAAACAACATGTACTATAGAGGATGTTTGTAAAGATGGTTATAATTTTATAATATCCAAGAAAGACACCAATAACTAATGATATTTATACATTAAAATAGATAGGACAAAACTATCCAATTCGTCCATTAAATCAAAATATTTTTGATTTTTAATATAATGATGGTCATAACAATTCTTAATCTCTTTGTCGTTGTCACATAAATACTTAACTGAATGTTTACATTGAATTAGTTTGCCCATTGTTTTTACTATCGAAGGTGTCATATTTAAACTTTTCGCTTGTTTATCGTTTAGAAACCAATTTAACATTTCATCGCAAATTGGTTTCTGATCGACTTCAAATTGAAAATTGTCGTTGTACATTTTACGTTGAATATCCGTTGGAAATTCAGATACATTGATGTTTGATTGATCAACCGGTGGTGGGTTGGGTAAATTATTATCCATAATTATTATATATATATATAAGGTAAATATTATATATATATCGAATAGAATAAATATCAATTTTATATTTATATCTTATTATTACGTCCGAGTGTAATAAACAAACTTACGAATGTGTGATAAAAGATGATCGCAATATTTTAAGATTGTCCCATTAATGATTTAAAATACTATATCACTAACAATTCCGTCGACATTGTATTCTTGGACAATAGGTAAAATAATAATATCCTTCAGGGTATAGATGAATGATAGTACTCCCCTTGACTTCAAATATTTAATCGAATCAATATCTAATATAGTCCAAGAAAAGCAAACGAACGAAATATTGTATTTATTGATAAAATAACGTAATAACTGTCTATTAAACACATTGTCACTAATAAGACCGAGTTGATAGTCACCATTTTCGTGTAAAATATCCAAATGTTTTATATTAAAACTAGCAAACCATATTTTGTCCAAGACAATTTCACGTTTCTTCAGAAATTCATGTAATATATAAGACAATTTATCCGATCCTTTCAAATCAAAATATAAGGCAATTTTTGTATAGTCGAATTTTTCAAAAAAGGTAGACAATAATAACACATTCGGGTGGTGAACATGTATTTCTTGGAGTGTCATGGAGTTTACACGACGAGTTTCAATAAGTTGATCGTGGAAAATGATAATACGATCATCTTTATCTAATTGAATATCCAATTCAATCATATCAAAATTATGTTTGATTGCTTCTTGGAATGCACCAAGAGAATTGTCTTCATGCTGCTTAGTGTATCCACGATGGGCAATTTTCAACATTATGATATAATGTAATCATATCATAATAAATACAAAATATTAAATTGACACTACTGTTTTCGTAACAATTTTCGTCTCCTTTACTGGAATTTCTTGTAAAGAAGCAGTTAAATATTTTGTAACAATCATATTACTCTTTAATAATTCGTTTATTGGAAGAACGGAAAACCATTTATAGGCGCATCGTTTTAATAATTCGTCACCTGGTAAGTAAATACCACATGTTCTATTTTTACATAAATCAATAGCACTTTCACTTAGTAAATCCTCAATTGTAACAGGTTTTCCATCGACAGTTTTTACACCAATGTAAATTCCATCCACTTTGTTAATATGATTCTTAGTACATTCATTATTTAACCATCTCGAAACATAACCAAAAAATTGCGGTTCTGCTGTTAAATATGCTTTAGAATTACGTGTTTTTATATAGTCTATCATATCTCGAATAACAGGAGAGCGCTTTGGAGAACCCATAAATTTATGACTAGATGTAAAGATATTATTATTGTGATTATTAATTATATTAGCAAAATGGTTTGGCGTTTCACAAACAAATGGTTTATCGTCCTTTATACCGGATAAATAAAGAGGACCCAGATTTTTCAAACAGATAAACGTGTTTGGTACAACAAATCCACCATAAATATATAATAACTCGCACATGGCAAGTTCTCTAAAATAAGTAAGTGATGGTTCGGACAATTCGCTTACATTTGTCTTCCATCCAGGTATTAATTGGCTAAATGAATCATCGTCTATTAAACAAATATTAAAATCATCTCCACAATGATGAATAATCGACTGAATGGTCAAATGAATATAAGGTTGATTTAAATCGGTAGAAGTTCGAGATCCGAAACTTTTCCATTTACGCGCATTATATTCATAACTACTATGAATCCATAATTTGGGACGATTATAACCATATAACGGACTATCGTTTAATAAATATTTTCGAATAAGTTCATCTTCATTGTTGGGATTTACAGCATCACGTATTTTGCTCCCGAACATATTTGCTACAACAATAATTCCTAATGTTGCAATCGTATATAAAACGTTCTTTTCACTAAATAATGCCATCTGAATATATATATTATAGAATTATTATTCTTAACCATTAATCTTATATGTTAATATACATAATACTCTATAACGAATCAAAAATAAATAAAATAGTCAATATTGTATTTGGATTCGTTATATTTTATTTTGGATGTAAACATAATATCACCACTTTTACATATTTGTCGGATAATATTTACAAATGAATTATAAGAAAAATCGCGTTCTACATAAAACCTTTTCGATTCTTGATAATAGGGTAATAATGTTTCTAAAAAGGATTTATGATATTCATGAAATGTTACTTTACGATACGCGTTTTTATCTACTAAATAATATTTGTCCGTTTTTAAACATACCTGATCGAGTAAGTCAAACAAGATATCACTTGGTACATTTTCACGGAAAATTTGTTTTAGCATAGTATACTAAACATAGATATTATATTTTAATTTCAGATTTTTCACGAATACTATTATACACTTCATGTGAAAACATTACCAATTCAATACTATCCTCATGTAGATTATGAAAATACGTAATATAGTTACATATTATGGGCAATAATTCGTATTTTCTATTTTCGTCTAAAATATCGGTCGATTTAATAAACGAATAAAACATGTCTAAAATATCAATTACAGAATAACCATAATCGTATATAGAATACAAAATATCGATCCCTTTTTTTAGATTGTTCTCCTGTAAACAATGAACAAATTCTTCAAACTGATGTTGTGAAATATTAGAAAGAATGTTTTTACAAATATCTATTGTGAATACGGTAGTTGAATCATTCAAAATGACCATTTTTTCTAAATGTGATAATACTTGACGAATTGAAAATTTTGAAAATGACAGTAAATATTCACGAGCATCCGGTTCAATTACTAAACGTTCGCATTGAATAACTTTGTTTGTGATTTCACGAACATTGTGAAAATCAGGAGAAATCATCTTAATAATATGTAAACGCGATTGGATACTTTCTATAACTTTATGTATGTTCGAACATACAGAGACAAAAAGAATGTTTGATTTATATTTATCAATATGATTTCTAAATACCTGCTGACATTGTTCATTTATTAGATCCATATCATCTACAATTACTAATTTTTTCTTACCAATAATGGAACATTTAGATTGACAAAATGATTTCATTTCATTGCGATAATAATTAATTCCTTGTTCTTTCAAACTGTTGATGAACATAATATTGCTTTCTGGTAATGTTTGGGTTTTATCTAACTTATAATAGTTTCGAATAATAGCATATAACAGTGAGGTTTTACCACAATTCGACGGACCACTAATTAAGACATTTAATTCATCAATTTGTTTTAATGACAAAATAACTGAAATCAATTGTTCATTGCCTACGAAATCGTCAATATAATACGGTTTATATTTAGACAGGAAACTAACATTAGGCGTTGATGATTGTCTTGATAAAAAAAAGGTTTCCATATAATGAATTCTAACGATTCTATTTTATGTTCATTTTTAGATTAAATCATTATTACGGAGAATTATTATATAAAAAAATGGATTCTACTATATAAAATGAGTTACTACGAAGTTTTAGACGTAAGTAAAAAAGCGAGTGAAAGTGAAATAAAAAAAGCATACCGACAAAAAAGTTTACATTATCATCCTGATCGAAACAACAATTTAGACGCATCTGATAAAATGAAACAAATTAACGAAGCATACAATGTCATCGGAGACAAAACGAAAAAGAAACAATACGATTTAGAGCAAGAATTTGGAGATAATCCCTTCTCTTTTTTCTCACATGCTTCTGGAATGCCATTTATGCGGGGTGAAACAATGGACGAAACGAGTCCAGATATAAATGAGTTATTTTCATCATTGTTTGGAAATATGATGAATACTACTATGGGTGGACACAATGTGCCAAATGTGCGAATTTTCCATGGGGGTGTTCCTGAGGAACATCTATTTGGAAGACAAATGAATCAATATAGTAAACCCGAAACTTTAACAATACCGCTAACAATTTCACTAGAACAAGCATATTATGGATGTACCATACCTATTAATATTGAACGCTGGATTATGATTGGAGAAACGAAAATAAGAGAAGAAGAAACTACTTATGTAAATGTATACGAAGGTATTGATGACAATGAAATAATAACTCTAGATGAAAAAGGCAATGTTACAAGTGAACAAGTGAAAGGAGATGTAAAAATTGCTATTCAGATTGAAAACAATAGTTGTTTCCAACGAAATGGACTTGATCTATTATATAATAAAACCATATCATTAAAGGAGGCGTTGTGTGGATTTTCGTTTGAATTGGAACATATCAATAATAAAAAATTGGCATTTAATAACAAGTCAAATATTAATGTTATTAAACCAAATTATCGCAAAAAAATTCCTAATATGGGCATGAAACGTAAAGACAATATAGGAAGTTTAATTGTTACGTTTCAAATAGAATTTCCAGACAAATTAACAACAGAACAACTTGAAAGTTTGTCTACTATTTTATAATTGATTACGTTTATAGGTAAGCAATTATATAAATTATACGGATTTAAGAAGATATGCGTTTAGTAGGAATGTTCACATCGACTAAATAAATAGAGTTCTCGGTGGCAATAATAAATTCACTTCCTGTTTTATAAATTTTAGTAATAGGACTGGTGTATTCTTCCTCACTTTTTACTAAAAGTTTTTCCTGATTATCTTTTACACCGATTAATACAGTTTTCTCTAAAGAATCATTCCAATAATCAAGCATAATTGGTTTATCGTCAACAATGGCAAGTTTCGAGGCATGCTGAAGGGTTTTAATATCCGGAAGACGGAAAGTTTCAAGTTCGGGTTGTGCAGGTTTGGATTCTATCATTGAGCTCATAATTATAAAATAAATATGTAGTTTTATTTATGTAATTATACGCATTTTATTGAATGAAAATTCTGGAAATTAGAAATGTCTAAATATAGTCTATTATGGAACTTTCTCGTTACAATAATGAAATTATTTCCTCCTTTTCGAAAAGATTGCTAGAATATTTAGAAGATATACATAAAGTAACTTTCCAAAATGATAAACAAAAACAGGAACTACAATACCACGGTTTTAAAACAATGACGAATACACTCTCCGTGTTATATCTAGTTAAAATGGATGAGAATCAAATAGATTCGTATTTAGAGAAGGCATATATTTTATACAATGAATATACTGAACAAGTTTATAGCAAAAATTTAGAGTATCTTCATACTCCTTCTTTATTTGTCCATAATGTTTTATTGGGAAATATTGGATTAAACGAATATGTAGAAAAAGAAAAAATGAATAAAAATAAAGGAATTTCGCCTTTTGGAGTGAAAATATCTACATGGTCCAATTTGTTAATGTTTTGGGAAAATACAAATTTGACGATGGAAAATCGAATTCATATTACGAATAATTTATTAAAGTCCTATTTATTGTTATTCAATATTGATAAAATTTATGAAACATTTCGAATATTTCAACATATTCAAGAAATTGGACTTTTACAAAATATTGGGTTCGAAAAATACTCCTTCTTTTTAGCATCATTTTTAAACTATTTTACAAACAATAACATGAATTTTAAACAAAAACAAGTCGAGGATATTTGTTTTGAAAAATTTTTAAACAAAAAGGAAGAATGTATGACTATGTTTGAAAACGCGAATCAAATAAAAGACATGGAGGAGTTTGTGTCATGGATTTTTTCCAAACATTAAATCGCAAGGGTGATACGGATTTAATGAAAAATATAGAAGTGAAAATAATTATATTCATTAATATAATTATTATAAAAAATACTATATAACCACGTCTATAAAATAATTCATATTATACATTGAAAACGGTTTGATATACTTCATGTGTGAATGTGATTGTTTTTTTGCGAATTTTAGGTTGTTTTGATTTTACAGGTTGAACTTCTTCTGGAGAACAAATAACACTATATTCTCTTTGTAAAACACCTTTCACGTAATCATATACATAGCGCAATATTGGTTCGGTACAATTTCCAACTATAAGACAACTTCCCGTACGAAATACCATAAATGATACTTCTGTATATTTCTTATTATCATTCAGTTCTGACATTTTCTGACCTTGATCGTCACGTGTAATACTACCCAATTGTTTTTCTTTGTCAAAATTATAATCATGATTGAAATAAAACTTACATTTTACACCAGGATAACTACACGGATCGAACGCGGCTTCAATCTTATATTTGTTTCGCAAAATTGAATATAATTTGTCGCGATAAATGTAAAATCCACAATTGAAATTAGAATTAATTAATACGTTACATTCTTTGTCCACATCGACAAAATCAAGTTCACTACTAACAATTGGTCGCAAAATAGATAGTAACATAATTTTAGTACTGTTTAGGAGTTCTTGGTTTAAAATGCCTGGAATTTCCATCTTTCCCGTGTTAAATATTTTTGCGTGGATTTCGTGATATTCTCCCTTATATAGAAATCGCAATATTAACGCAAAACAATTATAAAATGCGTTTTTGACTTTTCCTCGGCAGTTCATAATGTCCTTTCTTGACATACCTACTGTAATTTTTCGCTCGTCTTTAAACTTATTTCTACGAGATGTAGGATTGTCAATTCGTTTAATAATATGCTCATTGTAATAATTAATATATTTTAATTTCTGCGTATATACTTCATAGTCCTCTTTACTATGTGAAACAATCTTCATTTGTTTTTTGATTGCCCCCGATTTTGGCTTCCAATAATCAATAATGGGGACTTCCCAAAATATATCATTAATTTGAATAGGTTGATTCAAGAACAAAACCTTAGTTGTAGTTGAAATATACAGTTCATCGCATTTAGGCAAAACCGTGGAAAGGGTTTTTTCAGGAAGTAAAGAGTCAGACTGCTCGTTCAATGACTGTTTTACGGGATCATTATTGAGATAGGCATCCCATTCATCATCTACTATCGCACACATTATTCTTTATATTGTATTTTGTAGATTTCTTTATGTTCTTTCAATTTTATTGTTTGACCTTAAAATATTATCTTATCTTATATTAATATAAGATGCTCTCGTGTGAAAAAAAAGAAAAACGAAATGATGATATTAAACTTCCCAAACAAACTGGAATCGAAATTCCAAAACCAGCAAATTTGACAAAAATAACAAGTGGTAATTTGAGTGAAATGAACAATTTTGACCCTACTATTGCGTGTACTCCACCCGATAAAGGTTTTATGGAAAATCTTATGCGTCGCATGGAACGGTCATAAGGTATTTTTTATTGATAATCATATATTGAATAATATCCATCATATCAGCGTTGATATTATGTATAATCTTTTTCATATAATTCGTAAAGTCGTCAGTGATTTCAATATTTGTATTTCGTATTATATAGTTGAAAAAGGATTGAATCAAATGTTTTTTATCAATATTGTAATCGCGACTAATTTTATAGATATAGTGTATAACATCAATTTGTTTTGTATCATCACAAAACATGTTGTGTAATTTTTGTAATACCTGATTATTTAATATATTTTTATTCCATTCGTCTAACTTAAAATTTTGGTTTAATTGTAGAAAATTGATCATACTTCGAATATCCGATTTATACATTGACTGTATAATTTGGATAGATTCATCGCCTATGTTTATTTTTTCCTTTTCTACAATTGATTTCATAAATTGAACAATATCATTACACGGAAGTTGATTAAATCGAACACAAATAAATTCATTTTTTAACGATTCGTCAATCTTACTTATATAATTACATATTAAGCAAAATCGAACATTTGTAGTTGTTGTCTGTAACAAATATTTTAATGCTTGCTGTGCGTTTTTTGTCATATAATCAACTTCATCCAGAATAACGAATTTAAAACCCGTTTCAAATAAATTCATCGATTTTACAAACGAATTAATTTGATTCCGTATTATATCAATACCTCTTTCGTCAGACGCATTTAAATGAATCACATTTCCTTTATTTATCCTGCTATGTGTTTTTTGATATTGTTGAATTAAATTAATTATAGTGGTTGTTTTTCCCGTACCGGGTGGTCCATAAAACAATAAGTTAGGAAAATGCTCTTTCTCTATTATTTTTTCGAATAATTTCCGATTTGTTGGATCTAATACAATATTGTCGAATTTAGAAGGTCTATATTTTTCGACCCAAGGACTATTGGCATTTTCGTTTAATGACGACATATAGAAATATACTAATTTTAATTATTATATTGTTTCAAAATTAATTATAAAATTGAACAACATAAAAAACAATATCCATGTTATGTATAAAAATGAATAATGTTGGACATTTATCAATATGTTGCGGATGTATGTTTTCAGGAAAAACATCTTGGTTAATGCAGCAATATAAGAAATACTCGTATATAGGTAAAACTATTTGCGTAGTCAATTTTGATCAAGACAAACGATATCATGATTCTTTATTATCTACACACGATAAAGTCATGATTCCATGCATTCAAGCACATAACTTAAAAGATGTATATGAAAAAATGAAAGAGTCTGATGTTGTATTAATTAACGAAGGTCAATTCTTTGACGATTTATTTGACATTGTATGCGAACTAGTAGAAAAACATCATAAAATTGTTCATATTGCTGCTCTTGATGGCGATTTTCAACGAAACATGTTTGGTCAAATATTACAACTGCTTCCACGATGCGATGATTATCTCAAACTACATGCATTATGTTCTCATTGTAAAGATGGAACGAAAGCAGCATTTTCATATAGAATTAGTTGCGAATCTGAACAAATAAGTATTGGGTCAAGTAATTATGTTCCGTTATGTAGAAAATGTTATGAAACAAACGTTCATCAATCAACAACTATGAAAATGGACGTCTATAATATTGAAAAGGAATTGATTAATAATATGTAAACATAAACGATTGTTATTCGGTAACATATATTTATAAACAACTTAAATAATATTTCGTGTTTTTTTTGATAAAGGAATGACAACAAAAAATAGTGATCCAAGTTCTTCGAACAAATCGAAACCAAATAATATCCAGTATGAGATTGATGGAACACCATCTACCAAACCTGAACCAAAAAAACGCGGACGAAAACCAAAAGGGGGTAAGTTAATTGAAAAAAATACCAAAGAAAACAATATTGCGAATGTACCTACTAATGTCATTTTGCATTTAAAATGTTCGTTGAAAGATGTTGAGGAAACTAATGATCATACCATTGGTGATCATTTAAATTATAGTGCTTCCGTACCACCATCGATTAAAGCATATGATCATGTAAACGATGGTCAATTCTTCGAATTTAAGTCCTCCGAAGAGGCAAAACAAAATGCTTATGTTGATATTAACACAAACCATGTTTGTACAAAATGCAAGCAAAGTGAACTATCTAACAAATTAACTATTGATGATGATGTAAATATCAAAGATATTAATCAGAAATTAAAACATTTGAAAGTGTCCTTGTATAAAAATAATATGGATGAGAAAAAATCGGCGTGCTTTTGGTGTACGTGTGATTTTGATAATCAAACGTGCTATATACCTCGTTACGAAAATAACGATGAAATATTTGGATATGGTTCATTTTGTAGACCAGAATGTGCCGTTGCGTATTTAATGAAGGAAAATATTGATGATTCTACAAAATTTGAACGATACCATTTATTGAATAGTGTCTATAGCAAAATTTATGAATTTAAAAATAATATCAAACCATCACCCGATCCACATTATTTATTGGACAAGTTTTATGGAAATCTAAATATACAGGAATATCGTAAGTTGTTAAATAGTGAGCGTATGCTTATGGTTATTGATAGTCCTTTGACACGTATTTTACCTGAACTACATGAGGATACTGATGACTTTATTGCTGGAATATATGGTGGTAATAAAGGCACAAGTAGTCAGGCAGGAGGAGTTTACAAAGTAAAACGTCAAAGTGAAAAGAAAGAAACCGTAAGCAAATCTGCTATTATGAAACAACGGTTTGGTGTATCTTCAATAACTAGTTAAATTATATAAAAAATAATGTTATATAATTTTTGGTTCAATAACGTTTTGTCTATTTAATTTATTTAAGTAAATTATGTTTTCGATATTTGGTTGTTTTGGTACGCATTTTGTTTTTGCGCTTTACTGATTTATTTTTGTGTATTTTTCGGTTTATTGTTCTTTTTTTTCCTTGTTTTCTATTTTTAATAGTATACCTTCTATTGTCGCCTCCAGATGATACATATGATCTCGCAGTTCCAAAAACGGCAAGGACACGGTTTGCTATGAACCATCCCGTATCAGAAAAACCCTGAACGTTTACCTTAACAAAAAACGTACCTCTAAGTTTTCGAAAATGCATCACATTATCCCAACTAGTTGGGTCTAAATCATTGTCTAAACAATATTTTTCAAACATGGCCCATGCTGAACCATCTCCGCTACCCATTTGTTTAATGGGATTATAAACCCAGTTTGCTGCTAGATTATCCTGCTCCACGGCGTATGTATATGTTTCCCACGCAGTCATGTTTGGATTTTTTATATATTCTGTTAATAATGTTGCTAAATTTGTAATCATTTGTATAAGTCCACTGAAACAATCCGAAACACTATCAAATGTGACTAATTTTTGACCATTAGATTTAAATATACTAGTAATACTTCCGATTAAACGTTTAAACAATTCATTAAACGACTTCCCTAATCCAATAACAGACTTGTTTGTTATCTGAAGTTGTTTAAGAACCTCCGCTGCTCTACTTACGGATTCGGAATGTGTGCACGCACTATTACTTGAACAAGACAATGAGAATTTTGATATTTTTATAGGGTATTTTGAAACACCACTGATGTGATTCTCCCACGACTCATCAACTGTTTCAGTTCCGTGTGTACAAGAGGCACTTTCTGAAATCCAATGAGTTAATAATATCAATACAACTATGTATATTAAATTGATTGCTAGTTGTTCTGGTTTAACAATATTGTTTACGTCGAACGCCTTACTTAAAATTGTCTGAATTGCTCGAGTTTCTGGAAATTTGTCCATTGCTTTTATTAAAAAATTGAACATTTTTCTTATAGCAGAAAGAATTTTTGCTGACTTGGTTTCTGGAGAAATGTCCGATAGACCATCCTTGCGTGTATTTTTATTAAAGATTGGAGCGAGCTTTGGTTTTATTGTCTTTTCGGTAATAGTTTTTTTAGCATCCTTTTTTTGTTCCCTAATATAATCCACACCACGGAACAATGGATTTACTATCATATCGACGCCATTTGCTATAGACAACGCAGTCAAAAACGAATATATATCATCACCCCACCCACTATAACCTTGAGATAACAAGAATGCTCCGCTATTACCAAAGCTTTGAAGAATACATAATACATCATGTGTAAAATTTACTAACAATACATAACTATTTCCATATTCACCCAAATACGGTATTAATAACGTGGTTAGAGTTGCGTTTTTAAACATAGCAACTATGACAGTAAACATATATTGATATTGTTTTGACTGCCACCAAAAACTGCCTACGTATCGATATACATTCAGCAAACTATAGGGAACACTTTCAAGCAAAGATAGAACTTTTGATGTATAACCTACATTTACAGATAATTCACTTATATTTTTAGTAGTTATCAAATCTAACTCTAAACATAGTTTTGAAAAATAGTCGCTTTCTAATTCGTTGGATCCGTTTAAAGTATAATTTTGCGGAAGATTAAAATCTTCAAATGCCGTATTTGGTATATCTAAATATTTGCTTTGGTTTAATATAGTGAATATATTTTCTATTTTTTTAATATTGATCTCTCCAATTTTACTACTTTTAGCAGTCGTTATATATTCATTAATTTCCAATTTTTTTATATATATGTTTATACTTGATTGTAAACGATTTTTTGTTCTTTCTTCTTTATTTTCGGTAACACGATCTAATTGTATAAATTGACTCCACGTTCTATCTTTTGTAAAGGAATTAAATAACCAATGAAATAATATTTGCTCTTCAATATTGCTGACTAATAAATCAGTTGTTGAAAACTTATAAAATAAACGTGTAATAATATATGCTACTTCAAATTGTGTTGGTTGATGTAGATTATAAAGGTCAGAACTTATAAGTGTTTCTTTTTCACAATTGGTTTTAGTGTCGCCGTCATAGGACCCCGTTTCTCTCTTTCTGTTTTCACACTCTTGTATTCGAATTTTTCCAATTAAATTACATTGTCTCAACATAGTAAAGAATGGGTCTCTTAATTTTGGTATTTCGACTAATAGATTGTTTATTGTTTGAAATAATGATTCCCTTTTGAAATTTTTTACATCATTTCGGTTTAATATATCTTGTATTTTTCTCTGTCTATTGTCTGAATTACTCGATTTTGCACCGGGTTTTCCTTTATTAGAAGTAATATCAGCGTCTTCTTTTTGTAACGCATGTATTAGATTGTCTTCGTTGTTATTTGTAATAATTTCATTCAAATTATCTAAGATAATTTGAAAATCTGAACAATTGACTAGTTTATATTCTTCATTAAACTTTTTTGATTGTAAAAAATATTCAGGAACCCATCTATTTTGTGAAATATCAACTTTCTTAGTATTTAAACAACTTTTTAAATTAGCAATTGCACCCAGTTGATATAATTTATACATATATTCCACCTGATCTTTCGTCAAAGAGACATCATCATCTTTTAATAGTTTATCACAAAATATTTCATTTTCTGGACGTGTAACACATTTATCTTTTTCTATTCGACAATATAAATTCATTGTGTTACAATATTCTTCTTCAGATGCTTCTGCTTCTGTTAAACCTTCTGGTTTTGCACAATTGGAATTAGATTGACTTTTACATCTACGTTTATAAGCAGAAATCCAATCCATTTTTGTGAAATATACACCATTATAATGGTATGATGGATATATATTACTTGTTTCACATTTAAATTCATTAATGCAACCCATTCCTTCATCCTCACATTTATTATCGTTTTTATTACAATAATCTATTTTATCTTCACTCGGTGTTTCGGACATTATATATTATCATTACATTTATATGAATCTGAAACAAATATTTATCTTCTATTTACTAAATATCTGTAACGTGTGTGAGAAATATACTATACTATTTTTCTTTATATCAAAACATAAAATTGAAAGAGTATAAACAAATAATATTAGTAATATCCAAAAATACTGATTGAACATGTCTCAAATCTCTAAGTCACAGAAAAAACTTCTCCTTCAGTTGTTCGACCATGAACAACAGTCGCCCCTTGTATGTAAATTAAACAAGAAGATTAAGAAATTGAAGCACAAAAATAAACTCCTTAATAATGTTATTCTACGTTTCGGTGAATTGACACCGAATATTATTGATCTATCAAACGATGATAGTGAAAGTGATGAAGAGCATATTATTTATTCTATCGAAGAAGATTCGGAACCATCTTCTCCAAATAATACTAAAATCGTCAATATTAAACAAGAGGAACCCTTTGATATTCGAGCAAAGACCGATCCTTTTGAAATTACAGCAAATACGAATATTGGTTCTGATGAAACCAAACAACTTCCAACTCTACTTGTAGGAGCATCCCATGGAACAACTCGTACTGTAAATATTACACAGGAGTCAGATGAGGAAGAGGAAGATGACGAAGGTGACGGAGCAAGATTTGGAGATATTATAAATAATGAGGAAGAAGAAGAGGAAGAAGAGGAAGAATCTGAAGAAGAAGAGGAAGAATCTGAAGAAGAAGAGGAAGAATCTGAAGAAGAAGAGGAAGTCGAAGTCGAAGAATCTGAAGAAGAAGAGGAAGTCGAAGTCGAAGAATCTGAAGAAGAAGAGGAAGTCGAAGTCGAAGAATCTGAAGAAGAAGAGGAAGTCGAAGTCGAAGAATCTGAAGAGGAAGTCGAAGTCGAAGAATCTGAAGAAGAAGAGGAAGTCGAAGTCGAAGAATCTGAAGAAGAAGAGGAAGTCGAAGTAGAAGAATCTGAAGAGGAAGAGGAAGAGGAAGAGGAAGAGGAAGAGGAGATGGAAGAAGAAGTATTTGAAGTAACCATTCGCGGTAAAACATATTTTACAGCGGATGCACAAAATGGAGAAATATATGAATCAACTGCCGACGGAGATGTTGGAGATGAAGTAGGTAAATTTGTAAATGGTAAACCCAAAATGAATTAAATACTAGTTTGTTTGTGTGATCGCAATGAATATTTATTACGACGATTCTTTCTTCTCTTACGCGTATATTTTTTACTGGCAGTTTTCGGAGAACTTGATGCCAAAGATGTACCTCTAGGAATGAATCCACCTTTTATTTTTTTAGATCCTTTTGTTGAACGATTTTTTTGCGTATATTTTGCCATATCAAATACAGGAATATTATTATAAAATAACAGAGGATTTTTATTTTCACTGGTTTTTAAATCATTGTAAATAGTAACTAAAAAATTATTTCTATATGGACATTCAATGAGCTCTACAACATCATCGTTTAACAATCCTTCTATTAATTCAAAATTAACAAAACAATCATAATATAATTTTGTTTGTTGTTTCAATGGATCTATTTTCTCGTCTTTTTTTGAATCGTTTATTTTTTCTCTTACCGACATTACTCCAGTTTTTAAATTATCAATCAATGTGGTATTACTTAAAAGTTTATCTTCAGGTTTGTCTTCTATAACAATTTTACGTAGAAATTCAATAAATTCCATAAATGGTTGAATATTTTTACCTGTGTCATTAAACAATGTAGTTAATTGCTTATTTGAATAAAATCGTATAGGACTACGAAACTCCTTGATCATTTGTACGAAAGTTTCTAAATGAGTAAATGTCTTTATTTTTTCGGCAACTGTTTTATCAACATAATTTGAAATTTTATCCTTTTCTTTTATTTTCGTTAAATAGTTTATCGCAACTTCCATATTAGTAATAGCGTTTAGTAGTTCAGCATCTATCTTATATTTTATAGAATTTTCAAGTAAATCATTAAAACCGGGTAATGTTTTGATACTATATGGGATATAATTTGGTTTATCATTCGGAGCCGCATTATTTAGTTTATAAAATTCGATAAACATATCAACAATAGTCTTCACATTCGTGATTTCGGTGTTTAACAATGTATCAAAATGAGGAACTAATAACCGAGGTGGATGTCCGGCTTCACGATTAATTGCTGAATTTGTTCTTTTTATTTTCTCTAAATCTTTGTATGGATCTTCATCTGGATTTTTTAACGAAGATTTCATATCATTAAAATGTTTTTGGATTAAAGTTTTAATTTTTGTCATAATATCAGTTGAATTTTCCGTGTATTTTTGAATCGTTTCTTTACGCCAATTTTGAAAATTTAAAGATGGTTGAATTAAATTCTTAAATAGTTGATCGTTAATAATATCATTGATCAATGTTATTTTTGTAACAGTGTATTGTTTTCCAATATTTAAATAACCATAATCGTTTTCTTTTCCCATAAAATTGGCAAGAAGTGAAAATAAATTACTATTATTTGATTCTACGTTTGGGGCAGCTAATACGTTTTTCATCTTTTCGCTAAATGTTTCGGTCATATTTGCCTGAATAGGAAATAAAGTGGGGAAAAATATCTGTAACATAGTTCTCAAGTTATGTTCAGCATTTTCATTGCGTTCATCTACATCCTTGGTAAATGATGAACCAATCAACTTTTTAAAATCATTTTTGATAAAGAACGTTTCGATTTGTTTTTCTCTTGGCAATTTTACTAGTTTTGACACAGATATTCTTGCTTGATCCGTAAAAAGAGGATATGACTCATTTTTGTTCGAAGAATCTTTATTTTTATCGGTATTGATCGTTTCATTTTCTTCTTTGTCTTCCTTATCTTCCTTATCTTCATTTGGTGGTAAATATATCATATTTTGCGTTAATATTTGCGTTGAATCATTATTACTATTTGTAGAAAAACGTATATGTACAGATTGTATACCGATAGATTCATTCATAATAGATATGTATTTATAGTATTATCATACTTTTCCTTCTTGTGGTTTCGTAAATTGCGATAATAATTTACTAAACTTATTTAGTTTTGTAAAAACCCCCTTTGTTGTTCCATGTACTTTGTAATTTAGCATTTTTAAGAGTGTTTAGTGCTTTGTCTAATTCTGGTTGAGAAACAATAGTTGTTTTCACTTCTTCGTCTATTTTGTCAGTAAGACCTTCTTTTGAATTGACTGCGGAAGGAGGGAGACTAGGATTTGAAACCGCACTACTATCAACTTGGGATTCAGCCAATTGAATATGATAATCTTTAAATTCGGTCGGTAATACGCAATAACTACAATCTTCGTTTAATAAAACATCCATAACAATAGTAAATAATATTGCGATACACAATGCGATGTATATGTCGCGCGTACCCATCCACGCAATCGTAAAAATGAGTACTTGACGACTAAACGTATATTTTAAATAGGATTCTACTGTTTTGCTTAATTTGATTGTTACGAAACGAGAAGATATTTGTAATATAATAATCATAATTCCGGCAAAAATTTTACTATTATTTAAATTCGTCACATATTGATGTATTGTTTGTAAAAACGCATTAATGGATTTTCCTAGTGGGTTTTTCTTTTCTTTCATAGTTATTTATAAAGTAGTTAGATAAAAACCTATTTTAAAAATATAATATTTTATTGAAATGAAAATCCACCATAGGTAGATTGTTTTGGCGAAGGTGTTAAATTATCTTCACTAAACCATGTTTTCCATATTTGAAAAACCCAATCATCGTCTTGCTTTGGATATACCATATTTTCTTCGTTTTTTAATTTTTCATTAATTGTAATACCGCACTGTTTATCACATGGATTACATGGTTCTTCTAAAAATTTTAATTCGGGAAATATATGACAAGCGTTTTCGTTCTTAACGGATTTCTCTTTAAATTCTAAATTGTCGGTTTTACAATTTTGTTCGCGAAACTCGTCTACCTTGTTCTTAACCTTTTGTTCAGTTTCAAATGGTTCGTAAAATTTGTCACCAATAAGCATATAAGAATCAAACATACTCGTTTTTTCTACAAAATCCATTTTGTAATAGAATATGACCAATGCGCACATTAAAATACCATAATAAGTATTTATTGCGGAATATAGTAAAATAAGAGTAATTGCGAAGAGACGCCCTAAAGGGTGAATACTACTATATAAAAAATCATCGGGCGAAGCAAAAAATAAATAGAAAATAACAAGTGGAAGAACCTGGGCAATTGTATTTAACATATCTACTATAAGAATAGATAATAGATTCATTTAATTTGTCGAATTAACCGTTAATAATGAACAAGAAATTTCTACGTATTTTTTAAGGATTAATAAATAAAATATGTCATCATTATTAGCAACTGCCTCGCCATGGAATGACGAAGTAAATAAGAAACGTACATCTACTATGAGGAAAACCCAAAAGAAATTGCCGTCTTTAGACGAAAATATAAATACTCTAGAAAAGGGGAATGATTTTATTATTGAAGAACAGCGTCCTACCTCCTTCGATGAAGATCAAACAAAGGGGAGTGATCGAAGTAATCGTGTTTCTCAATTGATCGATAATATGTCGAGTGTTTTAGAAGAAAATGATGGAGGTAATTTAGAGAATTTTACTCCTTTAGATCCACCTGAACTTCAAAAATTACACGATCAAGAACACTCCAATTACGGACGTAATGGTGACGAAGAAATCCCCCCTCTTTCTAATCAAATACAATTACAACCACCTAAAATTCGCCAAGAATCTGCGAATTTTGGTCCATCTCAACAAGATTTAGGCGTTTCCAACAACCCTTCTCAGACAAATCCCTATAGTAATTACCGTCGTATATACGAACCGTCACAATTACGTGTTCCTGATAATTCTTACAGCAAAATGGGTTTAGATACACATCCAACTATGGATAATAAATTACTTGAGAAAATTAATTATATGATTTACATGTTGGAACAGCAACAAAATGAGAAAACCAGTAATATTACAGAGGAGTTTATATTGTATTTATTTTTGGGCGTGTTTATTATTTTTATTGTAGACGCTTTCTCTCGAACTGGCAAATATATTCGTTAAATAATAGTGTATTACTTACACGCTATTATTTATTCTGTTTGAAAAGCTTTCACATAAGCACCTCGTTCTCCCAATTCGTCGGTTAATATTCCATATATAGGTATAGACGAAATTACATGATGTAAATGATCCTGGAATATGGATTTCATGAAAATTTGATATGGATCCTGTAAATAGTCTATAAACCGGGGGGTTAAACCGCCAGTGACATAACATCCTCCATATGGCAACCATTTTAAACAACTATTACGTATTTCCTTGCCATAATGTTTGAAAAACAATTCCATTGTTTTTATACATAATGTATCGGTCGATGAAGATATTATTTTTGCCTTTACATTCGATTTTTTAATATCCTCATGTAAAGTATTATCTACCTGTTTTGGATATTTTATTGAAAAAAATTCATATATAATAACTATTCCTGTTCCGGATACAATATTTTCAATAGTTGCGTTTTTGTTGAATTTTGTTTGAATGAAATTTTGTAATTCATATTCAATCGTATTTTCGGGTGAAAAATCACAATGCCCACCCTCACTTTGAAAACATTGATTATTTGCGATAAAACATTGTCCAAGACCAGTTCCAGCGCCAATACAGCATTTTACACCATTTTCTTGTTTCACCCCTTTATTTAATATAATCACTTCATTTTCCTTTAATAATTGAATACCATACCCACATGCCTCAAAATCATTTAATAGATATACTTTTGTATTATATGTTTTTTCAAGATGTTGCTTATTAATTGTCCAAGAAATATTTGAAAACTGAACTGTATCATTTATAACAGGTCCGGCACATGCTAGACTTATACATGGGAAGGACTCCATATTTGTTTCTCGAATAAAGTGAGTTAAAATGTCTTCAAACTGATCAAACTCATTATTCATGTATTTTTGTGAATATAAAATCTCAAAATCTTTCATTTCATTGGTTGAATTCATATATAATTTTAAACGACTATACGTTCCCCCTATATCGCCACATAAATATATATTTGTTTGATTCATTTTTAGAATACTATAAAGTTATTCTATAAATTATTTAAATCCAAGATAATAATGATATATATAATGAATTTAACCAGTCGGTTTCAACAAATATTACATACTCATCCTGAAAAGAATATATTAGGATATAAACAAAATGGTTCATGGAAATGGGTAAATCGTGATCAATTAAAAAATAAAGTGTTATTTTGCGTTCATTCTTTACAAAAACACATATCCATACACGATCGTGTTATGTATAAAGGTAACAATAGTGTCAATTGGGTTGCCTGGTCTATTGCAACGAATGCTTTGGGTGGCACATTTGTTCCACTCTATAATAATCAAAATGATAATTATGTCAATCATATTATAAATGATTGTAATCCGTCTGTCTTTATTACAAATGACGATTATAAAGGTGTTACAATCATGAGAGATGCCATTGAAGATGGAATATATGGCGAAACTATTCCTATTGAACATAAAAGTGATGTTGCCAAATTGATATATACATCAGGAACAACCGGAAAACCGAAAGGTGTTATGTTGACTCATGAAAACATGTTACATAATATCCAAAATGTGGAAAAAACGTTCTCTGATTTACAAACCGATAAAACATATACTACTTTGAATATTCTTCCATGGGCGCACATTTACGGTTTAACTACCGAATTATATTATAATTTATTAAATAATAATAAAATTGCGATTTCGTCGGGACCTCAAGAATTTATAAAGGAAATACGAGAAATACAACCCGAATTATTGTATTTGGTTCCACGTGTTTTACAAACGATTAAACAAAAATTAGAAATCTTAGATAAACCTCTTATACGTAGAATATTGCCATTTGTATTAAACAAAATGTTTGGATCAAATTTAGTAACTATTTTTATTGGCGGGTCTCAATTAGATCAATCTACAAAACAGTTTTATTTGAAATATAATATTAGTTTTTGTGAAGGTTACGGATGTACCGAAACGTCACCGATGATTAGTGTAAATCATATCCATAATCCAAGAAATGAAGAATCGGTTGGAAAGATATTAGACGATTTAATTGTAGAAATTATTGATACAGAAATCTGTGTTACGGGACCATCTATTATGAAAGGGTATTATAGAAACGATGAAGCCACCAATAACGCGTTTATTAGAAAAGACGGGAATCTTTTTTATAAAACAGGTGATCAAGGATATGTGGAAAACGGATTTTTGTTTTACAAGGGTCGCATAAGCGAAAACTATAAATTGTCGAATGGAAAATTTGTGAATATTGGAGATGTAGAAAATATAGTGAAAAAATACACGAATGAACTAATGATGGTATATGGTAATAATAAGGACTATAATATTTTAATTGTTGAAGAAAGTTCTTCCATAGAATCTTATATCCCGTGTATCAATGTAGAACTTGACTCTTATTTACGAATAAAACATGTTTTAAAAATACCAGATAATAGTTTTCAAAACCATTTGACACCGAAGATGTCGTTAAAGCGTAAAGAAGTGGAAGAGACATTTAAAAAAGACATTTGTGAAATTTATAGTAAAACAAGGCACTTGTTTTCATCGTAAGGCATGTTTGGAAAAACCGCGTTATATAAATAATATGCGGATTGGGTGATCGACAATGGGGTATATTTCCATCTCCATCTTTGTATTAATTGACTATTATGAGTCAACTGATAAAAACTAAGTAACTTATAGCGAACTTTTGCGTCTTCCTGGATATGGTAAATAGCATGTAATAGACCACCGAAAAATATAGATTCGTTATTCTTATCGAATGGTCGGAGAAATACACTCCCGATCAAGTCCAAGACATTTCTTTCTTCGTTAAATTCATAACATATTTTGGGGTCTTTGAAAAAGTAAAATCCTAATGTCTTGGACTGATGTTTTAGAGCATACACAATTATCCTATTCTTTTGTATGAGATGATCCAATACATTTACCTCTGGAAAAATACAAAGGGGGAAAGGTGTTGGTTCACTACTGTGTGTTATGTTAAATAAAAAATCGAACAGACTAGTTACATTGGGTCCAATAATACGTATTGTCGTATATTGTCCAAGAGGAGGACGTTTTGTTTTTTCCAATGGAAATGTGTGAACATTAAAACGTATTAATGGAACAACACCGTCACATAGAGAAACGTCTCGTCTAAATAATGATGAACTTATTTCTTTATTATGAAGGCGCTGATGTTTTTCATGATTTTGTATCAAATTTCGCCCAATAAATTTGTCTTGGAAATCTCTGTGAGTACATAAATAGTCCCAATAATATACATATTGCTCATGAGGTGTTCCATAATGGTAGTATATTTTAATGGCGCGCGATGTTAATACCCCTAAACAAGTGTTCTTTTCTTGGATAAGTGGATCCGCATCTTTATCATATACTAATTGTTTGTTGTAATAAAACGATACATAGGAGGCATTCGAATGTCCAACAAAGTCTTCTTGGACATCCCTCTTTGATAGTTGGGTAAATATTTGATCGGATTCGATGTAGTGACTCTGTATAATATTCTCTATCTCACCTAATTCAGATTCAGATAAGTCCAAGAAATCCTTAGTAGTAACATTTTGGGACAAATACTTGGTTTTTATAGGTCCCCCTTGATGAATAATAAAAGGGTGTTTTACCCAATAACGGAAAATATCATAACTATGGAATATGGGTTGATGACTCCAAAAAGGGTATTTAATTTTAATATATATAAATGGAATTAACCAACTGAAAAAAATGAATAAAAATATGTATTCCAACATGAATATATATTTTAGTTCTAAATGACTATTGATATTATACGGAATTACTGTGTTCTTTCTAAAACGACTAAATATTGATGTTCGTCCTCGCATCCTTCGACCATATTGATTTGCGCATGAGGAATAAATCCTGTAAAAGATGCCTGTTTTAAAATATTATCCATTGGTTCCATAATATATTGTGTTTCTTGTTGTCGAACATGCTTGGTTAAATCATCAGTAAACGTTTCAATAAATTTGACTTTATTATCATTTAATTGTGAAAAATCATATTTACCTCGATACTTAAAATCAATAAAATCAATCATTGTATCACTAATGCGCGACGAAGCATATTGTTGAGGATTTTTCAGCAACGGAGGTTTACCTCCAGGAACAATTGGATCGAATTTTTCGCGATCAACTAAATGTAATATCAAATACCCACCCGGTTTTAACCAGTAAAAACAATTTCGCAAAAATTCATCTTTGTCTTCGAATAAATAAATGGACATCCCTGTTGCTAAAATATGACTGAAAGAGCCCTTTTCATAGGTGATCGCCTCTTTTGCGTTTCCGCATTTCCCAACTACTTTTGGATGATTCTTTTCTATATAATTGATCATATGTTGAGACGTATCCAAAGCATACACATCAAATCCTCTTTCTGTTAATTTCCCACAAACCTCTCCAGTTCCACTTCCGATGTCCAAGAAAGTACTTTGTTTACTAGGTGCTGTCATTTCTATAATTTTATCTATTTCAAATATACAGCGTTTATCGGGCAACATCAATTGATTATAGATTTCAGCATAAAAATCATCAAATATATTTTCACCTTCTACGAACAAATAGGGCGTGTCTTGACTAAACCCTTCATAATAAGGCGATAAATCTTGTTTTTTAAACCATAATATAATTATCATGAAAATTGCTAAAATAAGCAGAACATTATACCATTTTGATTTAAACATGAATATTTTAATATAATATAGTATTAAAATATTAGTATTTTACATTGGTGGAGGTGGAGGAGTAGATGAGGACATAGAATTAATGGGGGGCATTGGTGCTTGTGCTGGAGGTTGATTATTGTCATCGTCTGTAGTCATAGGTTCATATAATTGAATATTTTCAATTAAAGGATATGTCATAGACAATAGAGCGCTAAATAACAATGCGTGTAATAAGACGTGATTCATTTTGGAAGTTTTGAATGGAAGTTTAAATAAATTGCCTGGAATGAATACATAAAACAAGCAAAATACGTATACAAGAGTAAGTAGTTTCATTTATATATATTCCACATATAAAAGTGTCTAAAGGATTATAATGGTTCTTTCATTTGTACACGTGTGCTATTATGAAAACGCTCCTTTCCTATATGTGGTGCGTTTTGAATATTGGGATGTATTTGTTGATTTAGAACAGGTTGTGAAAATAATTCAGGATGAGGTTGTTTGCTTGGTGCCGAATGAATATATACTTTATATAAATCACTATTTGACGACGGCACATAAGTGGTTTTGTCATTCCCACGATGTAAAGAATAATTTTGGTTACGTAAATCACTCTCTAATTCTACATTGTTTATAAATCCTGATACTGGTCCAGTTTTCATTAATGGAGGTGTAAAATTTGCCTTTGCTGAATAATCATAACTAGGTTCAATTGGCACAGTTGGCGGTTTGCGGGAATCTAACATGGGAAATAAAGAGTATTTTGATAATACTGGACGTGGAGTAAAGTTTGGAGGTAATGGAGAATCAGGAACACTTCTCTCTAAAATACGATGACTCAGTTCATCGGTTCGGTCAAATTGTCCTTGATATAAATATTGAGGTAAATTATCTATTTTTTTATTGGCGTCTTGTATGTCCATTTGTATTTAGTATATAGTATATAAAAACAAAAATACATAAAGATTATACTACAAATAATATAGTATAACTAAATGGTAAAACTTTGCGTAGATAAATATCCTATCAATTCGGAATATGAATGTTATTTTCAAGAATATAAATTTCCATTGAGTGATTTTCAAAAATATGCTATAGAAGCAATTGTAAAAGAGCAACATGTATTAGTGACTGCTCACACGGGATCGGGAAAAACTCTTCCTGCTGAATTTGCGATTAACCATCTTGTCAAACAAAACAAAAAGGTGATTTATACAAGTCCAATCAAAGCTCTCTCCAATCAGAAATATTCGGAATTTCGACGTAAATATCCCCATATTTCGTTTGGACTGATGACTGGTGATATTAAAATAAATCCTGACGCGGATGTTTTAATTATGACAACGGAAATTTTGATGAACTCGCTTTTCATACAAGGTAGTGAAAACGTAAGTGATCTGGAATTTAATATTAATATTAATAATGAACTCGCTTGTGTTGTATTTGATGAAGTACATTATATTAATGATCAAGATCGCGGACAAACATGGGAAAAAACGATTTTAATGTTGCCTAAACATATTCAAATGGTAATGTTGTCGGCTACGATCGATTCACCCGAAAGATTCGCAAAATGGGCAGAACGTGACGATCCTACTAAAGAAGTATATTTGGCATCTACCCATAAACGCGTAGTTCCACTAACCCATTACGGATATTTGACGAACACCGAAAGTTCCATTAAATTGTTAAAAGATAAGGCATTGGAAAAGGACGTACGTAATAATATTCATAAACTAATCAAAATTCAAGACGAACATGGCAAATTTAATAACGATGGATATAAATCATTGGCGCGATTGACAAAAATGTTTAATCAAAAATCAATGTATGTGAAAAGGAAGCATGTATTAAATAATTTGTCTTCGTTTTTACACGAGAACAATATGCTTCCGGCAATTGCGTTTGTGTTTTCTAGAAAAATGGTTGAACAATGTGCTTCCGAGATCACTGTTCCGTTATTAGAAGATGACAGTAAAATTCCATATAATGTAGCCAACGAATGTGAACAAATCGTGAGAAAACTACCAAACTTTAAAGAATATTTGGAATTACCTGAATACAATACTTTGGTGAAATTACTAGAAAAGGGAATAGGAATACATCATTCAGGTATGATTCCTATTTTGCGTGAAATAGTAGAAATTATGATTTCAAAGAATTATATTAAATTACTCTTTGCGACCGAATCATTTGCTATTGGATTGGATTGTCCTATTAAGACCGCTATTTTTTCAAGTGTGACCAAATTTGATGGACGAAGTCATCGTACTCTGTTGTCGCACGAATATACTCAAATGGCAGGTCGTGCTGGTAGACGTGGTATAGATAAAGTGGGGCATGTGGTTCATTGTAATAATTTATTTGATCTTCCGTTACAAAATGATTACGAATTGATGTTAAATGGTAATCCTCAGTCACTAATATCGAAATTTCGCATATCATATGGGTTGGTATTTAACCTAATAAAAAATGGAAAATTCACGATTGATGAATTTTCGGATTTTATTCATCATTCTATGATTAGTAGCGAATTGCGAGATGAAATAAAACATCAAAATAATGTGATACAAGAAATTACAAATAAACAACAATCCTTTGATGAAAATACCTCGTCACTAAAGACAATTCCGATTGTATGTAAACGGTATAATGAAATTTGTAATACTATACAGAATTCTAAAAACAAACAACGTAAGCAATTAGAAAAAGAGAAATCGCGCATTTTACAAGAAAATCCTAATTGTAAAAACGACGCGAAATTATACAATGATTTTGAAGAACTAACTAGTCAAATACACCAAGAAACGGAACAACTTTATTTTTTAGAACATTTCGTACAAGATAAACTGGAATCATTGTGTGAAGTATTAATACAAGAAGAATTTTTAACAAAAACTGAAAATAATTACACGTTCTGCGAAAAGGGCGAAATATCGTCGAATATTGCGGAAATACATCCATTGATTATATCCAACATGTTATTACATAATAACTGGTTTTCGTCTATGAATGTAAACGAAATCGCAGCAATATTGAGTTTATTTACAGATGTAAATGTTGCCAAAGAAGAAAAAACGTCATTTCCGCAAAGTGAAAATAAGGAAATATTGAACACAATGGTTTATCTTCAAGAACAATTTGAACATTACGATACAATCGAACAAAATTCACATATCCGTAGCGGATTAGAATATGATGACGTTCTATGTTTTGACATGCCCGAACTTGTAGAAAAGTGGTGTTCTTGTGATGATGAACAGCAATGTAAATATTTTCTTCAAAATGATGCCGCACATAAAGGAATTTCCCCTGGCGATTTTACAAAGGCGCTATTGAAAATTTCTAACATTGTTAGGGAACTAAGTGTATGCGCAGAAAAAATGAATCAAATTGAATGTCTACATAAATTGTCTCAAGTCGATGGAAAATTATTGAAATATATAACTACCTCTCAGAGTCTATATATTTAAGATAATAATAAATCTATTAAGAAAACAATTGTAACCTACGATTGAGAATATCTTAATTATTTAATTCTTTCGTTTTCTTTTTGATTTCCCCCTTTTCGTTTTTCGTTTGTTTTTTATCTTTCTCTTTCTTTTTGATTTTCCTCCTTTGACTTCTTTAAACCATGGATCTTTTAATAAATCAGCTGCAGTTAATGTAAAAAATGTTTTGGTTGGTTGCATTTCTCCACCTTCAATCGGATCTTCACTAAGGATCGTAACCGTATCAAATATTCTTTTACAAAATCGAATAGACTCGGGCATCTCAGACAATTTTTTTTTTTTTTCATAATCTTTATTAAATATATACATTTTTGTACCCTTATTTATATCCTTACCTGTAAATTTTTCAAGAATATCAGGAACGGATGATCTTAAACAAATTGTTACTGCCAATGACCATAAATCATCTATGGGGAGTGGTATATTCTCCATTTCATTCTCTGATCTAAAAATAAATCCTGGTGAATAATAACCGGGAGTACCTCTGAGTCCTAACTCTTCATTGGTTGGGTCGTTTTCATCATATGTGTCTTCATCATATGTATAACACAAACCAAAATCAATGAGTTTAACATTTTCGTTTTTGTTATCACACATCATAATATTTTCTTCTTTTATATCGAAATGATATATGTTATTTTGATGCATGCAAGATAATGCCATTAATATTTGTTTTGTTATTGATTTAAGATCGTCTTCTGCAAATATATTTCCTTCAGTAATTGCTCTCTCATGTAAATTCATGGGTAATTTTTCTAATATACCATAAACACCTTTTCTATGATTTTCGAAATTGTCAGACACATTTTCATAATCTCCAAAGTCATACACTTTGGCAATATATGGACATTCTAACCCTCGTTCTTTGTTTGATTTGGATAATTTTGTTTGATATAATAAACCAACCGATTCTGTTTCCTTTATATCAACAGTATCAAAATTTGTTAATCTAAGAGCAAGTTGTTTGTCGTCATAACTTATATCATACACTCGATTCATTCCACCAGTACCAATTAATTCAGGTTTTTGTATTTCATTAATTTTAGTTAAATCAATACCAATTGACCCTAAAGGTTTGCATGTTAATTTTACACATTCTTCACATGCAGGTGGTGTTGGTATATAGCCGATTTCATTATTACAGTTAGAGGTGATAGTTAATCCTAATAATTCTTGATTATTTTCTTCAAAATATTCGGACATTACTGTTTTGGATATATAATATATATATAATTTTTATAAATTATCAGCAGTTAAATACTATTTTCTGGTCTAAAAACAGACTCTTTTTTATGAGAGTTTATCCCATTTTAAATTCATGTTTGTATTTATAACACAAAAATACAAACATGGTCTACATAAATTATCTCAAGTCGATGGAAAATTATTGAAATATATTACTACATCTCAGAGTCTGTATATTTAAGATAATAATAGGAGAAAATAACTCATATTTATAGCAGTTTTCTCACACGCTTTGCGTTAGGAGTTTTTCTCCCTCTACTATTCTTTTTACGAGTTTTTCGTGTTACTCTTTTGGAAGATCTCTTGGATTTTTTGGACTTTCGTGTTCTTTTTTTTCCACCCCCTAGATATTCTCCTATTTTACGTCGTAAATCATAAGGCATTGTTCCATCACCTCTATTCCCTACATCTTTTTCACTCATAACCATAGCTAGGTTTTTCCTATCTTCTTGTCTTTCCAAAACTTTTGGAATAGTCTGTGCGACAATATTTTGTATTCTTTTTTTTTCTTTTTTCGTGATTATGTAGTCTTCTATCGCATAAGGAATACTATTTTCTTCTTGATCCTCTGGTGTCATATCATCCCATAGGTCTTCTGCCAGTTGAAGTTCTTTGTTTGTAGCAAGATCAAGTTCAATATTAATATCTGGGCGTTCTAATAATAAGTAAACCATGTCTATATCTTCTAATTTAATTGCGAGTATAAGTGGTGTATCACCATCGTCATTCTTAGCATTCACATTAGCTCCTTTTTTTAAGACTTTTTCAACTTTGTCGTAATCATAAATACCAATTGCATCAAAAAGATAATTATCCTTTTCTTCTTGAGCTTTTGAATTTCCTACTCTTTGTCTTTTTGAACGAGTTTTTCTTCTTCTACTATTCTTTTTACGAGTTTTTCCATTCATTTGTTCTAAAGCATCATTCGTTAGAGAATCGGACATTACTGTTTTGGATATAATATATATATATATAATTTTTATAATTTATCAGCAGTTAAATACATTTAGAAGAAAATTGATTTGAAATTCATGTTTGTATGTATTGAAACTAATATACAAACATGGTAGAAGTAAATGAATCGTTAATTGATAAATATGAACAAATTTATGACGAAGAACATAATTATGACGATGATTATGAACAGGAAGTGGATAATAATACATATCATTTAGGCATATGTAGTTATGATAAGGATATTGACGGATGGTTACTTGCTTCCACTATAAAAAATAGGACATTATTTAATTATCCTTATTGTAGTGTAGTAGATTATTTGAATAATTATAGTGTAATTGAACAAGGTGGAAACGTTCCAACAGATATAATGTATTTGTCATTTCAAGGAGATGAACCATTTCAATTATACACTGTAATCAAAAAAACATTTTGGTTAAAACTTATACAACGAACATGGAAGAAAATTTGTCAACAGCGAAAACAAATAGTTAAGTCGGGAAATATGACAGATTTCATTCGACAACGTGAACTGGGTTTACAAAAACTGAATATACCTACTTTACATGGAATGTTGTCCTATTTAAAAGACAATAAATAAAGGAATTGATTTAAATCAACCAATATATCGTCACGAATGTTAATTAAATCCATGTCTTTTTTTTCATTCAAACATAAATTTAAATCTGTTAATTTTTCAATATATTCTAAGATTTTGGAGCGAAAATCTTGCTTACGATTGTATTGAATGACTGTGAGTTGCGACTCCCATTTTTTTATACGAGTATTTGTTTTACCTAAATATACTTCTACAAATTTATCAATATGGCTATTTAATTTTTCGTATAATTCATCTGTCGCAATATGTGCCGAATAGGAATTTGTTTTCCAATGATATAATTTGATAATATTTAACATTTCCATTAGCATTTTCACAATATATGATTTGTCAGGAAACATACATTTTCTAGTTTTCCGCGTATTGGTGTTATTTTTTGTATTTTTTGACAGTTTTTGTTGAGTTTTATTTTTCATATATAGTATTTGAATAAAATAATAATGAATTATTTTTTTTGTGTTTTCGAAAATGGAGTCACAATTTATATAATGAGTGAATTTAATGTTGATTTTAAATCAAATAAAACAAAAAAACCATTTTTAAGAAAAGGACAAGGAAAGCGCATATCAAATCTAAAAAGTCATATTAATTATGAATATTTGAAACAAGGCGAAGGTAAATTAGCTAGTCAGAATCACGGTGAAACTGAATTTGCTAAAAAACGCAAACAACAAATTATTGATGAGCAGTTTGCTCGCGAAGAAAAATATTATAAAGAACTAGAATTAGAAAATAAACCGAAAGATGATGATAACAACGACGATTAAACCGTTATATTATTTTCATGAAGAATAAAATTGATTATTTCATATTCATAATGTTATATAGAAAACATTATGAACGTTCCATTTGTATTAACACGCTTCTTGTATATTAAAGATGAAGTATTATTATCCTTACTGATTAGCATTTTAGAAAAAGATTATGATCAATCCTTGTTTTGGGCAAGTGAATTGTATTATTCGGGATATGAAAAAGAAACAATGGAATATATCGATGCCATTTATATAACCTTCTTTCGTTCACAAAATCCGAAGTTAGGTCGAATCGTTAAATGGGGTCTAGCAAAATACAATAAAGGTATTCATATGACAGCATCAATATTATTAAATTTAACTTCAATCATGCGTAAATATACATTACAAGATTTTGCGGCAAAGAACGACGATCCGGAGATTCTAGAAAATGCGTATAAACAAGAAACAAATGTAGTCATATTTTCAGAAGTAAAATATGCCGAAAAATACAAGTTTAGTGAACTGTGTCATATACAAAATCGTAAAATTTTAAAACATGTATGTAAATATTCGACACATAAACAATGGGGGAAAATTTTCAACAACAATTTAACATCAATGAACCAGAAAGAATTATATGAAAAACATAATCATAATTGGTTGTTTTATGCTTCATTTTGTCCGATTTGGACAAAACGTATTAGAGAACATTGTGGAACCGTTGATGAAATAAACGAAAAGGTAGTTTTCGAAGACGATGACTGGTTTGAACAATTTCATGAAAATTATGAATACGAAATAGATGAACAAGGTATAGACATACGAAGTAAAATATTACATACTTCAGGTGTAACATATCTTACACTTCAAGATTTAATCAATAAATATGAACCCCATAAAAAAACACATATAATTAGAAAGCGTAAATGATGGATGTTGTTAAAGCAAATAATACACCTCCCCATAGAGCATCCATTAACGCAACCTTCCAATCGTATTTTTTAAATATTGCTAAATTAGTTGTATCAAAAACACCATATATAATAAAACCTAGTAAAAACGCTTCTAATACAGGTCGATGTGTGCGTAAAATGAAATAATTCAAACCAATGACTAAAAGTAAATAACAAAGAGCAGCTGGAATAATTTTCACTTTCATTACAACGCGCTGGATTTTTACCACTTGTGTTTCGAAAGTTGATTTGGTCATGTTCAAATAAATAAAGTCTAGTGCCAGCAAAACTGCGGCAGAAAATAAAAGTCGATTTAATTGGTTCATTATATATATATTGAACACATTAAATATTGGATACACTATAAGTGATATTTTCTTCTTTTTTATTATCAGAGGGTTCGTTTAATGGTAAAATGTTATTCGAAATATCAGGATGTATTTTTTCCTCTTCTTTCATTTCTACCGATTCATTGTTTGAATCTTGTATTTCATCATTTTTTATGGTGTCACTATCTAGGATTTCATCGGGGGTGCTAATATCGTCAATAACCAGTTCACGTTTTTTTCCAACTTTACTTGTAATATTTTGTTGTTGTAAAAAATATAGCGATAAATCCTTTATATTAGAAACTTGATTCATGAAAGTATTATACGTCATTTTACAAACAAATGTAGATGGGTCATCCAAATATATAATTGAATAATACCAATATGGTGGAATATATAACATATATCCGGACTTTACATCAAATTCGATAAAATCGATTTTCTCAAAATCATGTTGATCTTCAACCTGAGGTTTCGTTGGATGAATATGCGAACGGAATTCAAAATGTTCGTAATCTTTTTGTAACCGTAAATATTTTGTACTCTTCCAAGGTGTCATTTTTAATCGAATCTTGCCTGTTGTCACTGTTAAAAATGTGCGATTATCTATATGGTATCTAAAGGGAGTAACTGTGTTTGGTGAACCAAATAATAAATCGTATTTACTATGTACACAAAAATGGGGTTTTATATATTCATCTATTTTTTGAATTTTGTTGGAAAGTCCAGTTTCTTCTAAAAAGTCATTGTTGTTTTCGGAAAATAAATGAGATGATTTATCAGTTTCTAAAAATTTAATAGATGTGTGTAATGGTAAAATAATAGGATCGCAACAACTATTATCATCCGTTTTATGTGAAAAATAGTCATTACAGTCTTTTAAGCATATATCATGCGAACCATGTTTGGCAATTGTTTCGGGAACAATATCACTAAATAAACTAGGACAAACATGTTCCATATTCATTAATACTGGTTGCTTTAATTCACATATTTCATTTAAATGATTGTTATTATTGAAATCGCTTTCATATATTTCGGTTTCTTCGCTTATTTTAAACTGATTCGCAATATGGATATATAAAAATAAAATAATGATAAAAATACATAAAGTGGTTAATGAATCCATTTTTCTATAATATGTTTTGATTGATTATTGTAATGTAACAAACGCAAATTTGATTTTAGTAATCGTCGATTTTGGGTGCTAGATAAAATACTGCTTTGGCACGTTCATCGTCTAAAATATAAGTAAACCGAATAGGAAAATCCTCCTTCAGATCAATGTTGATTTCCTTGGAAATTTTGCTATATAAGCAAATATGTTTCATATGGTTAAGACTATAAGACAAATCAAGTAACTTCTCTTCTTCGATTGCGTAAGAATTCAAGTCATCAATTGGTACATTAACAAACATCTTTCCGGTTTCTTGACTTTCGGCACTCATTTTAATTGCTTCTTCGCTACAATAAATATTGAATGTTTCACCAAAGAGTTTCATCTGGTCGATCAATGTGGAAAAGGTTGCCGAAGGAAAGGACAATTCTGCTTGGTACTCCATATCAGGAATAGACATCATTTCGCTATCAATATCGATAAGTGGAATAAGATAATTCAAATCAATCACGTCTTTTGATTCAGAATGAAGAGCAATTTCTAATTTGTCGTCACTTATATCTTCAAGTTTCAAACGTAGGTCATGTGTCTTTTCACGTGTATGTAACACTTTAAATAAAGTGTTCGTATTAATGCCAATTGTAACAGCACGCTCTAGGGTATACGTTTCAAACCAATCACTTGGTAGATTAATTTCATAGACGGATACATGCGAATTATCCATCCCCTGAATGAAAACACGGTCTTCGTGAAAATTGATATTAATATGTTCCGAAAATAGTTTCATGTGTTGAAACAAAGTTGTGAAAATTTCACAGCGATGTGAGTTTTGAATAGAGATCTCCATTTTATATAAAGTGTTGGTTGAAATACTTTATATAGTATTTTATAAAATCAATTTTGTTTGCTCAATATATTTGTTTTGCGTTGTTAGGCATTCTTCACAATATTCATTCCATGATTTATTGTGCGAATAACTTGTATTGTCATCTAATTCACGAACAAAGCAAATACCGCATTTCGAGATATTATTTAAAAAATCATGAAATTTATTTGATGTATTTATATTGTAAGGACGATCACCTCCCAGAATAAAAATGATTTCATTTTTACTGTAAAAATTTTTCACATAATTATAATAAGTCGTATTGTTTTTTGGTTCATCTGGTCCAACTGAACCAATAATAACTATATCATAATAATGACTTTTAATTTTTGATTCTATATTTGAGCGGTCAATATATTCATCGTTTAATTGAATATTAAATACAGATCCATTATACAAAGGGGATAGTTTTGGATAATCTACAAAATCATTATTTAATAATATTCTTAATCCATATGACAACATCATAATAGAATAATTTTGAAAATCTGATGTTAATAATAAAACTTTGATTTCATTTTTTGTAATATAATTTATTTTTTCACT
>Ga0209482_1000084_pt1 | contig 77557 bp, 57 predicted proteins | sample CoawatmetaG10DNA_FD_187512 | JGI IMG/M metagenome (GOLD analysis project Ga0209482, IMG submission 187512) | Marine microbial communities from the West Antarctic Peninsula - Coastal water metaG104-DNA (SPAdes) (version 2) | ecosystem: Environmental > Aquatic > Marine > Coastal ...
TACTACATGTACTCAATGTTTATCATCAAATATTAAAGAGATTAAATATTAAAGAGATTAAATAAACTCTCCAAACATATGGCATATACGGGTTGTGTTAATTCACTGTTCAACTAAATGGAAATCTTTAGTCAGAAGAGCACCATGAGCCTAAGTGTTTGGTTTTTTTAATTTAAAGAAATAATTATGAAAGCAGAAAACTATACATACTATGAAGTTGAAGTAACAGTAACTAAAAAGATTACTATTTTTTTAGATTTTGATGAATTAGATACTGAATTTACTCCCAAAAACTATACTGTAGAAGATTACGCTATAGATGATGTGGTTAACGGTAGACATTTATCATTAGGGAAAAAAGATATAAATAAAGTAGAAGTAAAAAACATGATAATAAAAAAATAGAACTATGAAAACAATGATAAACATACCAGTAGATAAACTGGATACGCAAAGGTATATCCGGCAACTACGGTGTGTAGTTCGTTGGATGAAAGACTATAATGCTCGTGGCACTATCGAAGCTGCTACAGGCTTTGGTAAGTCTACATTAGGCTTGATTATTAAAGCTAAAATGAAGACGTTTACAACAATGAAGTACGGTGGTAAAGTTATTATCGTTGTACCTACTACACCTCTTAAAAAACAATGGGAAAACGTAATGAAAGACCTGGGTTTCTATGAAAACATAGAAGTACATGTTATTAATACAGTTGCGTTATCTAATGGTTTTTATAGAGATACAGATTTACTTATTATTGATGAAATCCATCTAATGGCTGCTGAAAAGTTTTCCAGAATATTCGAAAGGATTAACTACAGTTGGATATTAGGATTGACTGCAACGCTTAGTCGATTAGATGGTAAAGAAAGACTCCTTAAACGATTTGCTCCTATTTGTGATTCCATTTCACAGAAAGAAGCTATTAGTAAGGGTTGGATTTCTGATTTTATAGAGTTTAATCTTGCTGTTCCTGTCTCAAGAGAGGAAGCAGAAAGACAAATGTCTTTAAATAAAGAAGTTCGTTATTTTATGTCCAAGTTTGGCGATTTTAATCTGTTATTATCATGTTTAAAATCTTCAAATGCAAAGCTTTATGCACAGCAAAACAATTATGACGAGAAAGATGTAATGAAATGGGCTCGTCAAGGTATGCGGGTAATCACAGAGCGTAAAAGACTCTTAGAAATGCCCCAGCGTAAGATAGATGTGGCGGCTGAACTTATAAAAGAGTTTAGCTTAAAAACTATCACATTTTCTCAAGCTGCTGATTTTGCAGATGCTGTTGCAGCTAAACTTGGAGACACAGCTTTAACTTATCACTCAAACATGAGCTCAAAAACAATCAAAGTAGATCAAAAGAAGATTTACAAAACAGAAAAAGGAGCTCTGAATAATGTAGAAAAGTTAAAGTTAAAAGACGGAGTTAGTAAAGTTATGTATTACGAAAGTAAGAAGAAGGACTCCCAGCACGTAGTTAAGTGGAAACAAGAAAAAGTTTTCGGTGGAAGTACACTTGCTGCAGATGCAATGAGCAAATTCAAAAACAATGAAATCTCCGTATTATGTTCTGCAAAGGCATTGGATCAAGGTTTCGACGATCCTTCTGTTAGACTCGGAGTAGATGGTTCACGTTCTATTAATCCTACGCAGCATACGCAAAGGACAGGACGTGTAGCCAGAATCTTTAAGTTAGAAAACGGAAAGAATGCCGCTAAAATCTATGTGAATTTATACATTCCCGATTGGAGTGTTCCTAATTCACGAGATGAGAAAAAACTAAGACAATGCCAAGCTAAAAACTCTGAAAGTGTTGTGTGGGTTGATGATATCAAGGAATTAAAGTTAATGTTAAATCAAATATTAACAGACCGTGAACAAAAACCTAAAACAATTTCAGTCTGAAAGTGTTGATAGTACCTATCTTTGAAAATAATATTAACTGCCAATCGGCATAATTTTTAAAGTGAGTATGTTATTCAATATCGAAGAAGATTTAAACCTCTGTCAAGAGTTAAAACTGACAGCAAGACAATTAATGTTTATTAAAATTCTGTATAGAGATCCTAAGTTGGATAAGAAAGAATGGCGGCTTAAATCTTATGAGATGAGCTTGCGATTTCAAGACTTAAGTCCTCTTACTACAGATGAACTAAACGATATGGTTGAAAGAGATATTATAATGGATTTGAACACCGGAAATGGGAAAATTTATTATGATAGTTTCGAGATTAATCCAAAATACAAGAAAAAGTTCTCTATGAATATCGTATCTTGGGTGTCCGAACTTTTCGACGTATATCCAAAGTTCTTCTATATGGAAGGTAGAAGATTCAATGCCATAACAACATCAGAAGATGACATCGCTGAGTGCTATCTGAAAGCCATAGGTAAAAGAAGAGAAACCCACGAAGAGGTTGTCTCATTAATAAAAGAGGCTGCAGACGATAGTGCTATAACAATGGGTATTGAAAAATTTATTAAAACAAAACATTGGTTATCCTTAAAAGTTCTAAAACAAGAATCTAAAAGAATAACAAATGACTCAAAACTCGGATAGGCCCAATGTTAAAATACTTGAAAAGTTCTCTTCTGCTCATGTAGTAGAAAAGAATTTAAAGTATGTTGACGACAGACGTAAAGGACTAATTAAATCATTAGAAACGAAATTCCCAAGGCTGAATAAGAAACTAATGGGTGGTATCGAATTAGACACAATAACTTGTGTTGCTGCTTTATCTGGCGCAGGTAAGTCAACAATATCGAAATGTCTACGTGATTCTATTTATGAGCTTAATAAGAGTGTAAATAGTAAACAATACGTATTCAACTTCGAGATGTTAGCTCACCAGCAAATAGGTAGATCGGTAGTTACTGCTTCTAACAAAAGTCTTAACAAATTGTATTCGGTTGATGAACCGCTAAGTGACTCAGAATTTAAGTATCTAAAAAACTATTACGATGGATTAAAAGATCGTGATATAGATTTTATAGAAAACGCAGATACTGCAGAAACTATAGCTAACTCAATTGTTTACTATTGGAAGACAGAATGTGAAAAGCAAGGTAAAGTACTGATTTACGAGATTGACCATGCGCTTTTGACTAAAGGAAGACAGGGTCAAGGCGAGAAGGAACGTATAGATGACTTGATGTATGCTCTAATTGATGTGAAAAAGTATATCGCATCAAACGGAGGACATTCAGTAGGAATTATTCTATCTCAAATGAACAGAGAAATACGTAAGATTGACAGGATTGCCAATAAGGAAATGCATAGACCAGACACCTCGTGTCTGTTCGGTGCTTCTTCTATTGAGATGTGCTGTGATTATATCGTATTCTCTCATATGCCAGGTAAATTAGGAATCAAGGATTATTGTGTTCAAAAGTACCCAACAGTAATGTATATTGGAAAAGACAGATTTCATATACCCTATTTCGAACTCGTAAAAAATCGCTCAGGTGAACCTGACATAACTATTCCCATGTGGAATAAGTTGCACAGATTTGATTTCGACGAAATGGATATAGACGTCTTTAAAGATTTACATGAACAACATTTGGAAACTGGTGAGTGCCACCTTACTCCACAAAAATCATTAAAAGTTTAAAATGGATCTACCAACAAAGCCACGTAAAATACTACGTGACAATCCCAAAGAATTAGTAATCTTTGGTAAACCCAAATGCGGTAAAACTACAATAACTTCACATCTTACATTAGATGGAGACTGGTTATTATTAGAACTCGAAGACGGTGGTGCAGACTATGTAGAAGCAACTACATTATTTGCAAAAAGCTTATCTGATATTAAAGAGATAGGTAGCACAATCATGGCTAATGATAAACCATACAGTGGAATTATTGTAGATACTGTAACTAAACTCGAAGAATTGATAATGCCTCATGCAGCAGCTTTGTACAAGAAAACACCGATGGGTGTTAACTGGCAAGGCTCTGATGTGAGAACTTTACCAAAGGGTTCTGGTTATTTGTATATGCGACAAGCATTCTTTGAAGTGTTAGACTACATAAGATCGTGGTCTGATAATATTATCTTACTCGGACATTTGTCAGACAAGATGATCGAGAAGAAAGGCGAGGAAGTATCTGCAAAGGAATTAGACTTAACTGGTAAAATATCATCTTTGACGTGTGCAAGAGCCGATGCTATTGCATATTGTTACAGAAAAGACAACCAAACTATTCTTAATTTCAAGAGTAGTGAGGATGTTATTTGCGGTGCAAGGTCTAAGCATTTAAAAGGACAGGAAATAGTGGTTGCCGAGTCCGATGAAAAGGGAAATATCACATACAACTGGAATCAGGTTTATATTTAAACCGAATTATTAATTTTAAAAAGCATAAAAAATGTTCAATTTTCAAGGATTATCAAAACAAAAGACAGTAGAAAACTTTGACGTAAAAGTATTAGCTGCATCAAGAATTAAGTTAAGTCAAAACGCTAAAAATACTATCAGTTTAACTGATGATAAGCAAGTATTCTTAGATAAAGATGTAACTACAAATTCTTTCTGGATTGCCGCAGTAGAAGAAAACGGTAAGAAACTTACTTCAACTAACACTTTTGGTCATAAAGTATTGAACCAAGCATTAGGAGAAAATACAGAGTGGAAGATTGACATTTTAAATTCTAAAGAACACGATGGTGTTACTTATTTTCCATTATCTTTGATAGAAAAGACAGAAGAATCTGTGAAGACAATTACATTGGATAAAGTAGGAAACACTGTAGAAGCTGTAGAATTAGAAACTACGGAAGAAGAAACAGTTTAGTAAAAATAGTATTATGAGACTTTCAATATAACGTTGGAAGTCTCTTTTTTTTCAAAAATTTTAATAAATAAAAACAAAAATTATGTTCGATTTTTCAAACGAAGATTACACTGGCGAAAACAAGTTCGCAGAGATTAACCCAGGATTAAATGTTCCTGCAATTTTAGAAAAAGTAAGTGTTAATGACGAATCTGGAGATTTAATTTTCTCTTTTAAAGGTAGTCAAGCTGGAAACACAGGAAGTTTTAATCACAGAGTATGGGCTAATAACTTTGATCCTGAACATGAGTATTACAACAAAGATAGAGCAATAAGAACTATAAACTCTACTAAGCATATTTTAAAAGCGTTTTTACACGTTGATAAAGTAGATGCAATTAAGTCTAAAGACTGGTTGGGTTTTGCTAAAAGTATTGAAACAGCTATGGTTGAAAAAGTTTTTAAAGACAAAGAACTAAAACTAAAGATTGTTCTTAATAACTCAGACAAAGCTATATTCCCTACATTTCCAGACTTTATTTCGTCAAGCATGATGCCAAAAACATTTAGACTTAACGCAAAGGTAAATCCTAACACAGGTCAGCCATATGAGAGAATTACGCCAGTTGAAATGGGAGGTAATGCAACAGAAAGTTTTGATGCAATCGCAACTAATGATGCACCAACACCTAAATTTGGATAATGATTGAATTTTTACCAGACATAGATAAACAGTACATACTAAAACATGTTTCTGAAGAAGAAATCTATAAAAGGTATTTCAATCTTGACGTTTCGTTTGAAGGGGGAGCAAAGTTTTGTTCCCCTTTACGAAGCGACAGAAATCCCACCTGTAATTTTTTCAGACATCGTAATTCAAAAGAAATCTATTTAAAAGACCACGCAGGTCATTTTGTAGGTAATTGTTTTGATGCGGTAATGGTTTATTATGGATGTACTTTTATGAAAGCATTGCTAATAATAGCAGATGATTTCGAATTAACTAAAACGAATGTTGAACGAATGCCTATCAAACATCAGTTGGTAGAAAGAGAAAAATCAGAAATAAAGTTTATAAAAAGAAATTGGAATCAAGAAGATAATGATTATTGGAAAAGTTATGGCATAAGTGAAGAACTGTTAGAATACTTTAATGTATACGCAGTTCAGAATGTATTTTTGAATGGAAATTTAATGTATACGTATCATAAATCAAACCCGGCATATGCATATATGTTTGGTGATGATGATATTAAAATATATTTCCCTAAAAAGAAAGAAAATAGATTCATTTGCAATACTTCCGTTACTCAAGGATATAAACAGCTTCCCGACAAAGGCAAAATGCTTATAATAACTAAAAGTATGAAAGACATATTAGTCTTATACAACTTAGGTTATTCTGCAATAAGCTTTCAAAGCGAAACTAAATATATATCCGAAGAACAATATGATGATCTGAAAAATAGATTCGATGAAATTTATTCTCTTTATGATTTTGACCTAACTGGTATTAGATCGGCTAATAAAATGAGAAAACTATATGGAATACCCGCATTATTCTTCACCAATGGTAGATTTGGAAAAGAGGATTTTCGTGCCAAAGATGTGTCAGACAAAATCCAGTTCATATTACACAATACACTCAAGTTATCGGATGTTAGCAGAGAGATACAACGCACAAAAAGGTTATTTATCTCAAGCAACAATGCTGCGTATAGTAGCTTCTCACACATCTCGAAACAGAAAAAACTTAATGAATCCATTGAGCCCAGACGAGGTAACGAAAATGAAGGATTTCTACAAGGAATGGATGATTCCTGTCCCTTTTAGAGATGTATCTGGAAAACATCTTTCACTTGGAGATGTAATATACCGAATTGATTATAATAGACTTGTGTTATCAGTTGTTAGTAGAATGACAGAAAGTGGCACTTTAACCTTTTTAGAATGTTATTACCCATTATGGGGAAAACAATCAGAAGGAGCACCTACAACTTATAATTACACTGAAGATGGAATACCTACTGAAAAAGTAGTAAGAACAGAAGGTCATAGTTCTGGTTATGATTCATCTAAGTATATTAAAATAGAAAAGAACGCATTAAGTGAGTTTCAAAAGAAGCTTATCAAAGACAAACTAAAAATTACAATTTAATGGCAATACAAGAAATAGAAAAAAGTTCACCTGTTGGTACGGCTGGTATAGACAGGTCTATAAATGAAGCTGCAATGGGGATGGTTATGGATATTGTTCAAGCACAACAATACCAAAAACCAATACCTTCTACTGTTAGAGAATTAACTGCAAATGCTGTAGATTCTCAAAGCGAGAAGGAGAAAGCTATAAAAATTCTAAATGGTGAATCTAAACCAGAAGAGTTCTTTATACAAAGAAAAGGTGCTTTATACGAAGACAGTAAATGGGATGCGTCATATTATGACTTAAAACATTTAGACCAGGATAATAATGGAATTGAATTACTTTATTTTGAAGGAGAAGGGACAGGTAGATGTGATAAATTCATTGTTAAAGATTACGGTGTAGGTGTAGGTTTAAGAAGATTGAAGGGTATTTTAGAAGTAGGTTATTCTACAAAGCGTAATCGTAAGGATGCATTAGGTGCATTCGGATTAGGTGCAAAAGTAGGTTTAGCTACAGGGGCTGATTATTACAAGATGACAACTGTACATAACGGTATAAAATATGTTTTAAAGATTTTTAACAAAAAAGTTAACTCTTTGATTGCACCATTTAATTTACAAACTAAAGAAAAGAATATTGCCTATGAATTTAAAAACAATAACGGAGAAGTATCAGGAATTATTTATGGTGAAAAAACAGATGAGTTAAACTACACAGAAATAGAAATACCTTGCCTTAAACATTACAGATATGAATTTGAAACATCAGTAAAGACACAATTATTGTTCTTTAGCAATGTTTCTTTTTATAGAGAATATGAAGGTATGGGAGAAGCATTTGAAATAGACTTTAAATCAGAAATTCTACACAACAGTGATAATCTAATTATTGCTAAAAATGTACCTTACTCAAAGCCATACGTAGTTATCGTAAATGGTGATAATGCAGTAGGTGTATGTTACGGACACATTGATTTCAAAGAACTCGAACTCGAAGATTTATCAGGCCCAATCGGTATAAAATGCCAGATTAGACAGGTTTATGAAGATCCCGATACAGGTGAAGAAATTGTTGTAACTCCTGGTGTAGATGTAATTGCATCTCGTGAAGCTATTCGATGGACTCCTTCTACAAGAGATTTCTTGTTAAGTAAGTTCGAAACAGCTCAAGACGAAGCTACTATGATTGTTCAAGAACAATTGCAAGAAACAGATTTCTTGAAGTGGATTAAAGCCTGTAATGACATAACAAGTTTTAGTAGAAACGATACTCTTATTGGAAGATTGTCTAAAATTGTAGATTTAAAGAAAGTAAATCCAATTTTTAACAAGACAAAAATTAGATACCGACAACCAAAACTTATGTTCGAAGGTATTGCCAGTGTTAGAAAGATTACTAAAGTTAAAAAACACAGTGGTCTTCATGATATTGAATATAACGAATCTGAATCTTGGTTAACTTTTGATCCTAAAGATGCTTATTTCCTTATAAACGAACAAACCAAAGCTAAAAATGATCGTACTAAAAACTTTTTCATAGCAGGACAATCTAATTCTGATTCTTTCTTTAGAATAGATATATTCAGTGATGAACAGTTTGAAACATGGTTAGAAAAAAAGCTTACATACTCTAATGTTTTAGGAGAAACTGCTTTTAATAAAATCAAAACAAAGAAAACTGATTTATTTAATAAAAAAGAATCAGTTTTCAATAAAGTAGAAGATGATGGTTTTAAGAAGAAAAAAGCAAAACTAAAGAAGAAACTAATCGCAAACAGAAACAATGTAATCAATTTATTTAAAGAATCTGAAGACTATACTTCATATGAAGATGTAGTAGTTCCAGAAGACTTTAAAGTTAATCTAATTAAGAAAGAAGAAGAAATAAAGACAGAAACTCGAATTAAAGCACTAAGTAACAAAGAAAGACGTGATTTAGAAGACAGATTGGTTTTAAATACTTTTGTATGTAAACATACAAACTACAGTGGTCAACATGAAGTATTATACAAGAAAAGTAAAGTAGAACCAAAAATAAGAGAGATAGAAGATTTTGAAGGAAAATTATACTATGGTTATCAAATAGATGATGAGAAGATGCAGTTTGCTGCAAATATTCTACATAAACAACTTAGACCACAAGGTTATAATTCCCTTTATGATACTAAAACTTTCTTTACTGATGAATTTAGACTATGTTCTATTTCTAAAAACAATAAACGTCATTTTAAAGAACATTCGCACATAGATGATTTATATGGAAAACAAGAATTAATTAAAAAAGATGGTAAAACATTAGGATTAAAAATAGTTATGGACGACAGAATAGTAAAATGGAACACTGCAAGACTATTGAACGAAAGAATGGGAGACATTTCTTTTTTCAGAAATTTCAAGTCAATTGATGAAGATAGAACAGCAGTTTATGATGAGATAATGTTGTATATTAAAGATAACTTTATGGAGAGTTCTGAGTTTAGAAACACCAGTTCTTACAAGAGTTTTTATAACGATTTTGTATCTTATTTAGATAATGTTGAGAAATTTCAAAACTTTGTAGAAGATGAAAACAATAGTAATGAAGACATTTCTGAGAAAGCTAAAGAATTTGCTTTACCAAACGGTACAGTGGGTGGCGTATCTGTAGACAGTGAAATGTTGGAAAAACTAAACGAATTGCTTAATTATGCAAACCCAGTAAAAGCGTTATTTAATCGTATTGACGTTTTAAACTGTGAGAATCATCATTACGGAAAGCCTACTTTATCAGATGATCTTTCAATGTTCTTGAAAGAAATTATTGATATGAGAGGGATTTCAAATAACTAAAATTAATTATTAAATTTAAACTAAAAACTATGATTGTAGTTAACAAAATGGATGATGTAATAAGCATATCCACAAACAACGAGGAGTACACAATTCCTCATTGCGAAATTAAATTCGCACAATTAATGAAGCTATCTGCTAAAGCTCAAGAAATTTCTTCTATGGAAGATTATGCAATCTTGATGGAAGATTTAGAAGGAATCCTTAAGCAAGGCGAAATGGAAAAAGCAGAGTCTTTTCACCCAGACGTGTACAGATGTCCTAAAACAAATGGATATTATCTAAAAATTAAGACAGGAGTTATTTCTTCTGTTGCAATGCCAAAACCTTTAGTTCGAAGATTAGAGGAGTCTATTGACAAAACAATTGATATTTCACCTTTGCTTAAATGTTGGATGAGATTTTTAAGAAACAAGAAAGCAAATCAATCTGATTTTGCAAACAGGTTCTTTAATTACATCGACATGAAGTATCAACACCCTAAGATTTACAACGAAAAGTTGGAAGCTGGTTATTCAGAAGAAGTTGCTGAGAAGATGGCTGAAGTTTTTCAGGTTAAGATTACTAACGAAGGCTTGATAAACTGTTATAAGGTATCTTCAGAAGTTGATTGGGCATATAAGTCAGACGAAGATGGTAACCCTATTAAAAAGCCTTTGTATGAGAAAACTTTCGATCCTGTAACTGGTGAAGTGACTGGTGATTCAAGAGAAGGTCTTACTGCAGAAGCAAGAACATTCATTCCTGCAATAATGGCTATGGGTGGTGATGCTTTTTATTGTGAGGGCGACCTTGTAGATAAAGCAGGTCACATAATTAAAGTTGGTCATGTTCATAGACTTCCTTCGTGGGATAATGTGAATTGTGATGACAACAGAAGTTGTGTACCTGGATTACACGTAGGTGGATTGCATTATATCTCATATATCAGTGGTGAGATTCATAACGTTTTTGTAGATCCTATGCACATTGGTGCCATACCAAATGACGATACAGGCGCAATGCGAGTATTACAGTATTTTGTTCATTCTTCAATGACAGCTGTAAATGGAGCTATTTATCATTCTTCTAAGTATGCAGAAAAGACTGAAGGAGATTGGAAAGAAATCAAATCTGAAATCCTCAAAAAGTTTGGGGAATTAGAAAAATCTAATTCTAAAGAAGAAGAAGAGGTAAATGCTTTATAAATGAGAGAGGGCCTTGAGCCCTCTTTTTTTAAATTAAATTCTTATGCAAACAGTAACAATACCCCAATATTTAAGAAGGGTAAAACTGTCTGAAGCACGTCGAGCGAAGTATTACGAATTAGGGAAAAAACCACCCAAAGCCAAGAAGTATCACGATAAAAATAAATATGAATATCGTGAAGTTAAAGGTTTTGGTAAAAGGCGTTTTTTAATTGATAAAGAAACAGGAGATAGGGTTGTAGCAAACCCACGTGCAGCAGGCACACCAAACTACATTATGATAAATGGTCAAAAGATTTATAACGGAGAAGTTTCCGGGCCATTTAGAAATAAATTAATGAAGGCTATTAAAAAGGAGATGTCAAAATATACAGATACTCTTAAACCTATTAAAGAATTTCCAATAAGAATCAATCTTGAGATACACGATGTAATTCAAGAGGATGGGTTTTCTTATTGGGATGTAGATAATAGATCCTGGCCTTACATTAAAGCTTTCCAAGATTGTTTAACAGGAGATAGAGGTAATTGTAAGAAAATTATCGAGGACGATCACATTATGTATGTGACACAAGCCCCAATACCTTTATTTATACCAGTTAGCGATTCTAAAGATAGAAAGCTTGTATTTACAATTACAAAAGAAAGCGACGATAGGATACTAAAGCAAAAAGAATTTAAGGAACATTTAAAAAAATTAAAAAAATGAAGTTTGAAGATTATTTAGAAGGTATTAATAGAACCTGGAACAAGGACGACAAGCAATCAGAAATTGATCATTGTCGTTTGGCTATAATGGAAGAGGTTGGAGAGATAATAGGTTGGTATAAGAAGATACATGGTTACAAGAGAGAGAAAACAAATGAGTGGAGAACAGAATTAAAAGGTGAATTTGGAGATTTAATCTATTATGTGGTTAAATTACTTGAGATACTTGATGAAACTGAAATGATAGCTCATGATTTTAAACAACTTTCGTATCAAGATATTATTGAAATAAATCATTTAACTTATATGTCAAGATGTGCTGTGCAAATTTCAGAATTTGTTGAAATGGAGAAAGATAAATTTGATCAAAGACCTCTAAATGCACTTATTCTAAACAGTCTTGATGGGTTATTTGACTTTACAAGAATGTTAATTGTATACGAAGGTCTTGATTTTGAAGATGTACTTCTTTCAAACTTATTAAAACTACAAACCAGACACGGTTCTGATTTCGATATTGATTCTACTGTAGAAAAAGGTAGAGATAGAGAAGCAGAGTCTGAGTCGCTTAATTTAATTACAAAATTCAAACATTTAAAACCAAGAAATTAATGGAAGAATTACATTATTATTCCATTCCTGCTGTATCTAACAGTGGGTTGAAGGAAATTAACCCTGATCAGGGAGGTTCGCCAGCAAAATTCAAGAAAGTTGTTCTTGATAGAGATGTTACATACGAACCAAATCCGTCTTTTGAAAACGGGAAGATAATCCACAAGTACGTAGAAGATCCAGCAAACTTTGTTATTTCAGACTTTACAAAGCCGACGGAAACTATGGCCCTATGGGTTGGGAGAGTCTTTAATGCATTACCAGGTGCTATTACTGTAGATAATTTTCTAAGTTCAGAAAAGATCATAAAGGAAATAGCTTTGGACGTAAGAGAAGGAGCTTACAAGTCTATGAAAGATGATACTGTAACTGCTAAATTCTGGAAAGAAGGTGCAGAGTACATTAATTATTTATTTATAGAAAGAAGTGATCAAATAATTCTGAATCAGCAGCAATTAAACATGATGGGTTTTATTATTGAAAGTATCAATAACAATCCAAAAGCTTATGAGTTGCTTTTCAAAGAGCCAGACTTCAAAGACGATATAAAAGCTTACAACGAGGAAGCTATTTATTGGAAAAAAGAAGTTAATCCTGGAAGTACTTACAGTCTTGTGAGTATGAACATGAAATCTTTAGTTGACAGATTCAAATTACATTTTATTTCTAAAAAAACCATTGTTGTAGATTTAATTGACTTTAAAACTACATCTTCTACTGTTGCAAACTTTAAATACAGTTTTAAAAAGTATCGTTATTATCGACAACTTGCTTTATATAAAGAAGCAATTACAGAGTTTATTAAACAAACTTATATCTTAAAAGGAGATTATCCTGAAGATACAAGAATTGTTTTTAGTCACTATATAGTTGCTGTAGAAACAACAGGTCTTTATCAATGTAAAGTTTTTAGAATTGGAGAAAAATACATTGAGAAAGGTGAAAAAGAATACAATCGTTTGTTAAGCATGGTTGCTTATCACCAGGCTTCTGGACAATGGAGTAAAACACAAGAAGAGTTTATACATGGACACGAAGTCTTAGAACTCGAAGAGTAACAATCAAACCAGCCACAGTTCGAAAAGTACAGTTTAGAAAATGTACCTATTAGACAGTGGCGGTTTTTAAACTTAATTATGACAAAAATAATGAAAGAGCCAAAAATAATAAGAGAGTTCGATTTAAAGTACAGCTGGGGAAGCTGGGTGGCAGTAATAAGAAAGCATTTCAGAAGAGACGAATATGTTTGGTCAGTATCTGATAAAAATGGAGATGAAACTTATGATTTATACAGTGACATTGACAGTGAGTTAAAATCTCCAGAAGATGCTGAAAAAGATATGATAAAAACTGTTTATGATAAAATTGGCCACTGTCCAGATTCACAATTAAGTTGATAATTATTAACTATTTAAAAAAATATTCATGATAAAAGGATTTGAAAATGAAACAGAACCATTAAGCGCAGAAGAACTTATAGCATTACCAATACTTATAGAAGGTTTTAAGAAACTTAAAGGAAAAGAATGTGCTATGACAGCAAAATATATAGCTGCACAAATGAAAAAGCATCATTTTATAACAATAGATGGTGCAAGAATTAGAAAAGTAGTTAATTATATTAGAACAAATAATAAAGTGCCATTTCTTATGGCTACAAGTAGAGGATATTATGTATCTGATTCAACAGATGAGATATTAGAATACGTAAAGTCTTTAAAAGACCGAGCTGATTCTATTTATCATGTTGCTAAATGTTTAGAAGGTCAAATTAATAATTACGAAATATGAGTTTTATACTAAATGCTGTTTTAATTGTAATAGTTGGAACAGCAACACTTACCCTTATACCTATTGTTATAATGTCAATTGTTTGGATTTTGTACACATTAATCTATATAATTAAAAAAATTTTTAAAAACTGAAATATAACTCTATTAGATGCAATAATCTAAACAGTATCAAACAAAAGACAGACGAGAGAAACAAGTACCAATTTAATAAATCCTTTTTGGAATTTAGTACTTAAAGGTGGAATAGCATATTGTAAACAAGAGAACTGCACTTACAGAGGAGAGTTTAGTCGAACGAGTTATATTTCAAAAAAACATTTTATGAAAATCCAAAAGATTGATCGAAAATCTATGGTAATAAGGGAGTCTGGAAGGAGTAGTGATTACATTACTCCTTCTTTTGGCTATGGGTGTTTGTTAAATTGTAGCTATTGCTATATGAAACGACATCTTTCCAAAGGACTATCAATAGCAAGAAATGCTAATCAAATTTTAAGTGAAGTAAACAACCATTCGTATTTTGTTGCCGATGTAGAAAAGCCTAATCAAACACATAAAGCACATATCACTTATGATATTGCATGTAACGAGGATTTTGCACTACATAGAAAACACCACGATTGGAAATTTATTTTTGATTTTTTTAGAAATCATCCAATTGCTATGGCTACATTTGCAACCAAGATAATACCTGTTGAATTTCTAAATTACGATCCTGATAAAAAAGTTAGGATTAGATTTAGTTTAATGCCACAAGTAATATCTAATGAATTGGAGCCAAACACACCTGCTATCATAGATAGGATAAAGGCTGTAGACGCTTTTATTGACGCTGGTTATGAAGTTCATCTTAATTTTAGCCCGGTCATTGTATATAAGAATTGGTTAGAAGATTACAAGTTTTTGTTTCAAATGTGCAATGATTACATTGATTACAAAGACGAAGTAAAATGCGAAGTAATCTTTCTTACACATAATGAAAGAAAGCATTATGTAAATTTAGAAAACAATGTAGGTGGTGAAACTTTATTATGGACACCTCAAAACCAGGAGAAGAAAGTATCAAGTTATGGAGGTACGAATGTTAGATATAAACGTAATTTAAAAAACAATTATATAAAATTATTCGTAGACTTGCATGACAGAATTATTAACTGGAATAAAATCCGCTACATTTTTTAGAACATGAAGAAACCGAAACCAAACAAAGAAGAAAACATGGAATTGTACAAAAAGTACATGAACTACAGAAAAACTCTTAAACACAAATTAAGTTTTCAAGAGTATCAAAAGAATCACATGTAAAATCAAAAAAGGAAGGGCTAAGATCCTTCCTTTTTTTTTACTAACACTAAACCAAACCTAAACTAATATTAATATTGTACTACTTTTTCTCTTAATGAAGAAGGTCTATTAGACTTATGATAAACAATATGAGGATGAGTTGTAAATGATTTATCTCTATCCCTATGTAATTCCATAGTCATCTGGTCAATTGGCTTATCAAACTTTTCAAGCTTTTCAATATATGCATCATAAACATTTTCGTTTATACCATATGCTTGACAACACCATGCTCCTCCTAATTTTTTTAAACATGCTGCTACCCACTCGGAAGGATGTTCGTCAAATGAGTTAAAATGTAAAAAATCCCAATTTCCTTTTTCTTTTTTAGGTAAAGAATTTAGTGCTTTTCTAAAAATACTTTGGAAATTAATATTGATCATATATGAATCATCTTCAAATATAAATATTCTTTTATATCCTTTTGCTTTAGCGTTTTTAATAAGTTTTAAAGTTGTAAATGCTAAAGCAGCAGCGTTTTTATTCCAACCTTCAGTTTCAGTACCATTAAATACAACACGTTTATCTTTCCCAGAAATAGCAGCAACTCTGGCTGCTTTTACTCCTGTTCTTATAGCTTCTATTTTAAAATTAGCTAATCTAACTTTATCTTTTGCTAAATTTATTACATACACTTTATCAAAAAATGCATTTAATGGTGGTACTTCTTTTTCCTTCTTTTCCATCTGTCTTTATTTTATTCCCCTTATTAATAATTATGGAAGTGGTTGTGGTCTTGGATTATTTATATCCGAATGTGCTTCAAAATTACTTCCTTGAAAAACGTGAGGTTCTGTACCACTTGTAATAAGAACTGCTAATGGGTAACCAATACTTGTCCATGTATATGCCCCACCTTGTGGTGCATGATCAATACTATAACCTACTGATTCATTTGCTACATCTGAACCAGTTCCTTTTACTCCATTTGGAGGAGGAAAAGTACCTGTAAAAAGACCACTACCACCAGCACCTTCGTAAGAAACAATTATATCAGTATTAGAACTACTACTACCTGGCCACCAGTGATTATTTTTTGTTACTACTCCTTCTACTGAATGAGGTCTACTCATTAAATTTGAACTTTGTGCTTTAATATAATAAAATCCTGTTGTCATGCTTACAATAATCCCAAGTCCTTGTGATTTAGCACTGTTTGCATATTGAAGATTTATTGCTGCCATTAAACCAGCTGTTACTGTAGCTTTTGTTACTGTACCTGTTGCAGGAGTAGTATAAGTAATTGCGTAGTTAAGTACAGACTGAGTACCTACAGGCCAATTTTCAAATTCTATCGAGAACGTAGCGTTATTTGAAACGGCAGAATCTTCAATTTCTAAAAGAAATTCTGGTTGCGTTGATTCACTAAGTCCTTTTTGTCTTACTGATACAATTTGAGAATACCAACTTGTATAATCAATAACTTGCGTATCAGCATTAGGAGTAATAAAAGAAAAACTATTTAAAGGAAAATCCTTAAAGGTTTTATTTCGAATACCTCTACAAAAACTTGTATTCATTAAAGAAGGCCCAGAAATGTATCCTGTACCACCAGTACTTACTTGTCCAAACATTAAATTTGCACACTCATCTCCAAACATATTACCTCTTCCTCCGTTTATTCCATGAAATGAAATATTTGAACAAGCTATTCCGAATGTATTATATGCCATTTCAGAATATGGAGAATAATAATTACCTCCAACAAAAGAAGCATCTTGCTCTCCAATTAAATTAATTAAGTTACAACCTTGAGCAAATCTGTTATATCCACCTGAATAAATATCAATAGCTGTACAACTTGCTCTAAAATCGTTTGCTGTAGTACTTCCTAAACTAATTGCACCACAACTATTTCCAAATACATTCTTATGAGATTGTCTAATTATAAAAACTCCTACATTTTTACTACCTAATTCATTAAAATTACTTTTTAAAATAATAATATCATTTGATTTCTGCTTTATTTCATTATTAGTAGAATCAATTACTAAAACTTCATTACAATGATTTTCAATTTTATTTTCATTACTATCAAATATTAAAATTTCAGTACATTTTTTACCAATAGAAATTTCGTCAGATCGCATTACTACAACGTTAGAAGAATCTTCACCAATGGCAATGTTTCTACAAGCCAATATTGTTATTCCATTTGACCCTTTCCCAATTTCTATATTTTCACATTTATGACTTGCACCAAAGAATTGATTTCCACTACCGATTAAAACATTTGTAACTCCTTTTGCTAATTTAATTCCAGTATGAGTTGACTCAGAATTGGATTTAAGAAAACAAGGATAAAAAGTAGGGGTTGATGATACAGTAATAGTATTACTAAATAGTTCTATAGACCCTCCATTATAAGCATAATAAGGTTGATTTTCAAATACATTACCAATATCATTAACCAATCTAAAATTATTTTGAGCTGAATCATCTCTAACAGAAATACGAATACCCCCATTAGATGGATCTCTATACATTTCACTTCTATCAACTGTAGTTGCCGTACTTGGAATTGAACTGTTAAGTAATTTAAATCTTGCAACAGTATAATTTCTGAAATCAAAATAAGCTTCGTTATCATTTAAGATATCATATCTTCTAATTACAGTACCATTATCAAGAACTGCAGGTGAACCATGGCTTGCTTGAGTTTGATTATATTCTATAACATCATATGGATTGTCTTCTGAAAGAGCAAAACCACTCAACTTATTGGTAGTAGTTGCAAGAACTAAGAACTTTTCAATGATTTGAGTATATCCTGGAACTGTAGTATTTGTTAATAAACTATCAGTAATAGCATGAACATTTTCAAAATCAAATCTATACCATGTACCAGGTACTAATGTACCAGCTGCTACATGAACTCCTAATTGAGCATATGTTAAATTTACTATGTTTGCGTTACCACCTCCAACATTGTCTCCCCATAAGGATTCAATCATGTCGCATAATGATTTTTGCAGTCCTTCTCCTGTTATTCCAAAAGTATCATTTTTAAAAACCTTTGCTACTACAGCATTTATTAGGTCTTGTTTTACGTTATAATCAGTTCCTATTGCCATAATCTAAGGTTTTATTTGTTTTAATACTGAACATCCTGGTTCTACAGGTACACAAGAAGCTTTCTTTGTACCACCTGTTAAAGTAAATCCCGCACTCGTGAAATCACAGTACGAAAACTCTCCTTTGAACAATGTAGGATCTGCACAAGGTTCATTTAATTCTATTTTTAATTCTGAAGCTAATGATTTCCACTTACTTAAGTAGTTTCCACCAAGCTCATTTGATATGCAAGGTAAGTTTTTTTGAACACAGTCTATTTTAAATTCTGAAAAAACAACACTTGAAATACAAGTCCTGTCTATTTTATTTCTTTCCATGTACGAATCTATATTCATCGCATAATGAAAAAGATATATATAATAATTGGCCGCTTTATAATTTTTTAAAGCCTTTTTAGCTTTTCCTTTTAAATCATATTTCCAAGCAGCATTTAATAATGCAGTTACTTCAGTATCTACAATTGCCCATGCTTTAATGTACTTGTTTTCAACTACATTAGCTACGGCTTTCTTACTATATGGTACAATTAAACTCATCAGCTACAACCACATCCACTTGAGGATGTATTTACATTAGTACTTGCAGTATTTGTAGAGTTACAATTGCAACTTCCACTCTTACTACTCCAGCTATTTACAGGCCCATTAGTGTTTGTTCCTTCTGAAAAAGAAGAATCTAAACACTTTCTTCTACTACAAAATAAAGACATTTTATTTAAAACGCTACTAATTGAAGTTAATTCATCTAATTTTTCTTGAGACAATCCAGTATAAAAATTATTTAAAGCATATTCTTTATTCAATTTCATGAAATAAGTATAGCTCATTAATAGTATCTGGTTAAGTTCATTGTCTTCTGGACATGGTGAACAAGGATCACCTCCTCCACAAAGTAAATCTGTTATATAACTTGTGATACATTTTTCAACTTCACAGTGATTACTAATTATATATTTTTCTACCGTAGTACCATAAGTAGCTGTCATTACAAAAATTCCAGGATTTGTAAAAGTAATATCTGTACTTCCACCTGCTACTAAAGCACCAGAAGCTACAGATTTTGTTACACCATGTTGTTCAATATTATAAGCAACATCAGTAACACTACTCTTATTTTCTATTGTGTATGTATTACAAGACTTGTATTTTACATTAATAAATTTACAAGTTTCAACGCAATATTCTATTGGAAACTCAGTGCCACAATCATCATCTTCAATTACAGCTTTTATTTTATATGTACCAAGCTTAAGTAGTTTAAGTGTTACAGTAGCATTTGCAAAACTTGTACTTAAAGGAAACGTATCCTGAGCTGTACCTGAAGTGTTAATTGGATCAACATCAAATCCATCTGAATCTGTTATAGTATAAACAATTTTGTGATTGTTTGCTATAGATCCCGGTCTATTTAAAGTCCAAGTTGGAGTTATTGTAATTGTTTCTCCCATAGCATAGCAACTTAAAGAAGTTGAAGCAAGGGGTTTATTTGGAGTTGTAAAACCTAAAGATAAATCAGGTCTGTATTCTGTAATACTTACATTTGTTACTTTATCTAAAATTAAATAATTTCCAATTGGTTGTTTTGTTTTATTAAAAACTGTATTTCCTTGTAAAGTAGTTGCAAAAGCTTTTAACCATTCTGAATTTTCTACAACATGTTTAACTTGGTAATTACCAGGATATATAAAATCTATCTTAGTTTTAGTTCCTGTAGAATATAAAATATTGTTTACATACCAAGAAGATTGTGAAATACTTCCTGAATTTGCTGAGTAATAATCTGCTTTAAACGAACATATGTCTAAAAAATGAAACATGTCTGGATAAATATTAGCATATGGATGGACATTAACTTTAACAACCGAACCACCTTCTGGATCAGTACTTACACCAAAAGATTTATTTACTTTAATTTCATAATCAGATACTATATGAGTAACTGTAGTATTACCATCATAACTTGCATTTGTTGCTCCGGCATCTTGTGTTATAGAAATAACATCTCCTACAATAAAAGAATGTTTATTAGTACTACTAAAAGATAAAAATGTTAAAGTTCCTGCACCTGTACCGTTATTATACCCATTGTCGTCAAATTTCCAAGCTACATTATTTCCTATTGGTACAATTTCTTGTAAAACAATATCTATTGCTTTATCTGCAGAATATACATTATCAATAGTCATTGAATACGGCTGATAACCAGTTTTAGTAACTGTTATATTTACAGCTGTTTTATTTGTAACAGCAGCCGTAAAAGTATTTACCGTACCCGTTGATGATAAAGAACCTATCGTGATACCACCTGCCGCAACGGTTAAAGCTGTTTTAGCTGAGGTAGCATAATCTGTACTTTTGACGTTTATAGTTAAATTCATTGTATAAGTATTTTAATTAAAAATACAGACACAACACCAACTGCAGTACCGTATCTAAACATTTTCCATTGTCTTTTTTCCAGTTCCCCAACCTTTTTAGTAAGATAGTCATTTTCTATGTCTATTTTAACAAGAGTTTCAGTACAATCGTCTAAACCTTCTATTAAAACAAATTTTTGCTTATTGGTACTATCAATTTCTGCTTGTAAATTTTCTTCAATTAAATCATTTATAATGTTAAGAGAATCCAATTTTCTCTGTACGTTTGGAAGATCACGTTTAATTTTCTCTAAATTCTTTTTATAAAGATAAAATTCAGTAAACTTCTCAGGACTCATTTGAATCTTCTGACAAGATGAGTCAACCTGTACAATAGAGACAGAATCTTTATCGCATTGACCAAATGTACTAAAAGTTGTTAATAGTAGCAAAACTATTACCTTATAGTATCCTTTACTCCGTGTGTATCTTTTATCCATGATAATGCTTCAATTACATCTTTATGTGTAACGGTTATTTTTGTATGACCTTTAATTATATTAATTGCAGAGTCCAATTCGTTATCAATTGTATTCTGAACTAATATTAAAGAATCTCTTTCAATTTGCAATTTTCGAATTGCGATTGAATCTTGAAAAATGATACTATCACGGAAAACCTGTCTTTTTTCAAAAAGAATTAGTTTGCTTTCATATGTATCTTCAACAACAACTTTAGTAAATAAGTTACTTAAACACAAAGCTAAAACAAATGAAATTATGATTTTATACGTCATTTTCTTTTTTCTTTACAGAAGGTTTAACCGTTTCAGCTCCTAAGTAAGTCATTATTGGCGCGTTTATAAAAGCAAGTCCAGCACCAAGAGATGCAAGATCAGAACCTTTATACATACCGTACCAAAAAAGTAAAACATTTACCATAAATGCAAAGACAGTTATTTTCAGTCTTTTACTCACTGGCATCTTCATCTTTTCCATTTAATTTCTTTTTATCAAGTTTTGCAAATATTTTCTTCAACCATCGGTTTACTAAAAAACCTACAACACCACCTACTATCGCTCCTATTGTAGACAATAATATTGTATGCATTGCTACCTCTACAAATCCAGCAGCACCAATGCTACCGAAAATTGCTCCCACCATGTTATTTGATCCTTGATCGTTCATTTTAAAAATCTTTTTCTTCGAGTAATGTATAAGTGAAGTTTTCACCTTGACCGTGTTTTGTTTGTAATTCACAAAGAGTAATTAAACGAAGAAAAAGATCCGGACTTTGAATAACTTGACATCCTGCTGAATACCTGCCAATATTCAATAAGTTTTTCCACTTAGACGCACGATGTATGTTAGTTTTAGAATTAGATATTTCAAACTTATCACTATTGTGATCTGTTGTCATATCTTCATATAGATTAAAATCTAATTCAGAATCTTTAGAATTGTCACGAACATAAGTCATAGGTTTAACTTGTTCGAGTGCCTTATAAGCTGTCTTTGGTCTACTTCGACCATGAATACCTATTCGATAAGCTCCTCTGTATTGGCCAGGTACAATAATGATAGTTCCTTTTTTGTTCATTGGGTTTAAAAGCCAATGTTTACCAGGATCTGTAGTACATGGAAATACTTCGTGACATTCTTCTCCTTTTTCGTCTTTAAATAAAACATGAATTTCATCATCAAACTTATCAGATTGGCTATTGTTAGATCGTATTCCTATAATATTTAAATTATAGCTCCCCTTACTAAAAAACTTATAGCCTTTTCCTTTAACGGTCTTAATAATACTCTTAGATGATATATATTTTTTCATGTTATAATTATTATAAATTCTATATTTTTTTACTTTAGCATACAATAAAATAAGTATTATCATAATGATAGGAAAAGATAACATATTAATCTAAATAAGTTACTTCTACATCTCCTACATTTGGAAAAAACTCTTCAATTATTTGTTTTCCATAATTACTCATCATATAATGTAAAGCCTTTAAACCTGTTTTACCCCCTTCAGAATAAATATACTTATCAGATTTATCTTCTTTTTCCATTTCAAAGTCTTGGCCCATAATGTTTTTTTCTGAACCTTCAATACTTAACTTAACAGCATTCTCTGCTTTCCATTCAGTAGACTCTCCGTAACACCAATTAAAAGGTATGTTAAAAGTTTGAAGAGTTTCTCTTCCTGTACCAATATTCCCAGGACAAGATATTTTTCTTATACCTGCTGCGTAAATATCAAGACCTCCTGCTTTTACTCCGCTATTTTCTGTTAAAGTTATTGTTATCATTTTTATTATTTTTTACATCATTAAAAAAAAATTATTATTTCCTGTAGAAGCTTCAGTAGTTACACTACCGTTTAAAGTAATATTTCTGGTTGTAGCATCAGTTGACGCTACGGTTAATGTTTCACTATTATAATCAGCTTCTGATAAACTTGTTTTAAGTCTTACATAAACTGTTCTTGGTTCTGATACAAGGTCACCCCCAGATCTACCTATTGACGCAGTTCCTCCAAACCCACTCCCACTTGATAATGATACTTCATAATTAGTAGGTGCGGTAATAATTGCGTTTGCAGTTAAGTCATCTCCAGATACAGTAAAGGTTTGATTTGAACTTGGTCCAGAACCTTCCTCATAAGTAAATCCACTTAATGCTGTTTCTGAAACAGTAAGAGTTGGAGTTGCAGAAACTGCTGCTTTTATTTCTATAGTATTGTTAGTAAACTGCTTCCAACTTGCACTTGCAGTTACAACACAAGTAACTGTTCCTGATACTTCCTGAGTAGAAAGACCAACCCCCATTTTATTACCAATGTTTAGATTGTGTCTTTTGATTAAAGTTTGGCCCCCTATTGTCCAACTCCCTTGAGATGGGGATTGAGTACTGATACCCATTAATAACATTCTTGATCCAGCAGTTACTCCAGTTCTGTTTCTTGAGTGAGGTGTGTTTGCTACATCGTTATTTCCAACAACTCCACCATCAGAAGACGCTCCTGTAAATGAATAAACATGAGTTCCAATTGGATTCCAAGTTCCAGCAGTCATGGTTATTTTAACTTGATTTGTTCCAGTTGCTGGGTTGGCTAAAACAAAAAACCCATACTTATTAGTAGATCCGTTGTGATACAATCTTGATGTTAAAGTAACATTATTGTATTTGATGTTGCTTATCTGGTTAGATTTATTATGAGCAATAGCAATAACAAGAAATCTATCATCACCTGTATTTTGGCTATGATTAAATGTAACAGTAGTTCCTCCCGGATTTGTTACATTAGTTGTTTTTGTTCCTGCTGCTATCGCCATACTAAAGTTGGTTTATGTTTGTTACCTCAACACCTTTTAATTCACCAGAATCATAAACTTCTGTTCTTGCTTCATAAACATGTTCAACGTTATTATCGGTAAAAAATGTTGAAATATCAAGAGTTTCCATTTCCAAAGCAACTCTATTATCTTCAATAAAAGTTCCTAAAGTATTATCATATAAATTATTTATTTCTTCTTGTAAAGAAATATCTGTAGTAAAAGCATGCTCAGAAAACTTTAATTCTCCAGGTATGTCACTTAACTCTATTTTACTTATAACTATATACATTAGTCTTCATTTTATGGTTGAACTTGTACTGCTACAACATCCCATTTAGTATCTACTACATTATATTTACAACCTATGTAAACTGTTTTACCTGCCACAGTTGTAGTTGGTAAAGCTCCTGTATAATCTACAAATATAGCGTTCCAAGTTAATCCGTAAGCATTTCCGTTATCTTTTATTCTAAAAGTTAATTCTTTTCCCTCATAAAATGAAGATGCTACACCAGTTGGTACTGCTATTGTTAAAGCACTTGCTAATGCTGAAACAATTTCCATTTCTGAACTATCAATATTAGGCGTTATAGTTGTTGCACTTGCAACAGAAACGCTTTCAATATTACCTTTTATCTTTTCCCAAGCCGTACCGTTCCAAAAGAACTTTTTATTTTTATCAGTGTCAAAACCTTCTAATCCTTTTTGATCTGCATTAAATGAGCCACTACTATTTATAAAACCGTTAGTTGTAGTTCTTACATTTGCAAAAAATAGTTGTTGGTAAGTATTAGCACTTGCGTTTTGAATTGTAAACTTTGCCCCTGTTATTCCTGTTTGACCACCTACCACTAAGGATGTTGCATCAATATGAGAAGCACCACTTTGTAAGTCTACAATCAACCCTCTTGAAGAGTGATAAAGTTGTATGTGTGGAACTCCACCTTGAGCAAAAGTTAGAAATATAACACCTTGACTGCTGTTAGCTGTAGTTATTCTTCCAGCAGTACCTAAATTAATTCCCGTTGTTCCATTATTGTCTATAAGTCTTAAAAGACTTGATGCTTGATTACTTGGGTTATACATTATGTGTGCAACATTGACAACTTTTGCACCACCCCAACAAGTTTGTCCGTTATTTCTTACATCTAATAAACTAAGGTTATTAACATCAGTAACTTTGAACCCGCTTGTTGATGCTGAATTGTTCGATCCCTTAATTAACGTATCTTCTTGAATGCTGAATTTTTCGTTTGCTATTGGAGATGGCGCCGTCGTTTGCGTAGACCAAACAAAAACGCCCGTATCCATTGATCCATAAAAAGTTGAACTATCGTTTGATTTGAAATTAACCTTGTTTGACTTAAACCACGTTGCCCAAGCGGGTGACGTAACATTAAACACTATATTTATTCCCAATTCTATCGAAGTGGGAATAGTTCCATTTGATTGACCAGTCAATATTAAATCATCTCCTAAAGTGTTTATTTTTGCCCCTCCATTTCTAAAAGTTATAATTCCAACATTTGCGCCCGATCCCTTTATTGATACAGAAGGAATTGCGCCAACTGCATCGGCATCACCAGCATAAAAATTTAGATTTGTCCCATTTTCCCATTGAATAGATTGATTTGTGCCTCTAAATCTTAATTTAGAGATACCTGCAATTGCTGACCTTGTATAAGTCCGTATTAAATCTGTTTGAACTAAGTCAGAAGTTGAAAGATTATCACTACTTGCCAAAGCTGCAATAGCTTGTTTTATTCTTTGTGCAGTAAATCTTTTAGCGTTTGTATCTGTCCCTGCTTCTATTTCTGCTTGAGTTATTAAAGGTACTTGGTTATTATAAGCAGTTTCTATTTCCGCATCTGTTTGATCAGTTGTTGCACTGGCTTCAATTCCGGATAACTTATTAGTCTGTGCTGAACTAATACCAGTTTTAGCTGTGTTTAAAGCTATTGCATTTGCATTGACTTGGATGTCCGCTGCTCTGGAGTTAATATTAGTTACGTTAGTTGCTATTGCAGTAGCGTTAGTTGCTATGCCAGAAATATCTTGATCTCCTGTATTAGTACCATTTACTGTTCCTAATTTAGTTTTTTCTGCATCGGTAAAAGCATTTGTATCATTTTCCCCCTCATAGGAAGACTTAATCTGTGCACCTGTTTGATCTGCTGTTGCTCCATTTTCTACATTAATTATAGATCTTACTGAAGCAGGATTTAAATCTTCAGGATCTCCTGTTCCACCAGTTAATCTACCTTTAATTGCACCAGAAAGCATGTTTGCCAACTTATTGTTACTTATTTTATCATCTCCTATAGTAAGAACTGTTGTTCCTGTTACATCTCCTGAATGGTTTACTACTAAATCACCTCCGCCAGCATTTGATAATCTACCGTCATAAATTACAACACTATTTACTTCAAGTACCCCATATCCAGAGTAAGAAATTACTCCTGTACCATTGTTTACAGGAATAGTATTTAAAACAACTACACCTTCAATAAAAAGAGTAACAGTTTCAGTAGAATTAAACTCTACTATATCGTGTTCTAAACTACTAACGGTATTGTCAGAATTTTCCAATCGTCCATAAAATCCAGACCTTGCAATATTTAAACCAATAAATTTTTCTACGAATTGTTTAGTCTGATATTTTTTATTTCTAAATAATTCAGTTGCATTTTCAATAATGCTTATAACATCTATGTTTTTTATGTCTTTAAATTTCATACTTTAAAATTTTAATGATACTGTCTCCCACTAAACATTAAACGTATAAAAAAATACAACTTTGTTTATAAAGATAAGTAAAATTTTACTACTAATAAACTTACATTGTATTTGTATTTACTAAATACTGGTACGATTTCTTTACGTCTTTTGCTACAAACTGTTTATAAAAAGGATTAAATAATTTTTGCACATTTACATAAGTTTTAGATTCTCCTTTAAATTGACCACGTTCATAATATTCTGGAGAAATACCAAAACCATCTTCCATAAGTTGAACTCCCGTTCTGTATAATGCTTCTAATATTGATATTGTTGCCGATGGACTTTTTATAAATCTTAAACCTTCTCCAAATATACCTACCGGGGTATAGAAAGCAAGTTCTCCATATTGCCTTCTCATTAAATATGCTAAAGCATATATCTTTCTTTCATCATCTTCATCACCAACACCTTCAGCTAATTTAACTAACAGAGTAGAAGCAATTAAAGTTGCAACTGTCATTGATAATTCTGCAATAGCACTTTTTATATTTCCTTTTTCGGTATCTGTAAGCTTATTCCATTCTTTAGAATAAACTTCTGTTTGCATAAATTTACCATGTTTCCATAGTTTACTTAAATACATAATTCCAGACACGTAAGTTCCTTCTTTAAACTCTTCTGAGAATTGAGAATACATTGCTCTATCTTCTAAATTAGAGTCTATATCTTTAAATAAATTTTCTCCACCTCTCCATCTTCTTTGAACACCAGGTATCATCCATTTCTTTAAAAAGAATACAAGCTTTCCATACCAATGTCTTTGTATTTGAGCTTTATTGTTCTCGTCGTAGTTACCATGAAGATCTTTTACTACTTCTTTTAATATTTTAGACATTACAAATTCTATGTCTGGAGCATCTTCATATCCTTCAACTTTCCAATCTTTGTTTTTTAAAGTTAACTTTCCTTTTGTAGCCTCTTTATCTTTTGGATCATAGTAAGCTTCATCTAAACTTATTGCTTCTTCTCTTGTTGCAACTACATTACCATTTTTACCAATATACTCGCCATTTTTATTAACTACTTTTTTATTATTTAAAAAAGCATAAACAACTGTACCGTGTATGTAATGTTCCGCAGCACTATTTATAGCATGTAAACTTTGCATTCCTGCCATGTTCTTAAATCTACTATCTTTAGTAAGTTTGTTCGACATCCCAGTAAAATCCATAGAAGTATCTACAAATTTTTCAATAAGCATTTGAGTTTTAGATGTAGGATAACCTACTCTACCAATATCTGCAGACCAATTTGTAAAGTCTAACATGTATTTAAGTTCAGCGGCTCTTAAATCTTTTCTTCCATAGTGCTGTCCTCTAACACCTTCAAACCAGTTCATTACTTTACCAGCAAGCATGTTTGCACCACCTCCCATATAATTTGCAATAAGGAAATTATTAGAAGACCATCCTATAAGACCGTCGGTTAAAGAATCTACATCCATACCGAGTATCTTGAAATCAGATTTAACCATTTGTCTACCATACAGTCTATCTTCAATTATACCTTTTATTAACTCATAACTCTGAGAAGTTTTCCCACTTTCTAATATTTCTTGCTCTTCATCTAATTCTACACCAGCTAAATTTTTAACTTTACTAAGTAATCTTTTAGAACCTCTATTTTTAACAACACTTCTTTCTCCCATAATATCAGAAAGAACTTCTATTTGTGTTTTTATTGCATTTTTATTCTTATAATTAAGGGATACAAATCTATTTGTTAAAGCCATTCCCATTAAATCATAAGACTGATCTTCGTATTCTAATTTGCTTCTAAAAGGAATATTAACTCTTTTTAATACGTTTCCAGATTCATCAGTAACAACTTTTACCCCTTTACCATCTTCTGTAAGATCTCCGTATTTATCAGATTCATCTTTTTGAACTCTTTTAAGTTCTTTCCAAACCCTACTTGCAGTTTTTTTCGCTCCATTATCTGTTAAAGTTTCAGAAAGAGCTTTACTAATACCAGGTAGTTTGAATCCTAACTTGGCTTGTTGAGGGACATTGTTATCTGAATCTTTATTAAACTGAATAAGATAATCATACATTTCTTTTTTTCTACTATCTTTTTGTAGAGCAAAGTATTGTGGATTAAGATTGTCTTTTTCTGGATAATTTTTTTGAAATTCTTCTTTTAATTCACGTCTTTTTTTAGCACTTTCCTCTTTAAATAATTTTTGATTTAATTCATTTTTAGCTGTATAATAAGTAGAATAATATAGTTGTACATAATAGTTAGTTTCTTTACCATTAATCTTTTCAATAATATTATTGTACAATTCCTTTTGATTTGTAGGAGTTACTGATTTTCCAAAACCTTTTTTAAATTCTTTCCAAGTGTCTATTGCATCTACTCTTTTGTCAATAAATTCAGCTTGACTACTTTTTTCAGCGCGTTCTAACATCTGAACTGTTAATTGTACAAGATGATCATTAATTCCTTTTGGATCTATAAGTAATTTAGAAAAAGCACTAATATCTTTTTTAGAAACGTCTAACATTTCTCTTAGGGTTTTCTTCTCTTCCCTTAGAATTTTTGCAGCATTATCATTCATTGCCTGTTTGATATATGCTTTTGCCGCTAAGTTGTGCTCTTTTGCACTAAGCTTTGTTTTAGAACGAGGGTTATTAACTCTAAACTCCCTTGCAAATTTTTCTTTATATGTATCTCTTACTAAAGAAGATTCGTTTGCAAGAATATCAACCATTACATCTTTAGAGTACGCTATATATTTTGCATCAAAAGAATCTACTCTACCTGCAGCACTTGCAATTCTTGCCTTAAAACTTTTAGGAATATCATCTCTACTTTCTATTATTTTAGCAAGATCTTTAACCATGTCAAAAGTACCAGCATAATCACGAAGTCTTTTTAAATTTCCAGGGCTCTTTTTAAAAGAACCACTTTCTATTTTTTCTATTAAACTTCCAGTAACATCAACTTTTCTACCACCTACTACTTTAGTATATCCTAAATGAGAATCTATGTTTTGTATGTAAATTAAAATTGATTTTGTAATATCTGCTTTTTCAAAGTCTTCTATTAATTGTTTTAATTTTTTTATAGATTCTTCTTTTTTAGAACCTTCGTAAATATTGTATTTAGTACGTAAAGAATTTAAAATTCTATTTCTTTGTTTAGAAATTTTCATAAAAAAGTCAGAGTCTAAATCCTGTTTTTCATTCATTTCAAAAGAAGCTTCAGAACCATCCGTCATTGAATAACTACCATCTGCATCAATAATTGGCATTTCATAACCATTCTTAGAAAAAATAAAGTAGGCTTCTAATTCTCCTACTTTTTCTACTAAGATATTCCAATCGCTTTTTTCTTGAGTTGGATCTGTTTTAAAACTTATATTGGGACAATTTGCCATAACTATTTATTTACATGAGTTATTTAAAGATAATAACAATCCTTGAATGTCAAAGCGACTAATCTTTGCTTTAGCCAAAGCTACTGCTTCTTCTTGAGTTGACGCACCTTTTGGTAACATACTTTTTCCTTCTTTTAAATCAGCAGCTGCATCTTTATCAACATTTTCTATTAAAACATCATCAACTATATATGCTTGATAAACAACACTGCCTTCTACAATTTCTCTTCTAACTTCTACTCTAAATCCAGAAACTTCGTTTACTCTAAAAACTTTAACTACAGACTCGTCTTCATTTTTAATTTCTTCTATTGAAGGAGGTTTAGGTAAATCTTCTACTTTAGGTACAGAAGCTTTATTTTCAACAACATCTGCAACCGTATCTTTTCTAAACTGTTCAACCATTTCTTTATCTTGAGGAACTTCTATTAGTTCAGAAGATAAAATAGACTGATGTTCTTCTGGAATTGGTTTACCAACTGAATTAGGACTATGGAATTTACCAAACTCTATATTCCCTTCTGTATCATAACTGTACTCTGTAGGAACTAATAAGATACTTGTAGTTGCAACTTCAAATCCTTTTTGTTCAAGCATCTCTTTATAGATACTAAGTTGTCTACTCCAACCTGTTAATTTAGATTCGAACATACCGTCATTATATAAATTGCTATCCCAGAATTGTTGTTTGTCTGAATTAAATATTTTGTTTTTAAAATCAATAATGTGAAGTTTTCCATCTGAATCTACACCAAGTAAATCAAGAGTACCACCGATACCATCTTTTCCTTGGGCTTTGATTTGTTCTGCTGTAAAGTTTGCGTTTAAGAACAATTCTTTAGAAATAAATTTCATGTCAGGGAAAGACGATTTAATAGATGTTAAGTGATCTACTAATAAGTCAAACTCTTTTTGAGTTACGTTATTTAATTTAAATCCGTTTTCTTTATTTTGAGTATCTGCTTCTTTAACATATTCTGCTAAAGTTTTTACTTTACCACCATCAAAAATATCTCGTCCTACATTATCTACAAAGTTTCCTACAGAAGCTCCTGCTTTCATTGCTGGTTTAGCTTCAGATTGTTTAATTGCTTTATCTACAACCGCTTTTCCTATAGGAGATGTAATTCCTCCTTTTAAAACAGCTCCTGTTTTTAAATTAGTTATTTTCCCATTTTTAAAATCTACGCTATATTTAATACCATTGTATTCTACTCCTAATTTACGTGTTACATAATTAGATTGTCTTTCTAAAACTTGGTCTCCTAATTTATAAACAGACTCTTCGCCTATATCACTTTCAACTGTTGCCAAAGATGATTGTTTAGAAACTTCTTGTAAACCGTCAAGTTTACTTATAGTAGTTTCTGCTGGTGTTTGTTCAGTAGTTTTATTCATTTTTAACATTCCAGTATCAACCCATTCTTTACTAAATACAATATTAGAAGGTCTGTCTATTAAACCTTCAGCGTCATTAAACATTTCAATCATTTCTAATCCTGTATAACCATTTAAAGACATTTCTGTAGTATTTCTATAAGCTACTTTAAATTGTTTATTAGGATTTTGTTTAGCTGCTTCATATAGTTTAATTATACTTGTTGTAATATCTCCTTTAGAAATAGATTTAAAACCTCTATTTTCTTTTATTCTTAAGTCTTTTGTAGGTAAAGCATAAGCATTTCCTTGTAATCCTTCACCTTGTCCGGATGTAGCTCCAAATTGATCTTTAGCAATTTTAGCTGCTCCTTTTCCATGTCTCCCTTCAGGATTACTTCCGAATACAAATATAGTATTAGGTTCAGGAGTTATATTTCCTTCATAATACTGTTCAACATTTTCTTCTTCTGTTTCTTCCGTTTCTGTTTCTTCCGTTACTTCTTCAAGTATTGGTTCGTTACCATTTCTAAAAGAAGGACTATCATCATTGGTAATATATCCAACTCCAGAAGATTGATTACCAATACTATTTTCATAGTCCGGACTTAGTGTGCTTTCAAAAGGACTTACAATTGAAGATTCAACCTCTGTATCATAAGCATACTCTGTTATATGATTTCCTTTTTGACTCATTCCTAAAGTAGGAACTCTTTTATAATATTGTTTTCCTCCTTTTTCTCCCATGCGTTTATATAATAATTTAGAAGTTTCATGTTTATATCCTGTATCAACATCTTCGTCTACAAATTTTTTCTTAGGTGTAAGTACAATAAACTTTCTAAGTTTACCCTCCCCATGATCTGAATAAAAAGAATAAGGAATATATTTAGAATCTACACTAAAACCACCTTTGTATTTATTTAAAGCACCAGTTTTATCCGCAATACCTTTAAGCTTTTTATCATTTATAGTATGAGTAGGTAAAATATCAACATTATGACCAATAAATTGATCAAAGAAAGTATCAAAATTCACACCTTCTGCAAATGTGTTTTCCATAATAGAATTAAAAGGTAATACTCCATCTTCCATTGATCTTTGTAAAATCGTATTTGGAATTAAATCGTAAAACGAATTTATATTTTTTTGGAAACCAGAAGATGCATAAGCATACTTTATTAAGTCTGTTGCAAATGCTTTTGTTTCTTCATTATCATATAACTCTTCCCACTCTAACCACAATGGATCTTTTTCTCTACCTTCTTTTTTCTTAGAAGAAGCAAAGGTAACAAAGTCTGGTCCTTTTCCAGGATTAACTAAAGTACCTAAAGAATTTAAAAAGGAATTAGAAGAATACAATTCTGTATTTCTCAATTTAAGTAATCTTTTAGCCATACTTCTGTCTCCAAAAAACATTGCTTTTGTATTTTCAGGACTTAAATTAAGAGCATTTGAAAATGAATACGTTTGATATGCTTTAAGTACTTTTCTATTAAATTCAACATCTGTACCATCATAATTTTGATATGTAGAGTTTAATCCTATTTCTTGATTTGTTTTTATAACAAGATCAATCATAGGTTTTTTAGCTGTTGAGAATAGATTCGACATTAAAGTTTGAACATCGTCAAATGCTGTTTCTTTCATAGCTCCAACAAAAGTCTCATTTATAATTGCCTTGTACTCTTCTGCAAACTCTCCATCTAAAACTTCTTGTTCTAATTGTTTTGTAGCTATATGTTCTGCAATTCCAGAACCAGGCCCTGTAGTATCATACTTTGATGCAGTAACCATTTTATTAAATTTTCTACCAAGTTGTTCTTGTTCCATAAAGAATAAGATCAATCCTGGATCGCTCTCGCCACTAACAATCATTTCTTCTATCTCAGCTTCAGTAAATTCATTTGGTCCTTTAGAAGTTAATTTTTCTAATTCGGATTCTTTCATATTTAAATGAGAAAACTTTTCAAATGTTTTACTCCAAGGGTTTATAACACTATTGGTTGCAGAAGTTGTTTTTAAACTACCATTCTTAGTAAGCCCAAGTATTTTAATATGATCTTTCTTTTCTTTCTTAATTAATTTACTGTTTTGAGAATCTATATTTTTTACATAATTTCTTATTTCTGGAAGAGATAACAATCTGTTTGCAGTACTTGCAGACATTCCTTGTCTCAACATATAAAATACAGTGTTTGCGGTATTTAAATTGTTGTTAATTAAAGATATAAAAGGATCTTTCGCATTATCAACATATGCATTCATATAAGCCGATAAAGTTTCTGAAATAGATCTTCCATCAGTACTATAAATCTCAGCCATTTTTACAGCTTGTAATAAGTTGTGGTGAGTTAAATGATTTGCTGTTATACCAACACCTGCTTTACCACCAAGGTTTCTTTCTCTTATTTCATTTTGTGTAAATGGAGAAGCAAATTCTAAAGAACTACCAGGCCTCTGTTTAAAGAACTTAGCAGCAGCTTCATCTCTTAATCCTGTTGGTAAAGCCATGTAATTATTAAAAATTTCAGTTGGACTTAAAGCATCTCCTTTTTCATCAAGGAATAAGTTTAAGTCTACGTTGTCATCTGTCGCATACTTAGTATTTTTAAACCAATTTACAAATTCTTCTGTATTTTTTCTAATACCTAAAGTTTCAGTAAGAACATCCTCTAAACCATCTTTTTTAGAAGTATTGTCTTCTGATATATAATTTAATAAATGTAAATAATAAGCTTCGTTCTTTAACCAAGTTGTATCTACAGGTAATATAGCATCTGTAAATGTACCTTTTGATTCTAATACACTTGCCCACATTTCCAATCTCTCGTTTTCAAGAGCCATTTCAGCTCTTTTACGAGCACCATATTTCTTTTTAGTTTTTGGATTTACTGCAAGTTTTGAGTTTTTATTATTAACTCTTTCAAGTATACCAGACTTAGGATTAAAGACAGTGTTGTACATCATTACGTACATCTTATCAATATCAAAATCCGATCCTGTTTTACCAGTAATCTCATCGTACACAACTACACTATCTCCAGCAGAAGGAGGTAAAATTCCTACAATCTCAAGACTATCCATCCCTGAAATTTTTTGGTTAGGAATACGATAACCTACTATGTTCTTAATTGTATCTCCAAGTGCGTCTTTTAAGTCTTTATCACTCATGTTTTCCCAACCTGGAATATTTTCTACATCTTTAAATGGTAAGTAAACTTGAGCTGACAAAGAACCATCCTCACGAATACGAGGACCTTTTAATTTGTTAGTACTCTTTGGGTCATAACCTTCTAAATGTCGAATATTATTTTTAGTAAATTTATCGATTTTGCTATAAGCAGCTGTTTTTTCAAAACCTTCTCCAGCAATTTGTACAAAAGATCCACCAGTAGATGTTAATTTTATAGTAGCCTTTTTAAGCTCGGCAAATATTTCTTGTTCTATTTTATCAACGTGTTGAAATATTAAACTTAAAGGAACCCTTGTTTCAAGTTGTTCTATTACGTTCATATCAACATTATCTCTTTTAAATTTCTCTATTAAATGTTCATAGATAGCTTCTTGATTTGTAATTCTTCCGTTTACTACATCATATTTTTGATCAAATTTCTGTCTACCTAAATGAGAAAGAACACTTTCTACCGCATTTATTTTTTGAGCCATTTGATCAGGAGTAAGTTTTTTTCCATTAAGAACGTATTCTCTTACATATTCTCCGTTAGCATTTCTTTCGAACATATTCTGAAATATGTTTTTACGAGGTTGTGAACCTACAAGTGCTTCACCTTTCTTCTCATATTTCGTAGGTAAATCTTGTTGTAGTTTCCAATGATAATTAGAAAGAGTAGTTGTTTTATAATCTACTTTACCACTAATTACATCTTCTTTATTATAAACCGTACCTGCACCAGACTTAGCACCAGACTCATATATTACTTCGTCAATTGGATTATTAGGATTTCTCATTTTTTTAAGCAATCCTTCATGTGAAGTTCCTTTAACAAGACTCGGCCATAATACAGCTTGTGAATATTTAAGATAAGTAGGTACTGCAGATCCATTTTCATTACGTAATTCAAAATGCATACCTTTTAGAGGTTGCATTGCTAAAAGATCTCTTGGGTCTGGATCTCCATCTTTATCCATTAATCTTTCAAAAGCTTCATCGTAATTAGTTGGCCAATTACCAAGTCCTATCATTAAAGACTTGAATCTTTCTGGAGTAATAAAAGCTTGACCATCTGCTTTATTTAACTCGTTTTTACGATAAGGTTTTAATATTGCTATTGCTTCTTCTTTAGTGTATGCGTTAACATCTTTTCCATTACGAACAATCTTTTGATTCATAAGATGATTTAAATAATCATCGTACTGCTCACTTGTTTCTGTATCAGCATCTTTTATTACTAATATTTTATAGTCTTTAGGAGTATTGTACTTTCCAAATTCATCTTTTGTAAAAATTAAATCTGAACCTTGACCTGAAGTAGCTGGTGTACGTTTAGATATATCCTTATAGAATGCAGGATCTCCTGTAAACAACATTGTAAATTCTATATTTGCTGTCATTGAATTTACCATATAATCAAGAACCATATTATTAACAGCATCTGTTTCAGTTGCGTTTTCATTTTGATAATGATTTAAAACGGTAGAATCTATACCAATTATTGTTAATCCTCCTTCTGGATTTTCTTTTATAATATTATTATCTTTTAAAGTCTGTACAGCTTTTTCGTGTTGTAATTCTATAGTTTCTTTAATATGGTTTTTAACTTTTATTACAACTTTTTCGTCAGAAATATTTACCACACCTTTACTATCAAACAAACCTATTTCTTTTGCCAAGGTAGTTCCAAATGATAATTCTGGAAACCAGAAAAACTTTTTACTTCCTTCGTTATCAAAATATTCGTTTCCGGTTTTATTTTTTTTGTTTCGAGCGTTTGAATATCTATCTACTTCTGCAGTAAAATATTGAAACATATCCTCTACGGCCTTATGATCGGCATTACCGTTTTTATCTACATTAATTAATTGTCCATTTTGAGCAACCCTATATTGATCCATTGGGAGCCCAGTAAACATAAAGTGAGAACTTTTATCTGCAAGTGTAAGTGGAGAAAATACAGAACCATTTTTATTTCTAACTCCATTTAAAACTTTGTTCATACTATCAAGTTGCATATCAACAGTGGTCATGTTCTTAAACGCTGTACCAGGATCTGATGAGTCGTTCTCAACTCTGTTTGATAAATAAACTTGTACTGCAAATTCTTCTAATCTTTGCTTACTTTGAGAACTTAATTCTTGAGGTTCTAAACTATTAAAGTCATACTCATCTCCAAGTAAGAACTTAATCCATTTTGAAGACTGATGATATTTACCACTATTAAGTAATTTACTTAAAGATGTATGGTCTTGTTTCCACTGATTAACATTTTTACTAATAAAGTTGTTTAATGACTTAGTCCAGTACAAGTTATTCTCTGGTCCTAAAACCATATTTTCAAGAGTGTCTTTTTTACGGTATCCTTCAATTGATGCAAAAGTTTGGAAAATAGAATTTTCAGTAATAAAGTCTGAATTTTCATCTGTATCAAAATCATAATCTTTACTAATCATTTTTTCTAAAGTCAAAGACTTATTGTTTCTTGCGTAAGAAGAACCTGACTTTATAATCTTTCCGTTTGCGTCTTTTACTTGTGTAGTTCCAGGCTCAAGAAAAGGGAATATCATTTTCTTTAAAAAAGAGTTTCTAAACTTACTCGCTTCTGAAGCATTAGTTACTTTTTCATAGACTCCAGGGACAACTTGTTCTGTAAGTTGACTACCCATTACATATGATTGTAATGATTCTGGTGAAACTTCGATACCTAATGTATCAAGAGCATCTGAAATAGTAATGTAATAACTAAAGTCAAATTTTCCTTCGTTTCTTTTGTTAAAACCTTTTAAGTCATCATTAAGTTCTATAGCAATAGATCTAAATGTTTCAACAACTTCAGATAATTTTTTTCTTGCACGTACTTCAGTAGCCGTGTCTGGTTTGAAATCACCATTTTCAATAAATTTATACCTGAAGTTTTCACTAAACTGGTTTCTTAATAATTTAGCATGTGATTGTTGATCTGCATTTCCTATTTTATAATTATACTCCTCCCCTTCGACTATAACCCCAGTGTGATTGTACGTAATTTTTTGTTTAGAAAACGCTCTATAAAATTGAACCTTTTTAAATAAAGGAACAACGTCATCAGGAGCTTCCAATTGACTTATCAGTTCATTAAACTCTGGATGAGTTACTGCTAAACTTTTTATTTTGTTTAACATTTTATCAACTTGATCTCCGTTAGAATCTTCAACAATGTTAGCAAGACTGTCTTCTAACATTCTCCAAGACACTTCAAACGGAGCAAGTTTTTTAAACTTACCTCCAAAGTTTTTAGAAGTTGTATTTGGATCAGCTAACATCTTTACCATAAATCTGGTATTGTGTGTAGCATTGTCTTTACCAGAATAAGTAAGTGCTTGTCTAATATTTAAATCTCCACTCACATCATCTTCTTGTGTCTCACCCATTGGAGTTTCGTCTGTAATAGATTCAGAGTCTAAAAGAGCAAAGCTTTTAAGTGAGTCTTTAGATAGTTCTACAAGGTCTTTCCAGTTATCTAATTTTTTATCTGCACTATGAAGAAGTTCAAGCTGATCAAAAGTAACCCAATCATCTGTTACATCAGCTTCATCGTATGCCATGTTTATTTCATTGACAATATCTTTTCTTATTATTTCAAAAATATCATCTAAGTCTTCAAAGCCTTCTTGAACAGATAGATCCATAGATCTTATCCCAGCCATTTGAATTGCTTGATAAGTAATGTGATCAACAGCTTCGTGTATAAGATCTTGTTTTATACCACCTTTTAATCTTGAATTAATAATTCTTTTTGAATGAGCAAAAGGAGGAATGTAATCAAATCTACCTCTTCTTATTTGTGAAAATATCTTTCCTTTGTTAGTTCTAAATGCATCTACTAAGTCCATTAGTAAATCATAAATCCATTTAACAGAATTAGGAACCTTCATTGTTCTTTTAGAAAGCATGTACTCTCTAAACTCTTCTGCTAATATCTCTTCAGCTTGAGCAGCGTTTACAGCATATTTCTTTTGTACTTTCTTAAGAAGGTTGTTTCTTTCTCTTAAAGTTAAATAACCGTCCATTACAGCATGGAAACCTTCATGGTATGCAATACCTTCGTTAGCTCCGTTAGCAATAGTAACAACACCTTGATAAAACTGACCTTCTGCAACACCACCATAAGCACCTGCTATTAAAGTTTTAGCAACTTCAACTGGAACATGAGGTAATATTAATGCTAAGTTTTCAAGTTCTTTAGTAATGTCTGCTTCAGTTTTTCTTTTTGAGTATATTGAATATGTAGGATCATCTTTTATTTCTTTTTCTATTTCTTTTTTTCTTTCAATAGGAACAGTATTTATTAAAGTTTGTTCTTGTGGAGTAAAATCAGTAATTATTTTACCGCTAATCATATGTCTGACTAACTGTTCTGCTTTTTGAGTATCAGTTCCTTTATTTTTATTATTAGCAACTTCTCCATTAGCTACAATTTCTTTTTGTTTAGTAGTTAACGTTTCTACTTCTCTACGATTTCTTACTTTTTTTGTACCAGGATTAGGTTTAGCTAACCCATTTGCATTCTGATTATCAGTCTCACTCGCTACTTTACCTTTTCCTTCAAGTGAAGTAGCAATTTTTATATCGGGTATATTTGTTGGAAACTTGTCTGTTTGATTTTCAGGATTTCCTTCTACTCTTCCATTAGCTTCTTTTTGAGTTACATTAAGAGGGTTTCCTTCTTTTTTTCCAGAAGTATTATTTTTATTTTGATAAACAGCCTTTTTCTTTGGTGCACCTTTATCTTTAAATTCATTAGGTCCTGGAGTAGTAGTATCGACATCTGCTTCTTTAGCTATTTCTGCAGCAGTTTGTTCTTTTTGTGCAGCTGCGTCTTTTTGTGCAAATGCTTTAACTGATTCTTCAAGAATGTTTTTAGTTCTACCAAATACTTTTAGTATTGCCCCACTGTCAGTTTGAGACATGGACATCACTACACCTTTTCTATTTACTACATACTTAAACTTGTTTTCCTTTCCATTTTTATCTACATACGAATCTTCAACAACAACAGCATCTCCTTTTTTTATTTGATAGTTTGCAAATATTTTATTTCGTACTGTATTTTTTGTACCCTCTTTAAATGCAAAAACTTCTACACCTTTATGATTTAAAATTTGAGAACCTTTAATAAAGTATCTTGATTTTTTTTGCTCTGCTTTAGGAGCATTTGGGTTCCTTATATAAAAAACTTCATTTGAATTAGGATCTGTAATATCAGGTACTGTTTCAGATTTAGTAGAGGTATCTCTTGATGGGAGTTTTCCTCTTATTTTATAAAATTCTCGACTTGCAATAACAAAATTTATAGCGTCTTTTACAGCGTCTTTTCCTTTAAACGTTGTTTGTTTTCCATTAATTTCTACATACCAAACACTTTTTGCTCCTTTTCTAACTCCGATGTCAAATGTTTTACCAAAACTATCTACTACTTTATTTAAGTATTGTGCATCTGTTAAAGGTTTAACTTTAGTAGGAATATAAGCTACTGGTAATACTTCTTCTTCTCCTATTTTATCACCAGCATCTTCTATTTCTTTTCTAACTTTTGGATATAGTTCTGTTAGGTATTCAATAGCTTCTTTTGCAGTATAAAATGACTTTGATTTGTTACGACTTTTTACATTAAAAGTATTTTCTCTTCCCCCCTGTGTTATCGTAATCGTATTGTTCTTAGGCAAAAACTCTTTGAAATGATTACTAAGTTCCGTAAGTTTAGAAATATCAGTTAATTCATTATCTGCATTTTCTTTTAAGTCAGAAGGTTTTACCTCATCGTTAGATTTAGATATTTCTTCTTCTTTTTCTCTAATCTTTTTTTGAGCGTCTGTTTCAAATGAAGTTCTTTTTGTTTCTGATTTTTTGAAACCAGTAGTTTTTTTGAAAAAAGAATCTTCTCCATTTTTTAAAAGAATCTCAATAAGTCTTTTACCTGCTTCAACTCTTTTAGCAGGCATGTCTTTTGTTCCATAATTTGTAGCAATCTCTTGTAAAGTACTAATAATACTTTCATCACCCCTTTTCTTTAAAGTAGATCTAATTTCTTCTACTAATTGTTTAGCTTCTTCATTGTTTGGAAAAACTTGTTCTTTAAGAAAAACTGTTAGTGCGTTATACGTAGTATAATTATTTGCCTTTATTCTAAGAGCATCTAATCCTAACCAAGTTTTATTATAAAAATTTTCTGAAAGAACAGGTTCTGATTTTATAGAAGGATCTGATATTGCTTTTATACCAGCAAGAGTATCATCGTAATCATAAAATTCATGAATGTCTTCTTTTGTTATTTCTTCTTTCCCAGTACCAGTTAAAAACCCCCAGTTTGATGTTTCTTTTTTACCACCAATCTTTTTCCAGTTCTTTGGTTCACTCATAATAACTGTAGGATTAACAAACAGTCTATTACTTGGGAATGTAGCATTTGTACTTAATGCTTTTTGAGAAAATTGAAAATCATTGTAATTAGTATCTGAAGGAATTTCATCACCAAACCATGTAAATGTAGTGTTACCAACATCTGTTTGATTTAATTTTTGATTAAGAAATTTTGCATTTGTTGTTCTCCACATTACTGCAAGAGATTCTGCAATTTCTAATTGAACACTTGACTCTTGTAATTCAGAAAGTTCAACTTTCTTTTTATTTTTTCCAAAAGTTATAGAAGGGCTTGGCTTGTCTGATAGATTTATCCAAAAAGGATATTCTGTATTTAAACTGGCTTGGCCCGTATAGATTAACAAATCCATTATATCCTTATTTCTAAGTCCTGATATATTAGATTTTCCATTAAACAAAGCAGCAGAGTCGGCACCTTCAGCATATGCTACAAGTACTTCCATGATTGCTTGTATCTCTTTATTTTCTAACTTTCTTGAGTTAAGTTTTAATGGGAAAGGTTTATTGTCAAGACTTCTTACTTTCATAAAAACAAATCCTGCAAGTCCCCCTACACTCGCTCGACCTGAGTTTTCAAGTTCTTCATCTTCTATATTCTCTTTAGTATCATACACAAGACCAACACCATCAGAGACTAATAATTTTCCTTCTCCGTTTGCTTTAGGTTTATCAAAAAACTCACTTGGATCATTTCTTAATCCTGTTTTAGTATCAGACTTAAGTATTCCAGTTGAAACACTTTCTATTTTAGTTTCATATGTTTCACCATTTAGTAAAGCTTTTATTATATCTTTTCTTGCTGCAGTAACGGATTCGTACTGACCTTCAACATTTAAATCAAAAGGCAATTTAAAACGACCATAAACTTCTTTAGCTAAAACTTTTATCTTATTACCATTTCTATCATAAGCAACCATTCTAATTGGAAGGAATTGCATATCTTCTTCAGTTAAAGAATTTGGATCATTAAAGAATTTATCTATAGCTTTAGCTGCTTCACCTTCTCCTTTAGTAGCCCATTTTGCTTTACCGTCTGCTTTATCAACTTCAAATCTAAAGGAAGTACCTCTCTTATCTGTAATCTCACTTTCTAACCAATCAGAAATACCACTATCATCTAAATCACCAACACCATCGGAAGAAGAAACATAGGCTAAACTCCAACCATACTTCTCATTCATTCCTTTTTGCTTACTATTATGAGAATTACTTATTGGAGGATTTATTTCAGGATTAGTAACATCTGTAACTACAACATCTTTATTAGCTTTATCCGCAGCTATTTCTTGCGCTGTAGCAGCAGCTGCTACTTCTGAAGCAAGTTTACCACTGGGATCAAGATTTTCAGTTATTACTTCTGTAACAGCTTTCAATGTTTCAGAAGTAGTTTGAGTTGTTCCTTCTGGATTTGGATTACCTGGTTGAGAATTATCTGTAACACCAGTAAGGTCTACTACTGAAATACCATCAGGTACTTCTTTAGGTCCTGTTTCAGCTTCAAGATTTACTCCTGCTGCTTTAGCTAATGCATCTATTTCAGCTTGGAGAGCATCTGCTTTATTAGTAACAGCTTGCTTTAATCCATTTTCATTTACTTCTGCAACAGTTTCAGTAATGCTTAATTTATTTTCTTCCGGTACTTCAGTAGGTACTTTATTAGCTCCTGTGTTTGTTTCTGTAGGTTGTCCTTTTATAGGCCCGTCTTCTCCTTTACCAACTACAAGGGCTCCATCTCCACCACCTTCTCCTTCAATTACTTCTGTTGTATTTTCTTCTTCAAATTCAGAATCTATATTTCCATCAACTAATGTTTCTAAATATTTATCAACTCTATATTTAAAACCATCTGCAGTTTCATGAATTTCAATCGCTTTTAATTCATTGATTGCTATATCATATCGAGCACTCATTTTTTCTCTTTGTGCAGCAACCTGTTCTTTCTTTTGTTTGTATACAGTTTTTGCAACAGCTCTTTCTGAAATAGCTTTTTTCATTTCTGCTCTTTCTAAACTATGCTCTTTACGTAAACTGGATTCAGCTTCTTTTAATCTTTTATATTCGGTAGGTGAGTACTTTATATTTATTTTTTGTTTTTCTTGTAAAGTAAGACCTTCTTTGTTCTTACGCATGTATCCGTACTTACCAATTTGCTTCTCTTGTTCAAAAGCATTAAGTTCTTGTTTAGCTTTACTGTAAGCACGACCAGTTGTAGATACTTTATCTCTTTGTTCTTTGAAGTCGTATTCGTTCTTTTCTTTCCAATCATCCCAGGCTTTAGAAGATTTAGCATCAATTGCTATTTTCATTCTTTTTATAGCATTAATTCTTTTCTCAGATCTCATGACTTGGTCTTTGACGTCATTCATCTCATCTGTGATTTCTTTATTTGCTACATTTAATTTGTCAATTAAATCCTGTCTTTGTTTTTTACTTAACTCAACTTTACCAATCATTGCCAGATTGGTATAAACATCTTTTTCATTAAATGTTTTAGTTTCAATTTCGTTTGTTAAGTACTCATGATATTTTTTCCTAAGTAATTTTTTAGATTTTGCAGAGTTTTCAAATTCAAAAGTTTTAGACAAACCTTGATACCCAACCCAAGCACTCATTTTTTTACCTGCTGTTTCTACAAACTTTTTATAAGAATCAAGAGATTCTATTTCATTATCAGATATGTATTTTCCAAATGATTCTGAACCATCTCCTTTCTTAACTTTAACTTCTTCTTCAAGCTTCCCAATCTTCTTTTCAATTTCTGCTTCTTTAGCAATAAGTTGTTCTGCTAATCCTATTTTTAATTCTGGATTTTTGTTAAGCTTGGATCTCATTTGATTCAATGCTACCATTTCGGCTTTAGTAGCCATTAGTTCTAATTGTAAAGGACTAACGTCTTTTCCACTAACACTTTTAACTTCTTTTATAATTGAATTTCTACTAACATCTAAATCCTTATCAATTGCCGTCATTGTTTGCTTTAACCCATCAATTCGAGACTTTAATTTAAATAAATCATTTGCTTTAGCAGTACCATGTTTATTGTATAAGCTCATGTAATCTGAAGAGTAGCCTTCTAATTTTGATAATAAAGCAGTTGCTTTTGTTTGATCTTCAGCAGTATATCCTTCTCCACCAGCTTCAACTTCTTTTAAATGATTTTCAAGACCTTCTATCATACCCCTATTTGCGTATCTTGCAAACAAGCCTTCAAATCTTTGATTTTCTATATCCTCCATTGCTGTACCGTCTTCATCTAATACAGCATCTTTATAGGCCATCATAAGATTACCTTCTTCTTTAAAGAATTTATCAAGATCTTCTTTTGCTTTTAGGTTTGTACCAAGCCTTCTATTTTCTATATAGTTTACGTATTCTTGTTTTTCAAGTGTGTGTTTATTTTTTCTTTCTTGATACCCTTTCATTTCAGCATCAAATTCTTTTACAGATTCATTGTACTGATCTTCTGAAACACCAGACTCATCATAAACTTTTTTCTTTTCTCTGTAATCATCCCACTCTTTTGCTGTAACAACTTTAGATGCGTCTTCTTTACTAACTCCTTTATTAGCAGCCATGTATTTTTCAACAGGATCTAAAGGAGCGGGTCCTTCTGGAACAGATTGTTCCTTTACAATATCTCCTCTCTTAGGTCTTTCTTCTGTAAATTCTTTTGGTTTGGTAACAGGGTCTATAAGTCCTGCCGCTTCTCTTGCTTTAGTTATACTTGCTGAAAAAGCCTTTACAGTATAATGTTGAAAAGGACCTCCAATAAATCCCATAAAACCTTCAGTCAAACCTTCTTCGGAAGTTGCATAATCAGTAGCCCTACCTAAGTAAGAAGATTTATCTTTTTGTTCTAATCCAAGTTGAATAAGAGCATCTCTTGTATTATCTTTTTGAAAGAATCCAGCAGACATTTCTTCAAATGATTCTCCTAATCCGTCTTTAAGATGGTTTCCCATTTGTTGCTTAAAGCCTTGTTTCATTCCTCCTCTAATCGTACCGTTCCCTTTAATAATACCTCTTAAAGCAATCGCATCTGTAAAAACGTTTACTTTATTATACAGCATAAAGTCTGATACTTCACTATCAGCTATCTTTACAGCTTCTGCGTAAGACACATCATTTGCAAGTGCTTTATCCATAATTTCTTTGTGCATTTCTGCACCCATCATTACAGATTCAGCATAGTTAGTAACAGCTGCTGTTCCAAGTTGTGTTATAATTTGTTGTGGGATTTTACCCATCTTAACTAAAGTCCCTATTAAACCTGTAGCACCTTTAACTAAACTTCCAGCACCAGCACCAATACCAGCAAAACCAACTGTAGAATCTACAAGTCCTTGCAGTCCCCGCATTGTTTGTGCCATTGCGCTATCTCCATAAATACCATTGTATTCATCGTACTTTTCTTTTCTTTCGCCAGCCCATTCAGATAACATGTTTGTATATCCTTCTTCAAATGAATTTGAAAATCCAAACCATTGTGGTACATCGGCAATATAACCAACGTTTTGAATAAACGTCATTGTACCTTTATAAACACCTCCAGCTACAGCTCGTGTAAGTTGAGAACCAAAATTTTGAGCTTCTTCAAATGCTTTATCAGCATCGGCATTTACTTTTAGAAAAGCGTTTTGTGGAATTTCATATTCTTCGGCTTCGGCTAATTGAGCGTCAGTAATTGCTTTAGATTGTAAAGATATATCTTCAAATTCTGAACTACTAACTCCATCTTCTTCATCAAAGTAATTAGACATTTTATCAAACCCGGAAGTATCGTCAACAGCTGGTTCTTCAACTACTTCTTCTTCAAGATTAGTATCTGCAACTACTTCATTATTAATAACTTCCGGTTTTTCTGGACTTATTTCTGTTCCTTCCTTAACCTCTGCTCCAGATCCCACAACCGTAGGATTAACTTCAGTTTCTGGCGTTTCATTTTTATTATTTGATGCAACACCATCTTCGTATAATCTTTCATTAATCCTACTTGCCATTGAAAAATATTTTAGTACAAGTGCTAATATAACTAAAATAATAATCAGATACTATTTTCAATTAAGTTGTTCCTACTGTAATATCTTTTTGATAGTAATTGCTTTTTTTATTTTTATCTTCTACTTTTGCTTTATCCATTAATGCTTGTAATTCTTTAGTGTCTGTGGCAGTCATATTAGATACCCTTCTCTTAGAAATTATTTCATGGGTATCTGAATTAAATTCCATAATACTAACAGAGTCTTTTTGATTACCACCAAGAAGTCTTAACGTTCCGTCTTGGTTAGCACCAGCGTTAAAAGCAACATGATAACCTGAAGATCCCTTTGAACCTTTTCTTCTAATTACTATAATATCACCCGGTTTATCATCGTCTTTAGCAACAGCCGATCCAAGTTTTTGATAATCTCTGGCTCTTATGTTTTTGTAAGGATTATTAATGTTTCCTTTTACTTTTAATCGTTTACCTTCATCATCTGTTAATTTCTGTACTGGGTCATAACCACCATGTAATAACACATGGTTAACAAAAGCAGCACACCAAGCAGTACTTGTAACAGAGTCTTTCTTTGCAAAATGAGAGTCTGTTCCACCTATAGCTTCAGTAAAGAATCCGTGGATAGTCTCTTGTTGATCTATGTCATTTTCATTGTAACTAAGAAAAGAAGAAGCGTATTCTATCACGTTTTCTTTTGTTGGCTTCTTTCCGTCTGGAAAAGGGTAAAGCATTCGCTCTAATCCTTTTTCAACCAATTCTACTTTTTTATCTGCAGCACCTTCTGGATTAGCTAAATCTTTTTTAATTATTTCTTTTTTAGCAACAGGAGAAACTGTTTTTAAATTTACAATTTTTAATGAATCATCTGTGTTTAATGGGGTAGGAATATTTAATTTAGTAAGTTCCTCATCAAAATTATTTACTTTTAAATCCTCTCTATCTAAATTAAATGATTGCGGTTTATCTAAATTTTCAGAATCTTTTTCGTCGAAATCAAAATTTACCATTTCTTCAACTTCTTCATCAGATATGTTTGTTGGATTTTCATTAACATCAAAATTAGGATTAACTTCTCCTTGATCATCAACATATCTTCTACTTGTATTATTAAATTGACTTGGGTTAAATGCTTCAGCGTTGTCAAAAGGAATAGTTGTCTCATTGTCTTGAACTTCCGCTTGAGCTATTTCATCTTGAGACATTGCTTGTTTTTCAATATCTGTAAATCTATACGGTTCAAATTCTTCTTCTTCTGGTTCAGATGTTAATGATGAATCAGAATAATCAGAATACTCTCTCATTTCCGCTTCCATAATAGAATCGAGTTCTTCAGGTCTCATTTTTAAATTTGGTTGAACACCATCTGGATAAGAATACATTCTACCTTCTGAATAACTCATACCATTTCTACCTTCTGAATATCTTCTACCGTGTCTAAAAGAACCTAATTCAACTTTCTTCTTTTCAATTTCTTTATAGTCTTTAGGTTTTTTATTAGGGTTTATTTCATATATTTTTTCTCTTACCAACTGTCTCGATATTTCACGAGCATTCATATCTTTAAATCTTGGATAAGCATCTTGAAAGTTTTTTAATCTTTTAGGATTTGATTCTAAAGTAGAACTGTTTTTATAAACTTTTAAAAATTGAATAGCATCTGGGCCTGTTAGATTTAATTCCTTATTTGTCATTCCATTTCCAAGGTCTATGAAAATACCAACTGAGGTTGGATCTAATGAAATTTTATAAGCCCCCCCATCAGAAAAATTGAAATTAAAATCCTTTTTAAACGGTTTACCTGCACCAGGCTCTTTAGTTTGTATACTAACTCCATCTCTATGATTTCCAACAGGAGTTCTACTTAAAGAATTTATTCTTGCATTATGTAAATCAGATCTAATTTCACTTTCTACCAATTCTCTTTTTGGAACACTATAACCTTTAAGTTCAAGTTTGTATCCACCAGCTGGTTTAGGTTGATTAATAGTAAAAGGAATTTTAAAATTCTTACCATTTAATGTAAATGTAATATTTTTTTGTCCTGTAATAGGGTCTATATCATCACTAAAGAAACCATCTGATATTGATTTTGTTAAAACACTAATGTAATCTTTAGGTTCTACAGCATTTGAACCACCTGTTTTAAAAGTACTTCTTGGTGTTTCTTTAGTATTGTTATCTAAAGCTGTAAAAAATGAACCGTCAAGAATTGTACTAATAGGTAAATTCTTTATAATATCTTTCATAAAAAACTGCCTATCTTCTACTCCAGCTATATCTGATTTTAAATTTATAACATTCGATTGATTTAACTCTATTGATACTCCTTTTTCTCTTTTTGCATTTAATGATTTATTAAAAATATCGTCAGATCGAGTAAGTTGATCTTTCATTTCTTGATGATTATTTTTTACTTTTCTATATTCTTTTTTTTCTTTTGCCATGGTTGCAGAAAATCTTTTAAGTTTTTCCCAACCTGCTTCTGGATCTCCGTTTCCTATGTTTGTTAAAAATTTTGAGTTTGATGCTACTCCTAATATCTTCTCTTTGTATGATGACATATTCTTTTCAAAGTCATCACTACCTGGTTTTTCATCGTCGTCTGCGTCTGCATCGGCTCCTTGAAAATACCTACTTTCCATTGAAGAAAGTAATTTAGAAATACCATTAATATTTATACCAGATTTGTTAGCTCCAGTAGACCTATGAGCATTTGTTGTTCCAGATACTGTACGAGTATAATTATCTCTAATATAATCTACTCCCTCTTTGTAATTAGATCTTACTGTAGCAAGTTTATCTGCTGTGTATGGAAGATTTGTTTCTGGATCAATATCAAATTTTGTTTTAAGACCTTTAATTAAAAAACCATCTACTTTACTTACAATAGCAGTTGACATTTTATCTTGTTGTAATTTTAATTCTTTAACTCCATTAGGACGTGCTAAAAGACCTTTTTCGTAAACTTCTCTTTCATTTTCTTTAATTCTTAGCTCATTTAAATAAGTTATTTTATCTCTTTGTTTTGCAAGTTTTATAAATTCATCTGCATCTTTTTTACTGTAAAAGAGCTTATCTGTTTTAACGTCATCATCATTAAGAACAGTCATGTTATTTACAAGATCGTCATCTCCTTCGGCTATTCTTTTAAAAAGAACATTGTAACCAACTTCACTAATTTCAGAAGTTACCCCATCTTGTGAAACATTCACTAACTTTTTAAGTTCTGAATCACTATTAAATATTTTTAATAATCTACCATTAAAATCATCTTTAATTTTATTATTTGATTCAACACTTGATAAGTCTTGATTTTTAAAGTTGTTTTTAAAAGTATTGTAAATCTGACCTTGATCGGTATAGTTAAGTAGATAATTTTTATTTCCTTTTGTTATTTTCTTTTTTAGAGTTTTTAAAAGTTCATCCTCATCTACTTTTTCATTATTTTCTTTAAATTGATTATTGTAGTTATTAGCAGTTGAATTTGATACAACAATCCCTTGCTTTTCTAAAGCTTCCTTTTGAGCTTTTTTATTAGCAATTTCATCTTTAAGTTTATTATCTGCAGTAAGTGTATATTCACTTTCTTCTTGCATATAAGCATAAGCATCTATGAATCCAAACTTTTCAGCAAACTTCATTTGTTGATATTCAGTTCTACTAAGATCTCTTGTTTCAACCCCTATTGTACCGTCAGCATTTTTAACAGGAACTTTTCTGTTTTTATGCATACCAACCATCCTTTCGGCATCAATCATATCTTTGAAATCAGGAAGGTCGTAAATACCTGAAGCAACTTCTCTAATACGAGCTAAATCTACTCCTTTTTGAACTGTACCTTTAGTAACAAGTTTTCCTAAGTCTTCATCGCGATAAGTTGTAGATGCACCAACATTAGCAAATTTTGTAACAGTTTTTCCATTTGCATCTTTAGTTGTATATCTTTGAATTTTATCTCCTTTATTTGCTTTTAGTTTATCAACCCAACCAACTAAAGTATCGGCTAATTTACTTTCATCATAAAGAATTGGCTCGTCTATTCTACCTCCTCCACGAACTCCTCCTGAACTATTATAACGAGTTCTTAAATAATTAGATTGTGCTTTTTTCATTCTACCAGAAAGTTCAGAATCTTTTATTTGTTCTAATTTTTCAGTCATTTCAGCTAAACGAGAAACTGCTTGAGCTCCTTCTCCAGTAGTAATAAAGTTTCTATATTGAGAAGCTACTCCTTTAACAGAACCACTTAACTTACGCCAATCTCCATTAACAGCCTTTAAAGCGTCACCAATAGTATTTTGGTACTTATTAACTTCTTCCTTCATTAAAGGTTTATCAGCATCTAATACTTTTTCACCCATTTTAGAACTAATAACAGCCCAGTTATCTTCAATCGTATCAAACTCCTTTTGTTCGTTTTCTGCTTTTTTTTGCATTACTTCAAAAGGCATAGGGACGTATTGACTAACATATGTTTGACTATATTGGTCTTGAACTGGTCCCATGTTTTCGTTAACATCACTCATAACTAAAATATATTATTAGTATTTATTTTATTTTGCATGGTATACACCATCTGCATCTTTAGTATAAAGAACTCCACCTATTAAAACATCTTTTCCTTTAGATTGTTTAGTACTTGTTGTTTCATCTGTTGTCCCATCTGATTTATATTTAACACCATCTGGAGTAACTCCAAATTTATTTGTACCAAGATAAGGAAGTGTTGCTTTATCTCTTAAAAACATTTTACGATCTTTATTCATCATATACTGTTTTTGCTCGTCCAATTGTGCAAATTTACTAAAATCTGAGTAAGAAGCATCTTTATATCTTTGTTGAACTCCTCTTTGTTGTCTTTCTATTGCATCATATTGATTAGCAAGAGCCGTGTTTGCTTGCTTATCTTTATTTGTTAACTCAACATTTGCGTTTGAAATCTCATATCTTTTTTTATTTTCTCTTTGATTTATTCCTTCAGAGTTACCATAATACTGAGCATTATTCTGAGCACCATAAGATTGAATTTGTCCTGCTGTAAGACCCTTACCTCTCATAGAAAGGTTTTGATAATTTCTTTGTTCTACGTTAGTTTGTCTGTCTTTAGCAGACATGTCTTCGTACTTATATTTTTCAGAATTAGAGAATCTTCTTTCTACTCCTTCAATAGGTTTACTACCTTGAATAGATTTATTAATCATTGAAGCGTACTTGCCAGGATTATTGTACTTCTCCATCTTGGTAATTTCATCCCAAGTTTTTTGACCATCACTTACTTCTTCTCCCTTTTCAACTGCTTTTACTCTTTTTTGATATTCTTCGTAATCACCTTCTTCATTTGAAGATTGTTCTACTTTTTGTAAACCTTCCCCACTCTGAGATGAATTAGGACTGTCTTCAACTGGAGACATTTTTATTTCGTTTCCATTCTCGTCTACTGGAGGACCAAAGTTATAAGTTCCGTCTGGATTTTGATTAGGACCCCCTGTCACTTCAGCAGTCTGGTTTACCTCTGGTGGAGTATCACTTTGATTAGATACGTTTTGTATCGAAGGAAGTGTTCCTGTCTTATTAAGTTTATATCTCTGCTTTGCTTCAACCATTGCCTGAATATCCTTAGCGTCTTGTACATTATTTGGATCTAAAAACCCATCTGGTCTAACGCCATTATAAGTATCAGTTACTTTCTTATAAGTTTCTTGGTTTTGTGTATTACCAATTCTTCCTTTAAAACTTTTTTCATATGTAGGATTTGGATTTTCTAAAGTATATCTTTCATTTGTATTAGGATCTACACCATCTGTTTTATAACCGTCGTGTTTAGCAGCTACAATATCATCTAAAGTTATATTTTCAAGGTTTTCAGGAACAGGATTTTTTCCTGCACCATTCCATTTATCTAAAGTTATATCTCCTCCTGCGTAGGCTAATACATCGCTTGCAGACCTACCACTATTAAAATTCCAATCTGTTAATTCTTTAAGAATGTCAGTATCTAATTTATTAAAATTTTCTTCTCCCAAATTCTTTTTCATATCTGGGATATAATGATTTTTTAATAAATTAACTAAATCTTCATGTGTCTTTACCTTACCTGGTAAGTATGGATTATTCGCTGTAAACTTTGCTATAGAAAGAGCTTGTCCTTGAAAACCACCTTTTTTTTCTGCATTTTCTATCCCATATGCCAACTCTTCAATTTGAGCATCTGTCATTCCTTTAGTTTTAGAACCACCAGAAGGAACCTTCGTAGAAGTACGAATATTAGCCATTTCTTCACCCATTTCATCACCAAGTTGTTTTTTACTTACGTCATCCATACCTAAAGCTTTTAGATAATCTTGTGATGTAGGTGAATCAACTCTATTTTGCATTTGATCAACAGTTTCACCTTGATTACTATTAGATAACATCTCGTCTGCAAATTGCTCAAAATCTTTTCCTGTTTTAGAACTATCAATTATTTTTTTCTCATTGTCTTTCAAGAACTCATCGTAATTTATATTAGGAAATTTTTTCTCAAAAGCTTTTCTTTTTGCTTCTAAATTTGTTTTAGTTATATATTCACCATAAGCTTTACCTTTACCTTCGGGATACTTTTTATCATACCCGTAATCTTCATCGGTAGGTAATCTGTCTCTTGTTCTATCTAATAATTTTTTAGCACGAGGATCTCTTTTTAATTTCCATTTATTTATAGCTCCAAGAACTTTATTAAATTCTTCTTCGTTATCTTGAGTTGGAAATATGATGTCTTCTTTTTCAAGGTTTTTTATTTCAAAACCACCATCTTCGTGTCTTTCGCTACCTCTTGCAATATTTTTAATGTTATAGTTCTTATCAACATGAATCTCTCCAATACCAGAAGCGCTTCCGGAGCCGTCTCCTTCTATTTCTGCAGTTTCGTATCTCTTATTAGGATTCATTCCGTATCGTGCCTGTGCGCTTACCATAGTATCTTCTCTTAACGATCTACCTTCTAAGTTATCTGTAAATTCATTTTTTAATTTAGCGTTACCAAGTGCTTGTTTTTCCAATCTCTGCATTTTCTTTTGCTGAGTTAAAGCATACCCTCCTGCAATAAGTCCTCCAGCGGCAGCTCCGTAAGGCCCAAAGTTAGCACCTAATTTAGCACCTTGTGCCGCAGCACCTGCTGTTGCGCTTGCTACATCTAAACCATCTCTAACTTCAGGTTCTTTAACTTTTTGTACTCCGTAAATATTATTTGCCATCTTATCTAAAGTTATTAGTAAATATAGTTTTTAAGAAATTTAAAACAAATTCTAAATTTAAAGTATTATCGTATTTTAAATTTACTACTATATGATCTCCTTTTATTCTTTCTCTAAACTTTTTTGTATTATCTAAATTCGTTGTAGCAAAAAGATCAATTGAATTATCTACAACTGAATCTCTTGGTATTGTAATTCTATATTCGTTATTTCTATATTTAACAGAAACTTCTCCATTTGCTACTGCAACATTAAATGTATTACCTGGAATCATGGTATATGGCCCGGTATTACTTATTTGATTATGAGCAGACATTTTATAGAAATTATCATCTCTTTGTTTAATGTTTGTAGTTCTATCTTTTGAAACAGAATTTATAACAATATTATTAAACGTGCAAGTTTGCCCTTTTGTAGTAACAACAAAAGTTAATTCTGAATCATACACTGTTCCGAAATAAGAACCTTTAGGCCCTATATTCATCTCATGAAATTGAGAAGTTGTTGTTTTATTATCTACAAATAAGAATCTATTGTTATAAGATATATAAATATTAGGCATGTAAGAATGATAATTAAACCATTTGCCTATATCTTTTGCATAAGATAAAGTAAATCCATTTGTTTGTCCATCAACTGGGAACTTAGTAATAAGATATCTATTTAGTTTATAATCATACCCAGAAACAATTCCAATTCCTAAATATGGATTATCAATTAAATGTGCCTTTTTTGTACTAACATTTGTTAAATCTGTTTGTCCACTAATTTTAGTTATACCTAAAGAAAGAGTTTTATGCATTTCTGTAGATATACCTTCTTTACTTATTTCTTTAAGTATAGTTCCTCCTGTTTTAGTAGCACCTACAAGAAATATTTTACCTTGTAGTATATCAGCAAAAATATAACCAAGCTGCGTATGAGCTCCACCATACTGTGAAATACTACCACCATAACCTCCATCTGTCTCAAGTACTTCTTGAGCAGGTCTTGCAAACAACCTACTTGTTCCAAGAATTGCATCTGCTATATTACCACCTTTAATTGTAGCTTGTCCTTCTGCAAATGTTTGCCATAATGCTTTTGGAGTATGCATAAATAAAGTATTAAACTCTATAAACGTATCCCAAATAGGTCCTTTTTCAGAAGGTAAATCATAATAATCATTTTGTAAAAAAGATCTATACGAATCTAATGTATCTTCTTCTGCAGCTTTTTCTGAATATATAGTTCTGTTTTCAAAATCAGATATTGTTTGTTGTGTAGAACCCCCTAAGAAAGATTCTATTACATTATTTTCATATGAGTATTGTGTATTGTATGCTTGAATGTTTTTTAAATATGGATACCAATTATGAAGCATCTTACTCATATCTATTTCATTTGGAAAATAATCTTGCAATGGCTCATCTGCAGGACGATGTCTGTAATTAGTATTTATATTAGATTCTACAAAATAATAAGTACAAGTTCTAAAGTCCCAACCGTTAACCGTACCTGTACCAACTACATTACCATAACTTCCTGGTCTTTGAGTATTACCTCCTTTAGCACTATTTATTGGATAAGTTCCCCCATCATAAAAAGGATCATAACGAACAAGTATTCCAGCATTAAAAGAATATTTACTAATAAATGTATCTCCTCCAAAAACACTATTAAATACAAGAATACCAACCCCATTTACTGGATTTTTTATAGGAGTTCTTTTTATTGGAATATAAGCAGCGTTATTAATTTGCCCATATTGTTTAAGATTGTCAATACTTATATTATATAAAGATCTTAAATTCTCTGCGGTACTACTACCAGTATGAGATGTAAAATTATTATTAACATCTTTACTACCAATTGAAGTTACAGTACCAGTAAAATCATTAGAATCTTTATACATGTAAGTATTATTACATCTCATTGATGCTACATCAGATCCTGCTGCCCCACCATTAGTAGTAAAAGAATCAGCATTTAAAAGTAATTGCAATCCTCCTTGATTCCACCTTGTATTTGTTTTAAGAGCAGGGTGATCTGGATCTAAAGAAGCATGTCTTTCTATATTTGGTTCAAGATAACGAGCGTCTTCAATTTCTCTGTTTTTTGCAGAATCAATCGGAACAGTATCTATTTCTGAATAATTACAATATGAATCAAAATACATAAATTTATCTATCCTATATTCATTATTAATCAGACCACCAGTTCTTGAATTTTGTCTATCTCCTTTAAAATTAACGCCAATAATTTTACCTTTTATTCTTAATTCTTCAACTAAATTTTGACCTACTAATTGAGCTTCTTTTAATTTAAAACCAGTTTCTAAATTACTTTCTGGACTGTGAAACATTACTTGATTTTTTATAACTTCACTTATCATTCTTTTACCATTCTGGTAGGTGGCATTACTTGGTTGAACATTTCTTATTGGATTTACCATACCAGTACGAACTTCTGCTCCGTTATCTTCAAAATTACTTAAACCAGTAACTTCAAAATTTAAATTAAAAAAAGGAATTTCTTGTAAATGATAGTTACTTTTCATGTTGTCATAGGCACTACCACTAACATCTTGTAATGCAGTTCCCAGTACCTGACCATCATTATTAAAACCATCAGCTGTAATCATATGTTTATGAATAAGTCCTTGAGAATATATAGATTTGTTATTATCTGTATTTCTACGTTCTCTTAAAAATATAATATCATCTGCTTCTTCAAGTATACTTTGTGGGATAGCTTGTGTAAATTCAAAATCTAATCCTAAAACTCTTATAAATTCTACACCACCATCGTTTTTATAATGAGGTTCGTTTTCTAATCTTGGTATGTAATGATGTCTAATATTACGTTCTATTCCTGCAGGACCTTGTTCAGTAGTATCATCTCCGGTATCATTTCCAGGATATTTTTGATCAAGTGAATAAAGATCTTCTGAAACATAAGTTCCAAGATATCCTTGTCCAGTACCTGTCCCTACGTTTGTAGTAGGCCATAAGTCAGCTCCCGTAGGTGCTATTTTACCTTTGGTATTTGCTGTAGTATATCCAGCATAACCAGGTATGTGAAAAGCAGTAGACATTGATCCATCTTTCCAAAGTACTTTAAAACCAAGAGAATATACTTCTCCTCTTCTATATCCTTTTTTAGTAGCTGTTAAAAATTCATTTGTATAATCTGTAAATCCAGGAACTACATTTAAACCTGCACTACCTACAGGCTGTACTGCTAATACAGGTAATCCTGATGTTCCTGTCTCGAAATCATCTGTAAGAGTTGCATTTTTAAAACCTGGAGAAAGTACAATTAATTCATCTGCAACATTTACTGTTTGAGGAAATGTTATATCTATTTCATTTGTTACAGAAACAACTGCTGTAGTAGCATTAATTGTTACAACTGTTGTATTTGCACCAGCAAACGAAGTTGCTGTAATAGCTGCAGTATTGTTAGATGTAACTGTACTATTTGCAGCTATATCTACTGTAGACCATGATAAACTAACAACATTTGCTGTAGGAGCAATGGCAAAATATTCTGTTATAAGAAGAGAATTATTAATTGCAGTAAACAAATTTATAGCAGTATTATTATTGTCAGTTCCAATTGCGAATTGTTCAGCTGTAGGTGATGCCCCAGCTGCAATTGCAGTAAAAGTTACAGCCACTTGAGATCCTGTATACCCAGCACCTGTAGGTGCAGATATAATAATTGTATTTCCTACTACAATTTGAGTATAATCTACTATTGTTATTGCTGCTGCTGCAGGAGTACCATTTTTTATTAATTGATATGTTGCAGGAACGATAGCCGTAATAGAATCAACATCTTCATTCATTGGTAAAGTACATGTAAAATTACCTTGAAGAAAAGGATTTGAAGTATTAGTAAAAACTAAACTTGGTGTTGTACTTACATCGTCTCCTCTTCCTGAAAACTGAACGTTTTCTATTCTATACTTTACTCTTATTTTATTTGCAACATCTTGAAGATCTCCAGAAAGTTTACTTCTATCATCTCTAAGATTTGATAAAAATAAAGAATTGTCTTTTTGCTCAATACACTTAGCATGTGTATAAGAAACACCAACTTGTTGTAATTCGGCTCTTGTTAAATTAATTAAATTTTCTGTATTTGGACCAGTATATGTAAACTCAACTGTATCACCTGATATTGGAACTTGTCCAACAACACATGCTCTAAATACAGAAGAAGAACTTTCATAAAATAAAGCTACAACTTCCAACTCTTGATATTTAGTATCTACATTTTCAAATTTAACTACTAAGTTTTTATTTACTATACCAAATTCATAAAACTCACCAGAATATGCACTTACCCCATCTTTTTTTTCAGAAGTTACAATTGGAAAAACTTCAGAAGGCAATCCAAATATTGTTGTACCTCCGTTTGCAGTAACATATCTTGTTATAAATTGAACAACTCCAGGTTGTATAGAGGATTGTACTCCTTCTATAATTTCTGTTACAGTAATTTTTGGTACAGATTGATCAAAAATAAGCTTAACAGATTCAGCAACTTTTCCTACAACAGGAGGTTCATCTAAATCAAAAAATCCATAAGGAACATTGTTGTCTGTAAAATATAATAATCTGTGACCATTAATAAGTTTTCTACTTACACAATCAACAGGTCTGTTCTTTTGAAAACCCAATTCGCTATTATTTGAAACAGGAAGACCTGATGAGTCAACAGGCCCTGAAGCATGGTAAAAGCCTGTAGTAGCATCTGGACTATCATCTTCTACAATGTATCCAATTTGACTATTGTTTGTAGCATCACAAAGTATTACTATAATATCATTATTTAAAATAGTATGACCAATAGGTTTAAATCCAGTCGGGAATTTAATGTTAGACATTAATTTAGTACCACTTTCATTAGTAATACTATATAAGTTTCCCTCTTCCGTCATGGGAATAAAATTCAAACCATACCGAATAGTATGTTCTTTTTGTTGACTTGGATGCGAATCCGTATCAAGACCTCCTAAAAACTTATTAATATCCATTATCTTCTACCGTCTAAATCGTTATAATCAAATACCCTTAACCAATTATTTTTTAGTCTTTCTATAGTCTCTAAGTCTGGCATATTAGCACTTGCTCTTGCTTGACCACAATATTTTAACCATCTCATTTCACAAACTTCATAATTACGAAGTTGTGGATTTTTTAATAACAAAGGATTTAACATAGCTATATGCATTGCACATTTCCAAAATAAAGCATCTCTAAAAGATACATCATCTGGAACTAAAGGAAAACCTTTGTCATCAACAGGCATTGCTAAATACTGAAGTTGTATTACACCAGTTTTAAAAGCGGCTGTGATTTTGTTAAAATTTATATTGTAATCCATATCGGTATGCTTGTTTGCTTTAACATTACCAATGAGATTATTATTTCTTTCTAAAGCATTTGCTATTTGATGAGGTATTGGAAGATCCGATCTCTGTAGTCCTTGAACCGGGAGAATATTGAATCTTTCATACGCGGGTAAGTTTTTCCATTCTACTCCACATTCAGATAACATTGATTGAATTGACCCACCATAAAAACCACTACTTGTAGGTTCTATTGAACAACCTGCTTTAAATCTAATAGGTTTGTGAAAGTCACAAGGTAACATACCTGTATATTCTTCTATTAGTATGTTACATTCTTTTTCTTCAAATTGATAATATGATCCTATATGCTCAAGTGCATCTGCAATCCATTCAATAAAAGATTGATATGGGATTTCACCTTGACCAAGTCCTAAGTCAGTTATTACTTTATTGATTACTCTATCTATGGAATTTAAATTATGAATCATGTCAAAAATCTTTTATGTATGTCTTTTTGTTTTATAAACTTCCTCAACCTTCTTGCATTAGACCACGTTGGTTTAAATGTATAGTAAACAACATGATGAGAAACAGATCTTAATCTATTCCAAGCCCACTTTGCTAAATATCCATCTTCTGGTAACTCTAACAAATAATGAGTTATCCCAGTCTCCTTAGTTTTTCTAATATCAATTTTGAGTTTGCTATAAACAATCTCATACTTTTTAATTCTAATTCTACCCATTTTAAAAGGTAGTTTAACAATCTTCCCTTCAAATGCATCCTCAACTAACATCTTGTTAAAATCACAACACATGTCTCTGTACGCGCGTTTACTAATTTTATAATTCTCTCCTTTTGGAAAGTGCTTATCTTTGTAAAATTTATAAGCATGAGATATACTATATCCCTTACTTACCTCCGGCACCTAACAATTCTGTTAATTGATCTAAACTATTATTTGAATTATCTACAGGTATTGCAGATAGTACTGACAATTCTGTTTGAGCGATTAACTTAACTATTGTGTCTACGTGATGTAACGGTAAAGGATATTCAAAATCAAATCCTTTTGAACAAGGATCATCATTTCCAGGACAATCACAAGTTTTAAATTCTTCTGCTTTTTGAGGACTTTCAAATATTCCTTGAACATTCATATCAGAAAACATTTTTGTAGGAGGGTCTACTAAATAAACATATCCCCCTTGAAAATACCAAGCTGGTTCCTTGCCTGTCCATTTTGCAGCACCTTTCCAATACATTGCATTGTGAGATTTATGCTGAAAAGGTTTTCCATTAGAATTACCAACAAAAGTTATATTTATACCTGTGTGTGACTCTAAAGGCTTTGGAAGTTTTAATGATGTTCTTAAAATACAATCGTCTGGTTCATCAGTATCGCATTTTTCGTTTTTATCTTTTTGACTAACCTCAACACATCCTAAGTTTTGAACATACAAAGATTGCATGAATCTACCCTTTTCTTGATCTTGTTTTAGTAGCCTTGCTCTGTAGTAATCAATTATAAACATTAACTGTTTGTTGGAAATGTTTTCATCATCTGATTGAACTCCTCCAGCAATAAGGTTTTTAATATTGTATATAATTTCTGAAGCTAACATATATTGTAAATATAATTAATCTTATGGTATAAAAAAAGGGAGTATAAAAACTCCCTCCTTTTAAAAATTTATAAACAACCTTTCTATTAGAAAGAAATTGCAGCGAATCCTAATTTAGTTCCAAAGAAACCATTAAGTTTTGCTGTAAACTTGTTGTTACCTGCAGTAGCATCAGCTTGAGCTGTTCCAGTAGGAATATAGATCTCAGTCTGAAGAGGTGCTGAGTATTGACCTTGAAAGTCTCCACCTTGTACATCTGCATGAGTAATAATAATTGAATTGTATTCTACAGTTGGATCAACTACAGAGTTAATTCTCTTATCGTAGAATCTTCTTTTAGAAGTATCTCCGAAGTATCCTTTAGCAGCTTCTTCTCTGTCAGCAACTTGTTTCCAGTATCCTTGTCCAGGATTTCCAGCAACTTTTGTTACAGTAGCAGAAACTTGTCCAGATGCTAAATCATCAGTTGTAGAGAATACAGCGTCAAAGTTAATAAACTCATACTGATCAAATGGCTCATTAGCCGCTCTACTTACATCAGAATCCTGAGCAACAGCAGTTAATTTAAATCCAAATTCAGTAGGAACTGTTCCAGTTGAAGCAATGAATTTAATATTTGCTGCAGCAATTGTACCAGTTGCACCTTTGTAAGCTACATCTAATTTAATTTCTCCATCAGCAGTTACTGTAAACCCATATACAGGGGAAGCAACAGTAGGAGTAACTGTGTCAATTCTAACAAAACCAGTTGCACCAACTGCACCAAAAGTAACTCCAGCTTTAGCAACCTTTGTTGATCCTTTAACTACAGCAGCAGTACCCGCAGTAGCTGCATAAGTACCATTAGATACTCTTTCTAATTTGATTTTGTCAGACATGTAATTGTCTCCATAATCTTTTTGATCAAACAAAGCTGCAATAGAATAAGCCAATTTAGCTTTATCTGTACCAGCAGCAGTGAAATTAACATCACCGATTGTTTGACGCATTCCATTAACTCTTACAGAATCTTTTATTAAGACTCTCAATCTGTATTCTGTATCTGCAACAGCAGGAATACTTGTAGACGCTGTTCCGTTATAACCCAAGGTAACAACCTGTTCCGAAGGAGTGACTTTTCCAAGACCCTCGAACTTCGAAACAGTGTTGCCTTGAATTGGGGAAGACAGAATCGCTATACCGTCTGCAATTCCTGCAGCGATAGTTACTTTTTCAAATCGCGGTAATGCTGCAGCAGCAGCTACAGTTGCGATTACGTTTTTACTTTCGTCTATTAGTAAAAGGTCTCCTTTTTTGATACCTGAAAGATGTGTAACTGAAGCGGTAGTAATACCATCTCCAATCAACACTCTGTTTACATTGTTGTAATTAGACATAACTTTTAAATTTAAGATTAATAATTAAAAAAAATTTTTATTCAATACTCTGTGTATTCTTTACGTTTGATTGTACTCTTGGTGATTGTAGATTTTCAAGAGAAATATCTACTGCCATTTGTACAATTTCTTTATGCATATGCTCACTTAGTTCACAATCAGTTGTTGTACTAAGATTCATTCTTATTGGTTTCTTTATAAATGTAATTAAAACATTGCTAATAGTATCATTATCTCCAACTTGAATAAATAAATTACCTTCTTCAAAAAATCCAACAGGATTATTAGCACTTGGCTTATTAAAGGGATCGCTTCCAAGAGTATACAAATCATCTTGTTGTACTAACTTTATAGAAGATCTTGTTCCACTACAACCTGTTCCTGAAACAAATGCATCTCCTTTTATATAAAACATGTACTCTTCTATAGCACCCGAAAGTAGTCCAACATCATTATATAAACCTCCAAGACTTAAATCTGCTTGAGAAACATTTTTTCCAACACTTGTGTACTGAGGTACAGGAGTTAAATTTGGAAATCTTGATACAACAAGTTCTTTTAAATCATCTGTACGCTTTTGATTTTCTTCAAATCCTTTTCTATACAAATTGTTTTTACCATAGCGAGTTTTTACAACTCTGTCCATTGCCTCGTTTAAAGTGATGTCAATTTCTTCGTCCAACATTTCAGGGTATGCGTTGGAATCAACGGCATCCCTAAATATTTTGAACTCTAAATGCATTTCGGCAATAGTCATTTGTTTTTATTCTTTACAATTTATCAATAGCTTGTTCAGCTTTCTTTAAACCAATTAAAATGTTTTGGTTATCTTTTGATTTCAAATATGCTACTGCAGCATCAATAGAATCTCCAAGTAAAATATCATTAAATCTTAATGGTAAATTATAACCTTGTCCAACACCATCTTTACTTACAATACCTTTCTTAACTAATTTTATAATCCACACCTTGTCTTCAAAGTAAGGATCTCCAATTATTGCTAAGAATTTTGCAGGATTCTTTTCCAACTTGTCTCCAAGTAAATTTCTACAAATTTCTGGATCAGTAGTTCCTGGATAAGCACCTAACATGTATAATGCGTTGGCAACTTCGTCCTGAGTCATTGTTGCAAACTTAGCATAAGATTTTGCTACAATATCTCTTTCTTTATTTTTAGTTTTAGCTTCATCATTAGCAGTAACCATTATAAATTCAATACCAGGCCCATTAATTTGACCTTGTGTTGTTGCAATTGTAGGATCTGCTTTTAAAGCATGATACTGCAAGTTGTGAAGTGGTACGTTTTCAGTATCTAACTGAACACCTTCTTCTGAAATAATAATAAAAAAATTATCCCAAAAATCACCATTCATTTTCAAAGAACCTTCGTTGAGCCCTAACTCTTCTTCAAATTTTGTTTCTTCCTTTTGTGTTAAACCTGTTCTTAATTGGCCAGTACTTTTATTTAAACCAGGAACCCATTTGGTTGCTGTATTATCATACTGTGGTTTAACCTTACCAGTCTTTTTGTCTTTTACTCCCCATGATACTTCACGGTCATGTTTTTTTACTGTAACTATCATTTTCTGTCTTCTTTAAATTTCTTTCCCAAAAATAAAGGAGGGTTGGGGAAATCCCTTCCCCCTCCTTATTATATTATATTGATCTTAAGATTAATTCTCCACACGATGTTGGATCTTCAACCATGATACCACACTGCGATAAGAAGTGAACTTCATACCCGTCAATACCACTTGACCTTTGTATACTAATTGATTTAGCAACTCCTCCATAAGGATCTGTTGAACCATTAACATGCCACATAGCCATATCTGAATCTTTCATTGCAACCTTTCGGATGTTTGCTCTACCATTCTTTCTACCGAAGTTTAAGATTGAAAATCTGTAAGACTCAATTGGTTTTTTAGTAATTGGATGTAAATCTCTGTTTCTGATGATGTCATCATACGGAGAAAATTCCTTAACAGTCAACTCAATACCATTCATAAACGTTACCGTTCTGAAGTATCCAGTGAATCCTAATTCATCACCCTTACCTGTAATAAACGTTCCTGTATTAGTAACAGTAATGTTATTACCTTTTGCGTACTCTTTGATCGCTCTATCGAACTCTCTCATACCCATTTTACCAGTTAACGCTACGAACTTGTGATCTCCACCCCATTTAGAAGCTGCATAAGATAAGTCTAATAAAAACTCATCAAGGATTTCATAAGAAAGTTTTGTATAGTAACGCTTGTTTGCAGGAGAAATTTGTTCTCTGAAACCAGCACCATGATAAATAGGTCTTTTGTTTTCACCCTGAAGCTTAACATAACCTTGAGTATCTTTATTGTATTTAGAATAGATATATGATCTATCTGTTTCTCTATACCATTTTGCCATTGCAGTCCACTCAGCTAATTTAGTCCATAGCTTAGTTTTCTTTGATGGATCAGCTGGATCGTATAACTCAACAACCATAACCGCTTTAGCCGCTTCACGAGAAACTTTGTAAGTCTTTCTTAAAGTAGTTAATTGATTTTGTAGTTTGTAAGGAGTTGAGAAACCATGTCCTCCACCTTTGTTTGAGTACTCTTCAACTGAAGACCAATCTTTAGACCATCTTGCTCCCATTTGGATGTAAGCCGGGTCACAAAACATTTTAGGATTTGGATCTGTTAATTGTACAGTATAAATCCATCCGTTACCTGACTGGTAAGGTTCTGAAATTACGTGTACTTGAGTTTTTGCATCATCTCCAACTAAATTGTCAGAAACATCAAACCATTTTTCAGCTAATGTGATTTTAAATGGTTGTCCACCATAACCTGGTGTGCTGTCTGAACCTGTTGGATTAGCAACACACTCGATTGCTTTTTCTGATTGAGAATGTAGATCCCATTCGTACTCTCTGTTTGAAACATAAAGAGTGTTACCAATACCTCCGGTTAATAGAGAAAGAACATTGTTTTCCTGAATACCGAAAGCGTAAGCTAATACTGATCCAACTTTTTCTGGTTCAGTAAGGTATGCATTGGACAAATGGTTAGTCTCTGATAAACCGTTGAAGTCTCTCGTTTGATAGACCTGTAACGGGGATACTTGAGTTTTACTTGCCATAATTTGAATTTTTAATTTTTAATATTTTAATTAAAAAGACCAAGGTATATCAATACCTCCACCTTTTGATTGTTTATTTTGTTTTCCTTTTGGATTAACATTTCCGTCTCGATAATTGTTAAGTTTCTTTCTAAGTTTAATAGCCTGGTTTGATGCGACTTGCTCACTAAGTTTTGACTTATCAAAGCCATCCATTGCAAACATTGCATACAACAATCTATTTTCTTCAGAATCCATCTCTTGAAATTTAGTCTGGCCTTTACTGTTTGGCTTAGTTATAAATTCATATAACTTTTTAGCCTTTGTTTCAGTTAATGCAAAACCTTGAATCTCTCTTAAATTAGTAACTGTGTTTTTAAATTCTACAGATTCTTTTTCAATTCTTTCTTCGTATTCTACTTTATCAGATTCAATTTTTTCAAGTACTTGCTTGTCAGCATGTAATTTGTTTTGATGAAGTTTCTTTTGAGCAAGTACTGCTTCTTTCTGAAGAATACCAGCATCTTTAAGGCTTTCAAGTCTATCTTTAATTTCAAGATCTTCGAATCCTTGTAATTTCATCCAGTCTTCAATTAAGTAGCCTTGATTTCTTTCGCTACTTATATCAACTTGACTAAAATCAACTTCTGTCTGCATTGATTGAAAATCTTCAAGAGTACCACCTCTTTCAAGAACATCAAGTAATTGAGTAGCTTCTTCTGGAAGACTTTGTTTAAAATCTGTAATGGCGTTTTGAGATTTTCTCGCAACCGTTTCTTTAATTAAACTTTTAAATCCTTCTTCACTTGGCTCGTATTCAGAATCTTCGTCAAATTCTAAAAGACCACTACCAGCAAACTTCTCCATCATTTCTTGGATCGGTGTAACTTCTCTGTCTGAATCATCATTAACAGGAACATCTACTTCACTTTCTTCTTCTATCTCGGCCTCTTTTCCTGTGACTGTTTCATCTGATGAGTCATCATCTTCATCTTCTTCAATTGCATCAATTGCTCCTCCATGACCTTCTGTAACAACTTCTTCTTCTATTTCAGCTGTAGAGTTTTCATCGCTTTCATACTTAGTATGATCAAGTTCAAAAATGTCAAGGAACGAGTCTTCTGTCTTATTTTCTGTCTCTCCCATAATCAAATATACTTTTTTTGTTTATAATATGTTAAGTTATTAATATACGTTATATATGTAAAACTTTTATATAGTAGGAGAAAAGTTTACTTTTATATAAAAGTTTTATTTTCCACCTATTCGTAAAAAAGAAGGTTTTTGTTTTTTTTCTTTCTTTTTTGTTTTAGTAACTCCCGATTTACCATAAGGAAACATTTTACCGTTTTTATATTTTAATCCCATTCTTAATTCTGGAGGAGCAAATTTTGATATTGGATCTACTCCTACATCTCCTGTTGTAGCCCCATCTTTACCAGGTAGTCCTTTAACACCAAACTTACTTTTTTCAGGTGGAACTATTTCATTAGCACCTGCCTTTGGCTTCATTCCTAATTTTTCTTTTATTTTATCTTGTGGTGACTTCATAGCACCTTGCATTGTGTTTGTTACACTGTTTGCATTATTAAAAATACCAGCAACTTTATTTGCATCTTCATTTCCACTTGCTCCATATTGGCCCATTATTGATGCTACTCCTGAAGCAAGTCCTAAACCTTTACCAGCTATCCCAAGTCCTTTATCTAAAGGACTACCTTCAGTTCCAGATTTTTTCATAGCACCACCTAATTTACTCATTAGTCCACCACTTGCAGCTGCTCCACCGGCCGCTCCTGCACTTGCACCTGCGCCTGCGGCTGCACCACCTTTTACAAGAGCTCCTAATGCTAAACCTAAAGGATACTTCTTTTTACCTTTACTGTAAGTGTACTGTCCTTTTCTACCGTTATTGTATTTAATGCCCATAGGCATTTTTTTCTTTACCTGTTTCATCTTATTAGTTCCTTTTACTTTATACAAATCTATTATTTTTACATTGCTGTCGATTTTTTGTTTTCGTTCAGCTTCGGCTTTTGTTATTCCTATTTGTGTTCCATCTGAATTTATGAAAAAATATTTAGTTGGACCACTACCGTCTGTAATATACTTTATTTTACCTGTATTATTTTTATTTTCAAAATACCCTTCTTCTTTGTCTTCACTTTGAATCTCTTCTTCTGGAAGATCAGTTGGATATTTTATTTCATTAATAAGTCTTGTAAAACTTGGCTTATCTTTAATAGTTTCACCAAGTTTTGTCATTGTAGTACCATCTTTTAATTTAGTACCTTCTTCAAAATATTTATCTTCGGCAGGAATTTCTGCGGTAGTTTCTACAGACTTTTTAACAATAGCTTCTACAGGCTTCTCTTTCTTTTTTAATTCTACTGTTGTTTTAGGAAAATCATACATACCGAACTTTGTAAACCCACCTTTAATTTTTGCTTGCTCAGTTCGTGAAGGTTCTATTCCTTTATCAGACCATTCTTTTTTTATGTCGATTCTTTCTTTTATTGTAGAAGCTGAATCAGAAATATTTTTTAACTTTTTTTCTGCTGCAAAATCATTTGCTTCATATTCCTCATCGGTCATTGAATCATTTAATTTTGCTTGCTTTTTATAGTCTTCAGATATTTGATTATTTTTTAATTTAAGATCAATCATTTGTTGAGCTGAACTGGTACTATCAGTCCTTGCTTGTTGCTCCATTTTAAATTGTTCTGGATCTTCTACATATACTATTTTTTTATTTCCTCCTTTACCATCAGGAAATGTTTTTGTTAAACCTACATTAAAACCAGGTTCAAACTTTCCAGAATTTTGTTTATACTTACTAATATTCCCACTTTCAAACCCTAAGTTTAAATTTAAATTTTTATTAATTGGTATGTTTTGATTTACTTTTAAATTTTTGTAATATTTAGATAAATCTCCAGACAAATTAGTATTTCCATAATTAACTTGTCCTCCTATACCAAGTTCTTCTTCCATAGGATAAGCATAACCTGTAATCTTTTTTCCTTTACCATCAGGATATTTAAGACCTCTCCGTGCTGTTATCTTTTTTTCTTGTTCTAACATTTGCTTTGTAGGCTCTTTTCCAGATCCTGCATTTGCTCTTATGTTATCCCACAAACCCCTTCGAGAAGAAGAACCATCGGCTCTTTTTATCATATTACTTTTACCAAGATTATATTTTTTATTTATCATCTCTTAGGTGGTTTTTCTCCAGAGACAGGATTCTTTAATGCTGTTTTAGCTTTAAGTTTTTCTATCCTTTCTTTTGAGTCTATTTCTTTTTCTTTTAGATTTCTGTCTTTTTGTTTTTCAGTTGTTTCTTGATTTAACTTTCTATTTTCAAGATTGTTTTTTCTTTCAGCTTCCATTTGCTTAAGAGTAAGATTACCATAGGCTACCATGTCATTAACATCATTACCTTGGATGTCTTCATCAAACCCCATACTTGAAATAACAGCCCTTCTAATATCTGCTTGACGATCTCTCTCATTTTGATCTGCAGTAAATTCTCTTTCAGCAGCTTTCTCTTGAGCTTGAGCTTGCATTTGCTGTTGTTGCATTTGCATATCTTCTTCTCTTTGTTGTTGAGATTGTTGCTGTTGTTTAGCTTCGGCATCTTCCATAAGGTTAGACAACTCACTAATAGAATTAGATTTAAACATCTTAATGATATCAGAAAACATTGTTTGTCCTGTTTGAAGACCTCTGTCTGCAAGCATTTCAAGTTTCTGAAACATCTTAGATTCTTTACTTGAATTTGTAACAAATAAACCATAATCTGAATCAGAAAATTTATCCATGTCTATATCCGCAGATATTCTTTGTACATCATCTAAAATGTAATGTACTTTTTTATTTTGTGGATATGCAAATTTTGCTGTTTCTAATAAAGATTCAAGAACTTTAGTTTTTACTTCATTGTGAACATAAAACCAAGGTTCAGTAATATAACTACTTTGTTGAATACCTGTTGCTACCCCAGTAGCAGTTTCAGTAGCAAACGTTTGGCCTTCTGACTGTGGAGTAATACCTACAATCCTATCCATCAATTGTTCTATTTTAGATAGAATGTTTACATACTGACCTACCGCAGAAGACAGTCCCATATCAATATTTGAGAATTGATTAAACTGTGATGTCTTACCTTGGAACTTTTCTTTACCTTCTTCAAAAGAGTTGATAAAAGCAATACCTAAGTTATCAAACATGTACATCCACTTGTCTAAATCAATACCCTCGGACCTTGGTATTTGAGCAATATCCATTACCATCTTCTTACCTTTTGCTTTAGCAAGTTCTGTTTCTAAACGGTACCAGATAATGTTATATAAATACTGATGGGGTTTTAATAAATCAACGAGTGATGTTTGTATTGAGTTTGTAGCATTGTATACTTTACCAACATAAGGTAATTTACATCTTCCTGGATCATCCATAGAAGAATTATAATTAGGTAAAGGTTCAATGTTTACGTAATCCCCATCTGCTAACTTAGTACCTTGCCAAACTTCTCCTATCCATTGCCATTCCAAAGAGTAACCAGCTTCTTTCATTTCAGGTCTCATCTTAAAACTTTCATCAACAACCATTGTTGTTTCTTCTTCATTTTCATTTAAGTATGTTACAAAACCAATTTTTTTCATTGACTTCCATACTACATGTTGTACTAAATGTTGATTAGAATTAGCATTGTTTCTTGAACTACCTTTATCGTTTTTAAAGTCAGATTGATGATATGCAAAACCAGGCTGCATTTGATTAGACAATCCTCGTTTTAAATCTCCTTCATCTAATTTCTTTACTTGCGCTTCTGTTAAATACTCACTAAACTCATCTAATATTTGACCAGTAGTCATTAGTCTTTCTTCTCTAAACCAATCACCATCTTCAATATTCATGTTATCTGGATTTCTATCAAACTCACACATAATAGGATTACATGTTCTTACTTTAGGTTGATTGTTTGATATACCAATGTAATAATATTCTTCAGCTGCAATTAAGCCGTGCTCCCATCCAGTATTAAATTTTGATTGTAATTGCTCTTCATACTTTAAATATTCGAGTATATCATTACCCCATTGTTCTCTTATATCTCTTAATGAAGAAGATTTCCATTTGTCAATACCTTCGAAACTTTGTGGCGGTTCCATCTCTCCTGTTTCAGGATTCATCATTTCTTCTTGAGGAATACCAAGCATTGCCGCAACTTTAGCTTGAGCTACATAAAGAACCATTTCGGTTTCTTTCTTTTCTTTTTCACTTACAGCATTTCCGTTTACAGCATACACTTGAAAATTAAAAGGTCTTTCCATCTCCTCCCCTTTCAATCTGTTTATTTTATTTACAATGAGATTTATATCTCTCATTTTTGCAGGCTTTCCTTTTTGATCAGTGTCTCCAAGTCCGTATGGATCTAACACATACTTAAAGTCACTTTCATCTATAATAGAATTAACTAAATCGTAGTTTGTTTGTTTTCTTTCATGAGAACTTTTACCATTTGAGTTTCCACTACCGCCCATAGAACAAATTGCTTCTACACAACTTTCTCTCCACTTTTTTACTTTTTTACTAAAAGAAAGTTTTTGTGATGGCATTGTGGAATACACATGATTACTGTTAGAATTGCTCATATTATTTAATTATTAAAAAACCCTTTATTCATAGCTCTTTTCATAAAGTCGTCTGTATCAATTAACTTTTTAAATCTGTCTTCCTTTACTTCTTCAACCTTAAAATTGTAGTTCATTAACCTATGACATATAGTTAACATAAATGCAATAACACGGTCAAAGTTACCCACACGATTATAATATATAAGTTCTTCCAATAAAGGAATACTATATATCTTGTGTAAGTTTAACTTCCCATCCCCCGCATCTTTTAACAACCAGTCCCGAGTATATATTTCCAATTCATCTTTTATATGATCGGTCATATGAATACCATAAGTCCTGTTTACCTTAGACCTCTCCGTAGCTTTAAGTATCGTAGGAGTCTTTGCTAACAAATATAGAGAATTTTTATGTTCAAAATGCATCTTCAATGTATTTCTCTCATTCTCATATAAATCAAGGCAGTTATAATACATTAATAACTTCCTTACATTTTCATGATGTTCGGCTGCTGTATCCGGTCTACCAGTGTACTCTGCAACAGGCCATTCATATATACCTTTCTTTGTATGAAAGGTTTTATAGATAAAAGTAGAACCAAGCGAAGCAGTGGCTACAGACTTATCCTGATCATATGGATCTGTTCCTGCTACGTACAGTCCCCACGGTACACGACCTTCTTCTGCTTGTGGATGTTCCCAAATCTGTACACATCCTGTAGTATCGTCAGATTTTTTCATTTTATACCATGTAGGACTTAACTTATCCTTTAAATCTGGCTTCCATGATATTTCTGGCTTATCTCCGTTTTCTTTTTGTATCCAAACAAGCTCTCCGTTCTGTCCTTTAACAAAACCATCATGTTGATTAGCTTTTAACCAATTGACATGTTCTTTTAATTCACCTACAGGAAATATATTTGATTCTGTAATAAGAAACGCTTCAGACGGGACCCGGGGGTTGTTCTGCATCTCTTTATACAATGGTTGTTTAGATCTTCCTTTAGCAAGCTTATCTCTTTTTTTATCTACAAACTTTGTAGCTCCTATTATATCAGTTCTACCTTCTTCGTCTTTAAATTGATTTAAACCAAGTTCGTATGGTACAAAAAATCCTATATCACCACCATCTTCCCAAACATCTTGGAAATTTAAACAGTCATATGATTCCGGATCAGTAAATACCTCCATTGCTTCTTCAGACTTACCACTCTCCATGTTACCTCCAGTACCAAACATATATATCGTACCAAACTTTCTTGTACCGTCATAAACAGTATCTTTCATAGACGCAAGTGAATCTCTTAAGTTATAATGGAAACCAACTTCCTCTAATACAGCAAGAGATGTACGTATTCCATTTCCTGCTTCAGGATTGTCACCAAAAGACCGGTGATATATCTTAGAACCAGATCCACGTTTCTGCCAATCACCTCCAATCTTTACATCGTACTTATTCTCTATAAATTTCTTACCCGAGAACCAAGAACCTGTATGTCTTTTGTATAATGGACATCTATAATAGTTTTCTCCTAAATACCTGTCCCCTGCAAGGTTATCAGAACCTAATGCTATTTTATCTAATAGATCGACTGTATATTTTTGATCTATTGCACCTACCATAACTTCTACTACAGCTGGTGTTTTCTCTTCTCTTAATTTTACAAATTCATCATAGTCATACATACCATCCATGTGGTATGTGTGTGAGACTAAGCCATTAGCTCCCCAAAAAGACTTACCACCACCTCGACACTCTATATCTATAACATTCCAGGCGTTATTGTAAAACAATGGTTTACCTAAATTCTTAGTATGTGTTTTTCTTATGTATTGTCTTGGGTTTTCAAATCTCTTTAATTCGTTTTTGGAATTAAAACAATTAGCTGGAATTTTAAAGTCTTCTATTTCTGTCTTAGGGTTTTCTTTTTTTTCTTTGTTATACAGATAAACTTCTATACAACAAGTAATATCATCATCATCTATAAAGCCTGAGAAGCCACGTGCTTCCATAATAACATATGATTTTTCCCATTCAAGATCTCTAAGAAATGGTTTAGCTAAAACCTTTGTTGTAGAGTATTCTGTTTTGTTTAATCGGATTTTACAAAGGTTAACATACCAATATAAAGGGCCTGGCATCCACTTCCCATCGTGCCAAAAACCCTCCATACATCTTCTCTTTATTTCCCTCCAATATGTTTTATAATTAATTGACAAAGGATGCCAGTCTATGATATCATGTAAAAAATGTATATTAGAAACATACTTAGAATGTTTTTTTTCATCCTTATACGTATCTTGATTGTTTCTTTTATCTATTTTTTTTTTCATCCCTCATCTTTTTTGCAAGTAGTTTCTTTTCATCAATCTTTTTTCTTCTACCTTTAGGGACACCAAACGTTCCTAAAAATTGTAGTCTAACTTGTTCGTCATTACCACACTGTAAAATATTTGCAACAAAAGCAAACTGAGAATCTACAATAGACTTTACTATATTAACAGGTACACCGTATTGTTCAGATAACTCTTCGTATTTTTCTTGATGAGGATTTTTCATATTTCACCAGTATCTGATAAAGATTCTTGACCACCTCCCATTGCTTGTCCTTTCTCTACTTCGTCTGATACTAACTTTCTTGCTTGTTCATAAAGATCATAAATCTTTTTAGTATCGGCAAGCATCTTATCTAACATGGAAGCAGTGTTACCAATCCATTGACCTCTTTCATTAGCTATCCCAATGTCGTAATCGGTATCTCTTAAAAAAGCAGAACGCTGTTCTAACTTTTCTTCTATTTCCCTTAAAGATCTACGAGCTGTAGTTTCTTGAAGCTTTAAATAAAATATTCTTAGTTTATTTATTTTAGCCTTATTCTTTTTATAATAATTCTTATCTCCATAAACATCTTCAAACAATAAGTCTACTTTAGAGTCTTCCCCAAACTCAGGCAGATTATAATACTTTGAATCTCTATCCCAAATTAAGGCAACTGTCCATAACAATTTAGAAGAATTATTTTTCTTTGTAGATTTATCAGACTTATAAATATCCTTAAATGCCCCAGCTACTTTAAGACTTGGGTGTAAGTCCCAAATGTTTTCTTCTATTAATTCCAGATTGTCTATTACTTTTCCCATACTTGGTATCTTCTGTTACAGCTTCACCTTCTACACTTTCATCATATCCAGGAGAATGCCCTATTTGTAAGTCTATGTCTTCAAGTTTTTGAAATGCATTTTTTGTTTCACACTCTTTTTTTATATTATTCATTATACGTTTTATAATCTTTTAAACTTATTTTTTTTCAAGTTCTTGTAATTTCATTAACAACGTACCGTATCTTGTTACCCAAGCTTTTAATTTTTCTTGCCTTACTTCACATTCCTGTATTGAAAGATCATCAAATATGTTTATGTCAAACAAAGGTTTATTTTTATTATGAGTATCAAATTCTTTCTTATAAAATTTAATTCTTTTTCTCCTTTCAGAACGATTCATTTTTGAAGTGTCCTCTGGTTCAAGTCCTTTTAGTAATTCTTCACTCATCAATTAAAAATTTAAAAGTTATTTCAGTTTGAGGTATAAGCTTGGGATTGATTGTTAATCCTTCGTTCTCATAAAGCACTCTCTTTAAAAGTAACGACTTTTTTATTGTATACCAATTTGCATGATTCAATTTATGCAATTCTTTTATAGGCTTTAACTTTTTAGTAGAGAATATAATCTCTGAAAGGTATGGTTCTTTAACACCACTGTTTTTTACATCTAAGTATAATTCGAGTAAACTTTTTGTTACCTCAAACTCCTTACCTGTTAGTTTCATAAGACCATTCCAAACACGTAAGTATTTATCAATGTGATCTTTCTTATCTGTTTTTAAACGTAGTTCCATATCCCTATTTCATTTTAATCTCTATTTTAAAAATACTACTTTCTGTAAAGAACTGTTCTCTTGATTTTTTATTACCACCCCAAAGTGTTTCTGGCTTTAAAATATAAATACCTCTTTCACCTTCAATGAAATCATTCTTCTTTAACCTGGCGATAGAGTTGGTCATAGATTGTGTAGTCATTCCTAACAGTTCTTCAAATTCATACCTTAAGCTTTTACTAACTACTAACCTACCGTTTTCTTGCGCGTTTAAGCACATAGTAATAAACGTATTTATATCTTTACCCTTAATTAAATTTTTGCTATTTAATCTTTCAAATGTTTTAGATAATAAGTCAAGTCTATTTTTTGCTATCTCTTGAATTTTCATGCTTGTGCAGGTGATTCTGTTAAAACAATACTTTCTATTTCACTGTCGTACATATAAAGTGCGCCCTCATGAATTACATAAAGGACGCCTTCATATAAAATTGCGTCATCAATTGAAATCCTTGTCATGCTTACATAAAACTTCTGATTCTCTTACAATCCAAAATACACTTGGTCTGTTTGCATTAGAAGAATCAATTATTAATTTTTGAATACGACTATGGTTTTGTAATGAAACAATATCTCCCACCTCTATAAAGCTAACCCCTTCTCCTACTGCTGCAATTACCAGTTCTCCAGTAGCGGCTTCTTGAGCCTTATCATCAATCTGCTTTAAGTATTGTTCTTTACTTAAAACAAAGTCTCCACTTGGGAAGATGTTACTTGGTGGCAATAGTGCTATTGTACCAGGATAAGGAGTAAAGTTTACTGCGCTCTTACTTTCTTTTAATTCTGTACTTTCCATATTCATTCAATTTAGTATGTACACCAAAACTATGTATAAAATTTAGATACACCAAATATATGTACTGCTTTTTTATTATTTTCACAATGTACGTTTTGCACATTGTACAAAGTGTACATTATTACATTATTACTAACTATAATATATATTGGTAATGGTGTACGGTTTGTACATGTATTGTACGTTTCGTACATTATGTTGAGAACCAAGTAATTATATCTTTGTGCAAACTCGCAAGATTATCTTTTGGTATCTTCTCAAGATCATACACCCTGGTTAAATTATTCTTTATGTAGTGCACATCAATCCTATACGTAATAGGTGCTTTGAATCCAGCGCGTTTTACAATAAGCAGTTTTCTATCTTCTAAACTTTTACGAGTGGACTCAAACTTTCTTCTTGTCATCCTTGTAAACGGTTTCAGCCTTTCAAACGTATATGTTATCTCTTTGGACCTATGTACTTTTTGCAACTCTAATATAGTCTCAAATAAAATGATCTCGTCATTAGTGAAATCATCTCTGTAAAAAAACTTCTTGTAAATGCTATGAGAAGGCAAGTCCTTAATAAACTTGTCATTCCTATATAAAGCTTTTATTACATGTTGATCTGTCATATTGTACGGTTTGTACATTCAAAGATATACATAAATAATGTGTACACAAAACATGTGTATATAATTTTTGAGTATTTTTTTTTGGGGGAAATTTTTTGTGAGAGATAATAAGTGTTAGGGTCCTTTTTTAAAACTCCCCCTTGGAATTGAGAGAGTCCCATGGAGGGACCTTCATAATTAAAACAAAAAAACGCTCACTATGGCTGAATTATTAAAAATTAACGAAACGGATGCAGGAAATTTCATTGGACACGTCCAAACGAAAGAAATTAAGAAAACTATGCTTGGCAACGTGAACGCTGACAAGTATTATTTTGTCCGTCTTGCAGACAACAAAACAAAGATTGGACCAATCAAGGGCTTCGACCTTAAAGATTGGGACGTTGTCCCATCTTTTGATGATGATGGAAACAGATTCAACTGGTTGGAACCGAAGTAGTGAGAGCCCTTAGGGGCTCTTTCTGTTTGGTAGTATGCTTTACTACAATAAAATTAGGTAGAGTGTTGTGTATTGTTCAGGTGATAGCGAGCGATACACACCACTCAATCCTTATTGTTGTATTACTATCCTATCTATCATTCTATTCAATTAGAATTATATAAAGGATATTTGTAAATAAACTAAGTGGAACTCTTGAGCAATCCACTTGATATAGATAGCTCCAGAAAAGTATAATATGTGTGCACAACATAGTATATTCTTCTGTTTTTTTAAATACTAATGGTTAATATAGGTTCGATTCCTATGGTATTTCTATTAAACAACAGGTTTATGGTGTGTAATTCATCAGCTGGCCTCATGACCATTCAGCCGTATAGTCGGTAATAGATTGAGACTGTTGTTTATTTTTTAGATGTTAATGGTTTATACAGGTTCGATTCCTGTAACATCTCTTTTAAAGTCAAGGAGTGATATAATATTTATCACCTTAGTACCTTGACATTGTAGTAGTGATACTACAAATTTATTACACAACCATTATAGTGGAGATGAATAACAATTTAGTTATATGACTCGATGAAGCTGGTAGACTGGCTCTTACAAACTGATCAAGTGAGTAGGTTAAGTGCTAATGGTTGTGTTTTTTTCTTATTAATTAAACTTTACTAAAATACTTTGATTATGTACAATGTTATTAAGTTTACCGATAAAGATGGTAATGTAAATCATATACCAGCTTGTGAAGATATGTGTTCTGGAGGGATTACTTCTCATCCAGGATTAGTTGCAATAGAGATAAGTAATCTTGATGATGCAATTGAGCTTGCTAATTATTTCGATCGTGAGATCAATGACATTTGGGATAAGTTAAAAAAACCACCGTTCTATTATAAAGAACCAAGGTCTAACAACATTCCTTTACATGTTCAGTTTGAAGAAATGAAAAGTAATCCAATTACTCAATCTGCTAACAGCGAACATTTAGATTACTAATAAAGAGGACAGTTAGTCCTCTTTTTCTCATTAATTAAATTTCACTAAAATACTTTACAATGAATAACGAAACTCCAATTCAAAAAGCTGAAAGACTTATTGCATTAACTGAAAAGATATTGCATATGAAATCAGAACCAATCGTAA
>Ga0209482_1000085_pt1 | contig 77101 bp, 73 predicted proteins | sample CoawatmetaG10DNA_FD_187512 | JGI IMG/M metagenome (GOLD analysis project Ga0209482, IMG submission 187512) | Marine microbial communities from the West Antarctic Peninsula - Coastal water metaG104-DNA (SPAdes) (version 2) | ecosystem: Environmental > Aquatic > Marine > Coastal ...
GATAAGATTGCCTTAACAATTAGTTAATGAGAATTCTTATAAGTAATGATGATGGCTACCAAGCTAAGGGCATCAAACAACTTACAAAATCACTAAGTGAAATTGCAGAAGTAATTGTTGTTGCTCCAAGTGAAAATAAGTCTGCAGCAAGTAGCTCATTAACTCTTGGAAGACCACTAAAGCCAATTCAAATTGAGGAAAATATTTATGCAATCGATGCAACGCCTACTGATTGCGTTCATTTGGCATTGTGTGGCTTCATAAAGGAGTCAATTGACTTAGTAGTGACTGGTATTAATTTTGGAGCAAACTTAGGGGATGATACTATTTATTCTGGAACTGTTGCTGGAGCTATAGAAGGGCGTTTTTTAGGACTTCCATCAATTGCAATGTCCCTTGCTAGTTGGGAGGGTAATCACTTCGAGACAGCTGGAGAAATTGCTAAGATATTAGTTACTCAGATTGGAAAATCTGAACTATCTCACAATATTATTATTAATGTTAATGTTCCAGATATACCTCTTCTCGAAATTAAAGGTATTCAGAGTACTCGCCTAGGAAGCAGGCATAAATCTGAACCAAGTATTAAGGATAAAGATGATACATCTCTTTATTGGATCGGTGAAAATGGGAAAGAAGATGATAATTCAGAGGGTACAGATTTCCATGCAATCTCTAATAACTTTGTATCAGTTACACCGCTTCAGATTGATACAACTAAGCACTCTGAAGTGAAGAGAATGAATGACTGGCTTCAAAAAATAGATTACTGATTCCAAGTATCTCTGAGACCAACTGTTTTATTGAATACTAGTCCTTCAGACTCACTATCTCTACAAAAATACCCCTCTCGTTCAAACTGATAAGCTTTTTCAGGCTTTGCATTCAATAAATTTGGCTCTATAAAGCCATATTTAATCTCAAGAGAGTTTGGGTTAATTGATGATGATAAATCATCAAATTTAGCTGGATTTGATTCTAAAAAAAAGCGATCATATATTTTAAATTCAGCGCTAAGAGCTTTGCTAGACTCGACATAATGAATAACGCCTTTAACCTTTCTTCCATCAGATGGATTTTTACCTAAAGTATCAGAATCATAAGTACAGTAGATGGTTTTGATATTGCCATCATTATCACTATCAAAATGAGATGCTTTGACAACATAGGAGTTCCTAAGGCGTACCTCTTTATTGATTGCTAGTCGTTTATATTTATTATTTGGTGCTACTTCTAAAAAGTCATCTTTATCAATATATATCTCACGACCAAAGAAAATTTCTCTAGTCCCCATTTCTGCTTTTTGAGGATGTATTGGCGCTTGGATAGATTCAATTTTGCCTTTAGGATAATTTTCAATTACTAATTTAATGGGGTTAATTACTGCCATTGAGCGTGGGGCAGTAATATTAAGATCATCTCTAATTGATGATTCTAAAATTGAAATATCAGTTAAGCTATTAACTTTTGAGACCCCAATTCGTTCACAAAAATCTCTTATTGACGCAGCAGTATAACCTCTTCTTCGCAGGCCTGAAATAGTAGGCATTCTTGGATCATTCCAGCTATTTACATGATCAGCATCTACCAAGAGTTTTAATTTTCTTTTAGATGTTGTAGCGTATTCTAAATTCAAACGAGAAAACTCATATTGATGAGGTCGGTTAGGGGCATTAAAATCGTCTAAGTTTTCTAAAATCCAGTCATAAATTCTTCGATTATCTTGAAATTCTAAGGTACATAAAGAATGAGTAACACCTTCAATAGCATCACCTAGGCAGTGCGCAAAGTCATACATTGGGTAAATACACCAATCATCATTTGTTTGATGGTGTGTTTCAAACCTTATTCGATATAGAGTTGGATCTCGCATACACATAAAACTCGAAGACATGTCAATTTTAGCTCTAAGCACGCACTCACCTTCTTTAAATCCACCTAACTTCATTTGTTTAAAAAGAGTTAAATTTTCTTTAATATTTGAATTTCGATATGAGCTATTCTCTCCAGGTTCTTTAAGAGTGCCTCGGTATTTATGAGCTTCCTCCACACTTAAGAAACATACATAAGCTAAACCTTTAGAGATAAGTTCTTCAGCATATTTATAAAATTTATCAAAATAACTTGAGCTAAATTTAACGTCACCATCCCAATTAAATCCCAACCATTTAACATCATTTTTAATAGAATTGACAAATTCAATATCTTCTTTAGATGGGTTGGTATCATCAAATCTTAAGTTACAGTGTCCATCATATTCTGTTGCAGTTCCAAAGTTAAGGCAAATAGACTTTGCATGACCAATATGAAGGTAGCCATTAGGCTCTGGTGGAAAGCGAGTTATAACTCTACTATGGGTTCCATTGGAAAGGTCTTTATTTATAACGTTACGTATGAAATTTGCTGGTTTTTTTTCAATATTTTGAGAATTCATTTGAGATAATTCTTAGTATGATTTTAGCTGAGTAAATTATATCATTAAAAGCTTAATTTAATATCTAGCGCTTTAAATAGAATGCCGATGTAAAATACTTTCATGAAAATAGCTATTGTTAAACTATCTGCATTAGGTGATATTGTTCACGCAATGGTTGTTCTGCAGTATATAAAAAAATATAATCATGAAATTTTGATTGATTGGGTTGTTGAGTCAAGCTATAAAGAGTTATTAGAGTCTCATCCAGATATAAACAAAGTTCATGTGGTTGAATTTAAAAAAGCTAAAAAGAAAAAATCAATCTACTTACTTTTAAATGAATTAATAAAGGTTCGGAATTTTGATTCATATGATCTCGTAATTGATATGCAAGGATTAATTAAGTCTGCCCTTATTTCTCGTTTGATACCCTCAACAGTTACTTTAGGTTTTGAAAAATCTTCAACAAGGGAAAGTTTGGCGTCAATTTTTTATAATCAAAAATTTATTATTAGATATGATGAAAATGTTATTGAACGTAATTTTGAACTTATTAAATTTGCATTAAAGTTTCCATTTAATAAGCAGGAAATTAAAAATAAAAAATCATTTTTATTTACTAATCAAGAATACCCTGCTTCTAATCTATCTTCTACTAAAAAAAATATTATATTAATACCAGGTACATCTCAACTATTAAAATGCTACCCATTTGAAAAATATGCAGAATTGACTCAATCACTAGATGCAAATTATCTTTTAGTTTGGGGGAGTAAAGAGGAAAAAATAATAGCAGAAAAAATTAAGTTTTTATCACCTAAAGTACATATTTGTGAAAAATTATCTCTTAATTCTTTAATATCACTAGTTTCTATGATGGACCTTGTAATCGGAGCAGATACTGGACCAACACATTTAGCTTGGGCAATAAATGTACCCTCTATAACATTATTTGGCCCAACTCCTGGTTATAGAAATACTTACTCTACAAAAATTAATAGAATCTTAGAGTCTGATTCAAAAGTTGACCCTTTTAAGATAAATAAAAATGATGATTCAATTAAAGATATTAATGTTAAAGAAATTTTAGATTTGATTAAAGTATTGCTAGGTTGAGGAGTTTTTCCCCAATAACATCTTAATTCATAATAATTTTCTGAATTTTTTCTAATGAATCAATTATATATTTGGAATTTGAGTCAGATTGCGAATTACTTATTAGTATAGTATTTTTTACACCAGCATTTATAGCAGCTGAAATATCACTCTCCTTATCACCTATCATCCAAGAATTTTCCATATCAATGCTATACTTCATTTGAGCTTCGATTAGTAATCCTGTATTTGGCTTCCTACAACTACAATTTGATTTCGGCCCATGAGGACAATAAAAAATATCTAAAATATTAATTTGATTATTATTAAATTCATTTAGCATCCATTTGGTTAATTTTTGATAATCGTTTTCACTGAAGTAACCCCTAGAAATACCTGATTGATTCGTAACAATAATAATCTTATAGCCTAAATTTTGTAAATATAGGCAAGATTCAAAAATACCCTTTATAAAAATAAAATCATTTATTTTATAAACATATTTCAAGTCTTGATTAATTACACCATCTCGATCAAGAAAAATAGTTTTTAAAGACATAAAGTAAGGTGAGTATAATTAAAAGATTTCTTCAAATGCAATTATAAAGGATTCCCATGATAAGTAATATCACTATGGAGAAGATATATCAATATTTGTTAATTTTATTGGCATTTCTTATGCCATTAACTGTTGCAGGTGCTAATATAGTTATTGTTATTATTGTAATTTTATGGTTATTTTCTGGAAGCTATAAGCTTAAGTTTATTGATGTTTTTAGTAGTAAACTAATCATCACCTCAGTGTTATTTTATCTTGTCCACATTCTTGGAATGCTTTGGACAGAAGATTTATTATGGGGTGCTGAAATACTTCATAAAATGTGGTATTTCATATTATTTTTACCAATTCTTTATAATATTGTTAGAATCAAATATTTTAATTATTGCGTGTCAGCTTTTTTAGCTGCGATTTTATTAACAGAGTTGGTCTCTTACTTGATATGGTTTGAAATTATTTCTCCTTTCAAAAATGCTTCTGTTTTGAACCCCACTCCGTTTATGACTCATGTTTCATATAATCCAATATTGGCATTTGCTATATATATTGTTATGCATCAAATGTTTTTTAATAAGCAATTAGGAAAAGTATCTTTTTTCATGCATGGTTTTTTTTCAATTACTATGACAATTAATATGTTTATTACTGGAGGACGTGCTGGCCAAGTTATGTATTTTGCAATGCTATCAATTTTTATTTTTCAGTTTTTTAATGCTGAAAAAATTAAATCTTTAATTGCAATAACATTTTTGATACCAGGAGTATTTTTTATTGCATATCAAACAAGCCCTCTTTTTAATGAAAGAGTAAATAATGCAGTACAAGATGTTGTTACTTATGAAAAAAATGGTAATACTTCAGTTGGTAAAAGAATTACGTATGCAATTAATTCCTGGGAAATTATAAAAAATAATCCTATCCTTGGTGTTGGTACTGGCGATTTTCCTATAGAGTATGAAAAGATAAATGAAGCTAATGGAACTGATACTCCCAACTCGCATAATCCTCATAATATGTATACTTTAGTTTTGACTCAACTTGGTTTAGTTGGGCTAATTAGTATGCTGTCGATTTTTTACTATCAAATTAAACTTTCATTCATTTCAAAAAATAAGTTGATTCGAGATACTGGCCTTACTTTGCCATTATTATTCCTTGTTATTATGTGGAGTGACTCATATCTACTAGGACATTTCACAACTTTAGTGTTTATATTTTTTAGTTCTTTTTTATATAAAAATTTTGAGAAATCCTAAAAAAATACTAGTAATAATTCAACGCTCTAATGGAGATGTGTTTTTAAGCTCTTCCCTAATTAAGGCACTTTATGAGAATTATGAGGAACCCCAAATAGACCTTCTTGTTAATGACGATACAATTTCTATAGCTAGGTTAATACCTTTTATAAAAAATATTTACACTTTTTCGTATCAATTAAAGCAAAAAAGTAGATGGATGCAAGAAAAAAAAATCATATTAAAAATCTTTAAAAAATATGATTTAAGTATTAATCTTACAGCAAGTGATAGAAGTGTTTTTTATGCATTGATGGCTGGAAAAAATACGATTAGTGCTGTAGAAGTTAATAGAAAGAAATCTTGGTGGAAAAAATTATTTTTAACTCATTATTACTATTTTGATAAATCTATTCATATATTAATTAACAATCTCCAGCCTTTAAATTTTTTAAAAATCAATATTAGTTCTATTAGTTATGATATTGATGTCCCTAATGATGTAACTTTAAAGGTCAAAAATAAGTTAAAAGATAAAAATATTTCAACTTTTATGATATTTCATTCATCTGCTCAGTATCAATATAAGATTTATCCACAATATTTGCGTGATGTTCTTTTATCTTATTTAAGTCAATTAGGAGTTACTATTGTAATGACTGGCGGTAAGAATGCTATTGACTTAGATATTAAAAAAAATTTACCATCCTTACCTAATTTAATAGATTTTATTGGTGAAACTTCCATCGAAGAGTATTTTGCTCTTAGCAAATTATCACTAGGATATATCGGTATGGATACATTAAATATGCATATTGCGGCCTCACAAAATAAGCGTATTTTTGCAATATTTGGACCGACAAATTTGAGAATGTGGTCTCCTTGGTCTTCAGCCCTAAAATTATCAGCAACTCAAAATAAACCTATCCAAACTTATGGAAATATAACAATATTTCAGGCTAATATGAATTGCGTAGCTTGTGGCATGTCAGGTTGCGACAATAAAGGTATTAGTAAATGCTTAAATAATATTAAACCCATAAAAGTTTATGAGGAAATAAATAATTGGTATAAAGATGTTCGAATATAAAAAGATTCATACCTTGCCATTTAAGTATGAAATTCCAACCTATATTAAAGCATTTCTTAATAATGAATCAAAAATTCATTCTAGAATTAAATATATTAAGCGCTATTTATATGTTTCACTTAAAGGTCAAAAATCGAAAGAAATTTATAAGATTTCTGATAAACATAAAGATATTTTATGGATTAATCTTTCAGCTCCAAGTTTAGGAGATAGTCTGATGGATTTATCGAGCCGAGTATTACTAGTAGATAAAAAAATTGATTTATTGACTAATAAAAAAAATGCAGATCTTTATTATGATGACTTAACTTTTTCATCTATTTTTACTGATAAAAAAGAAGTAATCAATAAAAGTTATGACCTAATAATTATTGACTCTTATAGTCCTAAAAGTATCAAAATTAAAGCTAATATAGCTTTTTCTGAGCCTTTTGTAGGTTTATATGGATATTTTAATGGACCAGAAGTAAATCGTGTTCTTTTTAGCTTCCATCAAATGAATAATTTATTAGGGTACAAATATTCTGAAAGTGAAATTAATAAAAAAGCTAATAGTTTAATACCAATATCAACTCATGATGTAAGAATTATTGAATCACTAAAATTACCAAATTTTTTTATAGCTATAGTTATTGGAGGGGAGTGGGGCTATAGGACATATAAAAATTGGGTTAAAGTTATTGAAAAATTACTATTGATAGATAATAACTTAAATATAATTCTTCTTGGTTCAGATAATGCTAAAGAGAATGAAAGAGAAATTTTAGAAAAATTTCCAACTTCTAATTTGGAAAGTTATGTGTCAAAATTTACCTTCAATCAAACTGCTCAAATAATCAGTCATGCGAATTTTTTGTTTTGTTGTGATGGTGGTTTAATGCATGCAGCAAATGCTCTTGATACTAAAATTATTCCTCTATTTGCAAGACTTCATGCAGAGATGCAACTAACTAAGTCCTGCAAGTCATTACCACTATTTGATTTGATTGATGTAAATAATATTTCAGCTGAAGATGTAGTACTAAAATATATTGAAGCAAAAGCTAATTCCGATCATAATCATCTTCCAGTCGAATAATATCATCCTCACCTAAATAGTCTCCAGTTTGGATTTCAATAACTTCTAGAGGAATATTTTGTTCATTTTCAAGTCTATGAACTGTATTTTTAGGGATATATGTCGATTCATTTTTTTCTAAATTGTAAGTTTTTTCACCACAAGTAATTCTTGCAACACCACTCACAATTACCCAATGCTCTGATCTATGCTGGTGTTTTTGGAGTGAAATCTTTGATTTAGGGTTCACTAATATATGTTTAACATTGAAGTTAGCTCCAGTATTAATTGATTCATAGTAGCCCCAAGGCCTATAAACTTTTAGGTGATTTTCAGTTAAATCTTTATGACTTTCTTTGAGCTTATTAACAATATTTTTTATTTTAGACTTATTTTTTTTTGCTGTTACTAATAAAGCGTCTTTTGTTTCAACAATTATTAAATCTGAAACTCCTATAGCTGAAACTAAGCGATTAGAGCTATAAATATAAGTATTTTGTACATCATCTAAAATGACATCACCCTCTAAGACATTACCGTTACTGTCAATATCTTTAGTATCTATTAATGCATCCCAAGATCCAACATCATTCCAGTCTGCATTTAAAGGAATTACTTTAGCTTTTTGTGTTTGTTCCATTACGGCATAGTCGATAGATTTGTTTGGACATTTAACAAACTCATCGCAATCTATACGAATAAAATCTAAATCTTTATATCCTTTTTGAAGTGATTTTTTACAGCAAGAAGAAATTATTGGTTCAAATTTATCTAATTCATCAAGATAAGTAGAGGCCTTAAACATGAACATACCACTATTCCAAAAATAGTTCCCAGATTTTAAGTATGTAGTTGCATTTTTTTTATCTGGTTTTTCAGTAAAAGATTTAATATTATAGTACTCAGCATCTGGATTTATTTCAGCCTCAATGTAACCATATTCTGTTTCAGGTTTATCTGGTAAGATTCCAAAAGTTACAAGATGATCTTTTTCAGCTAATGTTTTAGCAATAAGAATTGCCTCATGAAAAGCAGGTATATTTTTTATAAGATGATCCGCAGGTAAAACTAAAAGTAAGGGGTTATCGAAATCATTAAGAGTCTTTAATGCAGCTAAAGCGATTGCTGGAGCAGTATTCCTTCCAGTTGGCTCCAAAATAATACTATTTAGACTTTTATTAATTTGTCTTGCTTGTTCGGCTACCAAAAACCGATGCTCCTCATTACAAATAATTAGAGCATCTGATGATTCTCCCGGGAGTCTTAAGAGAGTATCTTGAAATAGAGTGGTTTCATTAATTAAGTTAATAAATTGTTTTGGCAGAAGTTTTCTTGATAGCGGCCAAAGTCTGGTTCCACTTCCTCCAGCTAAAATTACAGGAATAATCATTTATTTTTTTTATAAATAGGTTTAGATGTTGGCATTTTCCATTTAGACTGTTTTTCAGTTAACTTAATATAGCGATAAAAAGTTCCTTCAAAATTTCCAAAAGCAATAACAAAACCTGCTCCACCATCCAAAAATCCAAACTTAAAAATATAATGTTTTATAAATGCCCATATTCCATGCAAAAAAGCCTTTGAGACACTACCTTTTTTACCTTTATCTATTAGTTTTTTTACACCAAGAGTTGAGTATCTATTAGCTTTATATATTATTTCTTCAGTATTTTTAAATGGAAATTGCCAAATCGCATTTCTAATAGCTCCATTTTTCATATCACTGAAACTTATATAGCCTTCATGAACAAGTTCAGAGTCATAACTCATCTTTCCAGATCTAAAAAGTTGTGGCTGCCTGTAGTTAGGATACCAGCCTGAATGCTTAATCCATTTTCCCATAAAATAATTTTTTCTCGGTATTAGAAAAATATCAAGCTTTGTATGGCTTATTAATGCCAATATTTCATCTCTAACTTCTTCAGAGCATCGTTCATCAGAATCAAGACTGAATATCCAGTCACCTGTGCAATGTGAGATGGCTTGATTTCTTAGATCACCGTAACCATTAAATTCAATATGTACAACTTTAGCACCTAAGCTTTCTGCAATCTCCGTTGTTCCGTCAGTACTATTAGAGTCCGCCACAATAATTTCATCAGCCCACAAAATACTATTAATACAATCTCGAATTTTATCAGCCTCATTAAAGGCAATAATGTATGCTGAAATTTTCATGCTTATTTTAACTATCTATAATATGTGGTTAAATGTTACCCAATTATTAAGGGTTTTAAAATAAATTGCAAATAAGCTTAGTCATTACTACTTATAACCGTCCTGATGCTTTATTACTAGTTCTAGAGAGTGTGGAGCGACAAAGTATTCTTCCATGTGAAGTAATTATTGCTGATGATGGTAGTAATATTAAAACTAAAAATCTGATTACAAAATTTAAAGCAAAAACAAGTTTGAAAATAATACACTCTTTCCAAGATGATAGGGGCTTTAGGGCGGCAAGATGTAGAAATAAAGCAATATCAAAAGCTAGTTGTGAATATATTGTTTTGGCAGACGGTGATATGATCTTGCATCATAATTTTCTTAAAGATCATGCAATAAACTCCCAAACTGGCTATTTTGTTCAGGGATCAAGGGTGTTATTAGATACTTATAGAACTAGTGAGATTTTGGAAAATCATAAGTTAAATTTACATTTCTTATCTCATGGTTTAAGTAATCGAAAGAATGCTATTCATTCAAACTTTTTATCAACAATTTTTTCAACAAAAAAAAACTCGATAAGAGGTATTAAATCCTGCAATATAGCTTTTTACAAGAAAGACTGTATTAGTGTTAATGGATTCAATCACGAATTTGAGGGATGGGGTAGGGAGGATAGCGAGTTTTTTATTAGATTAATGAATAAGGGCGTTAAAAGAAAAACACTAAAATTTAATGCTATCCAATATCACCTTTGGCATATTAAATCTAATAGAGACTCTCTAGCCATAAATGATCAATTATTAAATAAAACAATTGTTGAAAAGTTAGATTGGTGTGAGATGGGAATTAGTTTTTTTCTATGAGCAGTGATTATCTTGAAAGTTAAAAGAAAACAATGAAAAATTTGTTATGAAAATGAATAATAAAATAAAAGCTTTTTTATTAAAGTTCTTAACACATAAGAAAGCAATTTCTTTTGACATTAAAAAATCAAATAGTGTTTTAATTTTAAAATATGACAGAATAGGAGATATGATTGTCACAACTCCACTTATCAGAGAGTTAAAAATTGCATATCCAAATATCAGTATTTCAGTTTTGGCAAGTAAAGAGAATAAAGATGTAATTAAAAATAATCCATATGTTGATAATATATTTATAAATTATAAAAATAACATTTTTAATGACTTGCCTATTCTATTAAAGCTTAGAAATAAAAAGTTTGATGTTTGTATTGAATTAGAGCATTCAGTAATTCCTCATGCTATTTTAAGATTAAAGATAATTAATTCTAAAAAAATCATTTCCATTCATAAAGATGGAAGATATGGAGTAAATGGAAGTGAATTAAAGTTATATGATTTTTTTACAAATCGAGATAAAGAAAATCATTTTGGAAAAATGTGGCTAGATACTTTAATGTTTTTTGACATTAATCCCAGGTCTAATGCGTATGATTTTTTTATTGGCGATATTGAAAGAAATCGGGCAACGCTTTTTGTGAAATCTTTTGATAAAAAAATAAAAATTGGGATTAATTTAGAAGGTTCTGGGAGAAAAGTTGAAACATTTATATATAAAAATGAACTTAAAAAAATATGTGTTGGATTGCATAATAATCTTAAAAATATAATAATAGTAATAATATCTAGACCTGAGTTTTTAATTGAAAAGAAACAACTAATTTCAGATTTAGGCCTTGATTTTGTTATTCCTTCTTATGGAACTGAGTCAATAATTGATGCTGCAGCTCTTATTGAACAGTTAGATCTAATTATTTCTCCAGATACTTCAATTGTTCATATAGCTTCAGCATTTGATAAGCCCATAGTATCAATTCATGAAAATGATAAAGATAGTTTTCGCTTATGGGCTCCAACATCATCAAAAAGTAAAACAATCTTTGCGTCAAAAGATAGTGGTTATAGTGTGGATGAGTTAGTTAAATCATCTATTGAATTTCTTAAAAAAATTGAGACTGATAAATGAGAATAATGGGAACAAAATATTGTGGACATGACAGCGCAATTTGTATTTTAGATACAAAGAAAAAAGAAATATTTGCTATCAGCACAGAAAGAGTAACAAGGATTAAGCACGATTCAATTGATATAACTCCAATTTTAGAAGTTTATAATTTTAAAAATATTGATTATGCCTCTCATTCATATAATGATTTTGAAGATAAGGGGCATGATGGAGAGTTAAGAGAAAAGATGACCTATAATAAGGATATTGAAAAAGCATTAAGGCTAATTATTAAACCAATTTATGCTTCAGACTTTAATTTAACAAGAGTTGAGAAAAATTTGAAGATTTTTAGTTCTTTGTTTACAAATTTTTCTGCTTTTAAGGCTTATTATGAATCTAAATTCAAAAGAGCTCTAGTTCAAGAGACACCTGAAGGAAATAAAAAAGCATTTACAAACTATATAAAGAAAAATCTAGCTAAATTTAACTTAGAGCCAAAACAGATTTTTTTTTATGACCATCATTTATGCCATGCTATCCCATCATATTATTTATCACCTTTCAATGATGAAAAGGCACTAGCATTAACTATTGATGGTCAGGGAGATGGTTATTTTAGTAAATTATTTTATTTCAATGGAATTGATGATTACAAACTTGTTGGTAAATCTTCTGCAGATTTTATGGGCGAAGGTGATAAATTTTTATCAATTGGTCGTTTGTATAATTACTTTACAAAAGCGATGGATCTTCGTCCTAATAGTGATGAAGGAAAAGTAGAGGCATTAGCAGCATTTGGTAATGCTGATGAAAATTTATATCAAGAACTCCAGAGAGCAACTAATATAGATAAAGATTCCTTGAGTATTAATTTTGATATCGAACTCATAAAGCCATTTTATGATGTTGAATGGCTTAAAGATCAAAGAAATATAGTTGGTGATGAAAATTTTTGTGCCACTATTCAAAATTTTCTCGAAAATACTATAGTTAAGTATCTTAATTTGGCTTATGAAAAATATCCAACTAGTAACTTATGCCTCTCTGGCGGTGTTGTGGCAAATATTATTATGAGTCTAGCTATATTTGAACAAACTAATTTTAAGAATATTTATGTTTATCCAGCAATGGCAGATGATGGATTAGCAATTGGAAGTGCACTCTTAACTGCAATAAGTTTAGGTGAGGATATTAAATGGCTAAAAGAATTTAAAATGCCTTATTTTGGTGACAATTGTAGTCGAGAAGAGATTAAAAAAGAGCTTGATAATTTTGATAATATTTCTTATGAAGATCTTGGAGATGATTGGCCAGAAATGGCAGCAATATCTGTATCTGAAGGTAAAATATGTGCATTATTTCATGGTCATATGGAATTTGGACCAAGAGCTTTAGGAAATCGTTCAATCATAGCAAATCCAATGCTTGAAGATACAAGACAAAAAATTAATTCAACTATTAAAAGAAGACCAGCATACCAACCTTTCTGTCCATCTATATTAGAAGAAGAAAGAGAAAGACTTTTTAAAGAAAGCTTTCCGCATAAACATATGGCTATTGCCTTTAGAATGAAAGATGAGTTTATTGAAGATTTGCCTTGTGCGGTTCATGTTGATGGAACAGCGAGACCACAATTTGTAGAAGAAAAAGATAATCCAAATTATTATCGTTACTTAAAAGCTCTTAAAAAAATTACTGGTTATGGTGTTAGTTTAAATACTTCTTTTAATTTACATGGTAGAACTATTGTGAGGACTCCAAAAGATGCTATTATTGATTTCATTGATTGCAATATAGATGAGCTTTTTATTGAAGGGTATCTAGTAAAAAGGAATTAATATGAGAATTAGTGCATTTACATTCATTAAAAATGGACAGATTTTGGGGTATCCATTTCTTCAGTCAATTCAATCTGTTTTAAATATAGTGGATGAATTTGTAATAAATGTTGGTGAAAGTGAAGATGATACTTTATCAGTTATTGAATCAATCGCTAGCCCTAAAATCCGTATTATTAAATCTAAATGGAATGATAGTATGAAGGATCGTGGGTATGTCTATGGCCAACAAAAAATGATTGCTCAATTTAATTGCACTGGTGATTGGGCTTTTTATATAGAGGGTGATGAGATTTATCATGAAAATGATCTTGTTAAAATCAAAGCTTCAATGCAAAAACATCAACATGATTCAAATGTAGAGGCACTAGTATTTGATTTTTATCATTTTTATGGAAATGGTAAAACATATTTAAACTCTCCTGGATGGTATAGGTCTGAAGCCAGAATAATAAAAAACTCAGTTAGATCATATGCGCCTGATGGCTTATTTTGGCTAGTCTTAGGTAGTAATAAGAAAGGTAGGTACCCAAAAGCAAAGCATACTGGTGTTTATTGCTACCATTATGGATGGGTGAGAAGTGAAGCACAAATGAACTTAAAGAGTAAAAAAGTTCAAAAATATTGGGGAAAAAATTATAGTAAGATTGATTATTCTCAGATTGATTCAAAGATATTTAAAGAATTTCACGGAAATCACCCTAAGATAATTGTGTCTTGGCTTCCTGAGGGTAATGAAATTTTTAAGGCTGATCTGCGCTTTAAGATAAATTTAAAACATAAAAAATATCGAATAATGTTAAAAATCGAGAATTTTTTTGGTGTTGATTTCAGTAAAAAACATTATAAATTAGTTTAATGAGAGTCTTAATAGAACTTCCAACTTGGCTTGGTGACACAGTAATGGCAACTGCTGCTATTGAAAATTTAATAAATTATTTTGACAAATCAGAAATTAATCTGATTGGTAGTCTAACTTCAATTGAGTTGTTAAAGAATCATCCGAGGATTTCAAATACATATGTTTTAAAGAAAAAATATACTTCTTTATTTTTAATACCAAGAAAAATAGGAAAATTTGATATTTTTTTTTCTTTTAGAAGTTCATTTCGCTCAAAGTTTTTAAGTCTATTAATATCAAGTTCTAAAAAGTTTCAATTTGACAAAAGTAAATATAAAAATTGCCATCAAGTCAAAAAGTACAATGATTTTGTTAATGATAATTTGAATACTAATTTGGCTTCAAGTAGATTAATTCTTCATTCTATTTCCAATTCAGGTAAGCAAAGTTTAAAGCGTTTTGTTGGAATTAATCCTGGAGCATCATATGGTAGCTCTAAGCGATGGCAGCATGAAGATTTTGCGAAAGTTGCAATAGAGCTATCTAGTAAATTTGATATTGTTATTTTTGGAGGACCAGGTGAAGAAAAAATTGCAAAAAAAATTGAAAATTTACTAATAAAGAGTAATGTGTTTAACTTTAGAAATCTTGCCTCAAATACTTCAGTTGATGAGTTGGTCAATAATATTTCCATTTTAGATTTATTTATAACTGGTGATACTGGGCCAATGCATATAGCTGCTGCAATGCAAGTACCTACAGTTGCAATTTTTGGCCCTACAAATGTTACTGAAACATCTCAATGGATGAACCATAAAAGTATTATTGTAAAGAAGAATCTTGATTGTCAACCATGTATGAAGCGAACTTGCCCACTAAAACACAATAATTGTATGAGGCTCATCCAGCCAGAAGAGGTGTTAAGATCTGTTGAAGCACTAATATATGACTTAAGTTTATAATTTTTTTTAGTTACTGTAATTTTTGAATTCTATTAATTGTACTAGTGGAGCTTTTCCCTTTCACAAATTCAACTAACCTCAAATCTTTAACTATGTCTTGACCAATAACTTGTTTATTTGCATAGTCTGCGCCCTTTACTAAAGTATCTGGATTTATTGCTTTAATTAAATCATAGGGTGTTTCATTATCAAAAATCACTACGTAGTCAACTACTTCAAGCGAAGCTAAGATATAGGCTCTATCAATTTCAAAATTTATAGGTCGATCTTTACCTTTCAGGGCACTTACTGAGCCGTCAGAATTTAAGCCAACTATTAATATATCTCCAAACTTTTTGGCTTCTTCTAAGTAACGAACATGGCCAGAATGCAATAAATCAAAACAGCCATTAGTAAATACAATCTTTTTACCTCTTAATCTAAGTTCAGCACTTAAAATGGTAATTTCATCAATTGATTTTACATGTTGATCACTTGAGGGTTTATTTAAGCTAGATTCATATTCAATAATCTCATTGAGTGTTGTAGTGGAACTACCAATTTTACCAACAACTACACCTGCTGCAAGATTTGAGAATTTTACCGCTTCATCTATATCATAATTGCATGCAATTGCAAATCCAAGAGAAGCAAGTATTGTGTCTCCAGCTCCAGTAACATCAAAAACTTCTCTAGCAACTGTAGGATGAATTCTTAGTAAACTGTCATAAATTGCAATACCTTGTTCACTTAGAGTAATTATAGAAATTGCTAGTCCACATTTATTTTTTATTTTAGTAATAGCATTTATTAGACTGTCATTATCTTTAATATCAATAGCTGAAGCCTCACTCGCCTCTTTTTTATTTGGAGTTAATAAGTATGCGCCTTTATATTTTGAATAATCCAAGCCTTTTGGATCAATAAGTACTTTTTTGTTAAATTGATTGGCAGTTTTGATTAGGGCTTGTGTTAATTTTTTAGTTAGAACTCCTTTGCCATAGTCAGAAAGTAAAATAACATCATAGTTCATCACAATCTTATTAAAAATATCCAAAATGGCATTTTGTGACTTAAGATTAATTTCTTCATTAGTCTCATGATCATAGCGAACTACTTGCTGCTGTGATGCAATAATTCTAGTTTTTTTAGAGGCGATGCGATTTTTTTGTTTAACTAAATACTTTGTATTAATTCCAATACTTTCTATTAATTTTTCTAGCGTATTTGAATTATTACATTCACCTAAAACACTAATTATATCAACACTTGCTCCCAAAGCTTTAATATTATTAATAACATTACCAGCACCACCAAGTAGCGTATTTTCCTCATAAATATTAATTACTTGTACAGGTGCTTCGGGTGAAATTCGATTGCATTTACCCCATAGATATTTATCAATTATTAAATCACCAATAACTAGTAACTTTGGAGACTTGTTTTTAAGTTCAATCACGAGATACTTTCACCATGGAGTCTTTTTATTTCAGGTATATAGTTTTTGATTCCATCTTCTAAAGTAAATTGAGGTTCAAAAAAAATATTTAATTTTGATGTTGAGATATCAGCTTTAGTATCTAACTGGTACCCTACAAATGGATTATCAAAATATTGAATATTTAAGCAAGTATCAAGTTCTTTTTGTAAGATATCCGCTATTTCTTGAAAACTTCTTGATATTCCTGTTCCAACATTGTAAATACCACTTTTTTTTGGTGTGCACGAATTAACTAATGCTTGAATAACATCCTCAATATAGATAAAGTCTCTTTTTATATTGTCTGAGCCTTTGAATAAGCGAGGTGAGTTACCATCTAAAATTTGATGAGCAAGCTGTATCACCATTGACGCAGTCTTACCTTTATAAAATTCATTTGATCCGTACACATTAAAAAACCTAAGGCCTACAATATTTGAGGATGCATTTGTTTCTATATGTTTTAAGGCAATCTGATCCATCAAATACTTACTAAAACCATATGGATTATCGGGATGTGTTTTTTCCACTTTTTGTGGCGAAGGAAGATTTCCATATGTTGCAGCTGAACTTGCATAAACTAATGTTGCGTTGTCTTTTTTAGCGATTTTAAGGATATCGTAAAAAGAATTTACATTCGTTTGTAATATAATTTCTTGATCATAAACTCTTGTATCTGAAATGGCTGCTTGATGAAATATATAGTGAAATTTATATTTATTAAGTAATGATAAATCTAGTTTGTTATTGATATTTCCACAAATAACATCACCATTAAAGCCAATTAAATTTTTATAATGACCATAACTTTTAAGATTTCCATTAGAAAACTGTCCTTCATTACGGAAACAATCAAAAACAACTACCTGAGATTCAGGGTAATTTTTCTGAAAATAAAAAGCTAGATTACTTCCAATAAACCCCGCACCACCAGTAATTAGTATAGTTTTATTATTAAAATCAATAGAATTGTAAGTCATATAAATGTTGTGTGCAAAATACTTAGATTAATTTTAGTACAAAGCATAGTAGAGTGATTAACTTAATTAAATGAAGTTTGAGTATAATTTATTAAATCTAATGTGATGGATGAATTTAATTTTTTAAAATTACTTTAATTTTTTATGGGGCTCTAAAGTCAATTTATATGTTGAAACAAAAAAATGTCTAATAATCTAAATACAATAAATAAATGTCTTTTCCCTGCTGCAGGCTTTGGTACTCGTTTTTTACCAGCTACTAAGGCTATACCTAAAGAAATGCTCCCTATTCTCACAAAACCATTACTTCAATTTGGTGTTGAAGAGGCTTTATCTGCAAATATTGCTAATATGGCAATTATTACTGGTAGGGGTAAGAGGGCAATTGAAGATCACTTTGATCATTCTTTTGAAATAGAGGCGCAATTAAAGGGTACGTCTAAGGAGTCTTTTCTAAAGGGTATCAACAGTGTCATGGAGAAAGCAACTTTTTCTTACATTCGTCAGAAAAAAATGCTTGGATTAGGCAATGCAATTTATACTGGAAAAGTATTGGTTGGGAGAGAGCCATTTGCAGTAATTTTGCCGGATGACTTATGCATGAATGATGGTGATTCTGTTACTCAGCAAATGATTGAGCTATATTCTCATCATCCTGAATGTTGTATTGTTGCTATTGAAGAGGTTGCTTCTTCTGATGTTCATAAATATGGAATAATTGATGGTGATTTACTTTTAGGCTCGAGTAGTACTTTTAGAGTGAATAATATGGTTGAAAAACCGAGCCAAAATGATTCGCCTTCTAATTTAGCAATTATAGGGCGCTATATTCTTACTCCAGAAATTTTTGATGAATTAGAAAAAATTTCACCAGATATAAATGGTGAAATTCAAATCACTAATGCATTAATGAATCTTGCTAAGAAGGGTATGGTTCTGGCTTATAAGTTTGAGGGCCGAAGATTTGATTGTGGAAGTGTAGCTGGATTTGTTTCTGCAACTAATTATTTTGCTAAGGCAGCAGGTTTGAAATTATCTTAAAGCTTTATGCCTTTGACTTGTTTAGTTGATTCAAATTTGATTTTTATAATTGTAGTTCAAAAAAAATCAATTTTTGTTACAATATCTCATTATTTTATAACTCATCAAATAAGATGAATTTTATTCTATTTCTAACTTTTTCACTCTCATTTCTGCTTTCTTTAATAATTATTAAACTTCCAGTTAGATACCTAATCAATGATTCTGATCTTTTGGGCGTTCAAAAAATGCACTATAAGCCAATTGCAAGATTAGGAGGGGTGGCAGTATTTATTAGTTTTTCTGTGGCTTTGTGGCTTTTGCCATATGAATCAGAAACTTTGCTGCTAATTTGGTTATCTTCTTTACCAGTTTTTATTGGCGGCCTTATAGAAGATTTGACTGCAAAGGTTTCGCCACTTTTAAGGTTATCTTTTATCTTTACATCGATTTTTATTATGTTTTTTGTTCTTGACTTAGGAATTGATTCTTTAGGATTTGTATGGATTGATTCAATTTTTTCTAACTATATGATTATAGGTTTAATATTCACGTTATTAATGGTAGCAGGAGCTGTCAATTCTTTGAATATTATAGATGGAATGAATGGGTTAAAAGGAGGCTACTCAATCATTGCTTCTTTAGCGATAGTATATGTTGCACATATACTTGGAGATATCTTAATTTTCCAATTAGGCTTAATTTTTGCGTTTTCAATACTTGGATTTTTTATCTTAAATTTTCCATTTGGTAAAATTTTTATGGGGGATGGAGGCGCTTATTTTGTTGGCTTCATTTTAGCAATTATTGGCCTTCTATTTGTGAAAAGACATGATGAGCTATCTAATTGGTTTGTATTGCTAATATTTATTTACCCAATGTATGAGTTACTTTTTAGTATGTTTCGTCGAAAATTTATCAATAATTCTGTTATCTATGAGCCAGATGCTTTGCATTTACATTCTTTGATTTACAAAAAAATAATTTCTCATAAATCACTCAATTTCAATAAAGTTTTATCTAATAGTGTAACATCTCCTTTTTTGTGGATTCTATCGCTTTTTGGTATCATTCCTGCAACTATTTGGTATGAGAGTGATCCTATTTTAATTTTTTCTGCTATTTTATTTATGAGTATATATTCCTTAATTTATAAATTGATTTCTTAAAGTAAATATAAGTTTTAATGAAAAATAAAAAAATATGCCTAATTGGTCTTGGTTATGTTGGCTTGCCTCTAGCAGTTGAATTTGGAAAATATCGAAATGTGATAGGTTTTGATATTAATCAAAATAGAATTAATGAGTTAAAAAATGGTGATGACTTTACGCTTGAAACTTCTTCAGAAGAGCTGAATGCCGCAAAATATCTGACTTATACTAATAAAATTGAAGATATTATTGACTGTTCAATTTACATTGTTACTGTGCCCACCCCAATTGACAGTAACAAGCAACCTGATTTGACTCCTCTAGAAAAATCTAGCCACATGCTAGGCAAAGTTTTAAATAAAGGGAATATAGTAATTTATGAATCCACTGTTTATCCAGGGGCAACTGAAGAATTTTGTGTCCCAATACTTGAGGAACAATCTGGTTTAAAGTTTAATTTTGATTTTTACTGTGGTTATTCGCCTGAAAGAATTAATCCTGGTGATAAAGAGCATCGATTAACTTCTATTGTTAAGGTTACTTCTGGCTCAACTCCTGAAATTGCTACTGAAGTTGATAACCTTTACCGGGAAATTATAACTGCAGGAACCCATAAAGCTGGAAGTATTAAAATTGCTGAAGCAGCAAAAGTAATTGAAAATACTCAGCGAGATGTCAATATAGCACTTATTAATGAGTTATCTCTTATATTTAATTTATTGGATATTGATACAGAGTCTGTATTGGAGGCCGCAGGTACAAAATGGAATTTCCTTCCATTTAGGCCTGGTTTGGTTGGTGGTCATTGCATTAGTGTCGATCCTTATTATTTAACGCATAAGGCTATTTCTGTTGGTTATAACCCTGAAATGATACTTTCGGGGCGAAGACTGAATGATAATATGGGGCCATATATAGCTATCCAAGTGACTAATTTAATGATAAAAAAAGGTATAAATATAAATAATTCAAACATTTTAATCATGGGTCTATCATTTAAAGAAAATTGTCCTGACTTGAGAAATACGCGTGTAATTGACATAATTAATAAGTTCAAAGATTCTAATTGTAATGTAGATGTATTTGATCCTAATGTGAATAAAAAAGAAGCTTTTGATGAATACAGAGTAGACTTAATTGAGAGCCCAATTGATGGGAAGTATGATGCTATTGTGTTAGCTGTTGGACATGATCAATTTAAAGCTTTGCCTTTAAATAAAATAAAATCATTTGGAAGAGAAAGTCATGTCTTATATGATGTCAAGTATTTGCTTAAAATAAATGAATCAGATGGAAGGCTATAGATGGCAAAATATGAAGAATTACAAAAATATTTAATAATTAACCAAAATACATGGCTTGTTACAGGAGTGGCTGGTTTTATTGGTTCAAACTTATTAGAAAAATTACTTGTTTTAAATCAGAAAGTTATTGGATTAGATAACTTTGATACTGGCTTTCAAAAAAATATCGATCAAGCAATAGCTGATGCTGAATCAGTAGTTGGAAAAACTTTAAGAGGTAATTTCAGTTTTATTAATGGAGATATTAGAATTTTAAAAGATTGTCAGAATGCCTGTAAAGGAGTTGACTATGTTTTACATCAAGCTGCGCTTGGATCTGTGCCAAGGTCCATTCAAGACCCAATAAATACTAATAAAACAAATATTGATGGTTTTTTAAATATGTTAGTTGCAAGTAAAGATAATAATGTGAAGCGTTTTGTATATGCGGCTTCAAGCTCTACCTATGGCGACCATCCTGGGCTGCCCAAGGTTGAAGATATAATAGGTAATCCACTTAGCCCATATGCTGTTTCAAAATTAACCAATGAGCTTTATGCTGATGTTTTTTCTAAAGCCTATGGCTTTAAATCTATTGGACTGAGGTATTTTAATATTTTTGGAAAACGTCAAGATCCATTGGGTGCATATGCAGCAGTAATACCAAAATGGATTTCAGCTTTAATAAGCAATGAAGATGTTTTCATAAATGGTGATGGCGAAACAAGTAGGGATTTTTGTTTTATTGAAAATACAATACAGATGAACTTATTAGCTGCAACAACTAATAATGAAAAGGCAGTAGGTCAAATATATAATGTTGCACTAAATAATCAAACTAGCTTAAATCAACTTCACAATATGATTGGAGAGATGTTAAGTCAAAAAATAAAAGGTTTAAAAAAGAAAAAGCCAGTTTATAGAGAATTTCGAAATGGAGATGTTCTACATTCTTTAGCAGATATTAGCAAGGCTAAAAAATTACTGGACTACAGTCCACAATATGAAATAAAAAGAGGAATGGAAATTGTAATAGATTGGTATATTAAAAATTTAAAATTATGAGTGTTGAAGTGTCAAATAGAAATAGCTTTTCATGGATCTTTATTAATATCAGCATGGAAAGATTTTGCTTAGATGTGTTGGTAAGTAAAAATAATCTATAATCTTCTCAAGTATATTTAAACTAAGATTAATACTTTGCAGCAACCTTTAAAAAACCTTTTAATACGCCTTTGGGGCCATATATACCCTTATCGTCGGGTGCAATTTGGAATGTTGCTTATCTTAATGCTCCTTGCTTCCTTTGCTGAAATTATTAGTATTGGAGTGGTATTGCCTTTTCTTGGGGTTTTGACTGCGCCAGAGTTAATCTTTAATCATCCCCTATCCCAGCCTATTATTGAAAAACTTGCGATAACCTACCCATCGCAACTCTTGTTTCCCCTTACAGTTGTATTTGGTTTGGCGGCTTTGATTGCGGGCATAATGCGTTTATTATTACTTTGGGTTAGTACTAGACTTTCCTATGCTGTTGGCGCAGATCTTAGTATCAGTATTTATCGTAGAACCCTTTACCAACCTTATTCTATTCATTGTGCTAGAAATAGTAGTGAGATAATCAATGGAATTGCTACCAAAACTAATGGAGCAATTCAAGTAATAGCAATGGTTCTGACGATCATAAGTTCTTCAGTCATGCTAACTACCATTTTAATTGCACTTTTAGCTGTTAATCCATATATTGCCATAGGAGCTTTTGGCGGCTTTGGATTTATTTATATGATTATTATTAGTTTGACCCGCAAACAAATGTCAGTTAATAGTGAACGTATTGCAAGAGAATCAACACAAGTTATTAAATCACTTCAAGAAGGTTTGGGTGGAATTCGTGATGTTCTTATTGATGGAAGTCAGTCAACTTATTGTCAAGAGTATCGTAATGCTGATTTACCATTAAGAAGAGCACAAGGAAATAGTTTGTTTATTGCATCGAGCCCTCGATATGTAATGGAGGCTTTAGGTATGATATTAATTGCGTCGTTGGCTTACTCACTTGCTCAACAAACTGATGGAATTTCAAAAGTTATCCCTATTCTTGGAGCCCTAGCCCTAGGTGCGCAAAGACTACTGCCAGTTCTTCAGCAGGCCTATGCTGCCTGGACAACTATTTTGAGTGACCAAGCTTCATTGCAAGATACTCTTGAGCTTTTGGATCAGCCACTTCCTGATTATGCTGATAAACCAACCTCAAATTCATTGCCTTTTAATTTTGAAATTAATCTTAATCAGATTGGATTCAGTTATGATGCTAAAGCGCCTTATGTTCTTAAGAATCTTCAACTTAAAATTAAAAAAGGTAGTCGAGTAGGCTTTATTGGAGCATCAGGTAGTGGTAAAAGTACTCTGCTTGATATTATTATGGGCTTACTTGAACCAACCATTGGTGTTATTGAAGTTGATGACCAGAAGATTTTAACGAGTAATGTTCGCTCCTGGCAATCTCACATTGCACATGTGCCTCAAAACATTTTTTTAGCTGACAGTAGTATTAAAGAAAATATAGCTTTTGGTATTCCAAGAGCTCAGATAGACTTCAAACGAGTTTGTCAGGCTGCGAAACAAGCACAAATTGCTGAAACTATTGAGAATTGGCCTAAAAAGTATGAAACTTATGTTGGAGAACGAGGTATCAGGCTATCAGGTGGACAACGTCAGCGTATAGGAATTGCTAGGGCACTTTATAAAGAAGCTGATGTGATTATTTTTGACGAGGCCACCAGTGCATTGGATGATGAAACAGAGAAAGTAGTAATGCAAGCAATTGAATGTTTAAGTAAAGATTTAACTCTTCTAATAATTGCACATCGATTATCTACACTAGAAAACTGTACTCAAATTGTTGAGCTAAGTAATGGAGTTATTAAAAGAACTGGGAGCTATAAAGATATAATAAAGAAATAGATTAGTTAAGAAATCTATCTATAGATCTTTAGTGAAATGGTATACTCTCCACCAGGATTTTATAGGTTTATTCTTGGGCTTTTTTAGTAGCCCATTTTTTTAATCGTAAAAGTAAATCAATTTCATTGAACTTATTGGGTTTTTTTATTTTATAGAACAAAGGTTATGAGCAATATAAGGCAAATATTTGAAGATTCAATCTCTGTAAAAAATAAGTTATTAGAGTCAAACATGTTAGATGTTCTTGAGAAGATGGGGGATGAGATGACTTCATCGGTGCAAAACGGCAATAAACTTATGTTTTGTGGTAATGGAGGTTCGGCAGCTGATGCTCAACATCTTGCTGCCGAAATGTTAGTTCGTTTGCGTCCAGAAAATAACCGTGAAGGTATTCCTGCAATAGCTTTAGCACAAGACACATCTTCAATTACAGCTTGTGGTAATGATTTTGGTTATGACTTCCTGTTTGAGCGTATGGTAACTTCCTTAGGTAAAGAAGGCGATTGTCTTATTGGTTTAACAACATCTGGAAACTCAAAAAATGTTATTCTTGCAATGCAAGCTGCAAAAAAATTAGGAATAAAAGTGTTTGGTTTTTTAGGTATAGATGGTGGGGATGCTCTAGAATATTGTGATGAAGCACTCTTGGCTCCCAGTACGAATACGGGAAGAATTCAAGAGGTTCATATTACAGCGGGACATGCTCTTATGGAGTATATTGAAGATTCGTTGATAGAATCTAATCATCTGCATTTACAGGAATAAATTTTGATGAATAGCCAAATTTCTTTAGATGATATTGACGCATTAGTATTTGATTTTGATGGGGTGCTTACAAACAATCAAGTACATCTTAATGATAAAGGTGATGAATATGTCAGCTGTTGTCGATCTGATGGGTTAGCATTTGATGTTTTGCGAAAACTTAAAAAGCCTTCATTTATAGTTTCAACTGAAACTAATCTAGTTGTAACATCTAGGGCAAAAAAGTTAAAAATCCCTGTATTTCAGGGTATAAAAAATAAAATTAATACTATTAATGAGATTGCATTTTCTCATTCCTTTGAATTAAAAAATATTTTGTATGTTGGAAATGATTTAAATGATTATCTTGCAATGCAGTTATGTGGCTATACAGCATGCCCTTCTGATAGTCATCAAAAAATAAAATCAATATCAAAATTTGTTCTTAAAACTCGTGGTGGACATGGTGTTGTAAGAGAGCTTTTAGAAGATATTTTTAAAATTGATATTATAAAAGTTTTATATTCTAATTAATTTAGGGAGAGAAAATGTCAATTTTTATAGTTGCAGAAGTTGGAATAAATCATAATGGTGATTTATCTATTTGTAAAGATTTAATAGATATCGCAGCAGATGCTGGTTGTGATGCAGTTAAATTTCAAAAGCGTGACATTGATGAAGTTTATACGCAAGATTTTTTAGATTCACCTAGAGAAAGCCCTTGGGGGGAAACACAAAGAGATCAAAAACAAGGTCTTGAATTTGATGAAGATCAATATCATCAAATTAATAAATATTGTAAGGCAAAAAATATAGAGTGGTTCGCATCTGCTTGGGATCTTAAGAGTCAGAAATTCCTTCAAAAATTTAATTGTAAATATAATAAAGTGGCATCGGCAATGATTGTCTATGAAGATCTTCTTGAAATTATTGCACAAGAAAAAAGACATACTTTTATTTCAACGGGTATGACTACTTATGATGATATTCAAAAGGCAGTAGACATTTTTAACAAGCATAATTGTTCATTTGAATTAATGCATACAGTTTCGACATATCCAATGAAGGATGAAGATGCTAATCTTAAAATGATACAAACGCTAAGAGATAAATATAATTGTGATGTTGGATATAGTGGTCATGAAGTTGGACTTGCTGTTTCTTACGCCGCTAGTGCATTGGGCATAACATCTTTAGAAAGACATATAACAAAAAGTAGGTCTATGTATGGCTCAGATCAATCAGCATCAGTTGAGCCGGCGGGATTGAGGCAGTTAGTTGGTGCTGTTAAAAAAATTGAACCTGCAATGGGTGATGGAATTAAGAGAATAATTGATGCAGAATTACCAATTGCGGAAAAATTACGCGAGCATCTTAATCTAAAGTAAAGATTTTGTTAATTTATACTTTAAATGCCCATACTCTTTTTTTTAACTAGGATATGTGGTTTTGTGCTAATTAGATAGGAAATAAAAAATATGATAATTTTAGGTTTATTTGATAATCATAATGCAGGAGTAGCATTACTTGTTGATGGTGAAATTATAGCTGTAGCTGAAGAAGAGCGTTTTACAAGAGTAAAAATGGATACTGGATTTCCAAAAAATGCAATTGATGAATTGAGAAAAGAGTATCCAGATCTAATGAATAAAATAGATTATGTAGCAGTTGGGAGCACTGACTTATCTTTTAGAGATTTTGCAACAAAGCGTTATCCTAACTTTACTGTTAAAGATTTTCTAATAGAGGAAAAGCGTTACTGGTATCCAAAATTACAAGGTGAAAATCCTGACTACTTAGAAGTAATGTCCGAATATGTTGACTATGATTTATCTCATTATCCCTTGAAATCTATTCTTAATAAGAAAGACCCAAAAGAGTTAAGAGTAATTAGGAGGGATTTTATATCAGACTATCTTAATATATCCTCCGAAAAAATAAATTTCATTGATCATCATACTGCTCATGCCCATCATGCATATTATTCAAGTCCAATAAGAGAAAAAACGCTTATTTTTACAATGGATGGTTGGGGAGATAATACAAATGCAACTGTAAGTATTGAGGATAACGGTGATTTAAGATGTTTGTATCGTACAAATGATTTTAACGTTGGCAGAATATATCATTTCGTTACACTTCTTTTGGGAATGATGCCAGCACAGCATGAATACAAAGTTATGGGGCTGGCAGCATATGCAAAAGAACACTATATAGTTGAGCCATTAAAAGTATTTCAAAAGATTTTATGCGTTGAAGGGCTCGAAGTTAAAAAGCTTGTTGACATAGAAAACCATTATCAATATTTTAAAACTGAACTAGAAGGATATCGTTTTGATGCAATAGCGGGTGCACTTCAATCTTTTTCAGAAGATATTATGGTTCAATGGGTTTCTAACTGGATAGAGCATACAGGGATTTCAACTGTTGTAATGAGTGGTGGTGTATCTTTAAATATCAAAGCTTCTAAGAAAATTTCTGAATTAAAAAATTTATCTAAACTTCATATTAGCCCTGGAGCTGGTGATGAATCAATATGTATTGGTGCAGCTCAAGTAGAATGGAAAAAACATAATGACTCAAACTTTCTTAAGCCAATTAGTTCCCCATATCTTGGATTAGGATACAATCAAATTGATGTTGATTTAATGATAAATCATCCTTTCGTAAAGGACAACTATAACTGTAAAAGAGATGTTACAAAAATAGAAATTGCTCAGTTGCTTGCTCAAGGTGAAATAATCATGTATATGCAAGGTCGAATGGAGTTTGGCCCAAGAGCTTTAGGCCATAGATCTATACTTGCATCACCTCAAGACGCATCTGTAGTACAAAAAATTAATACTATTATAAAGAACCGTGATTTTTGGATGCCATTTACCCCCAGTATTCTGGCTGAAAAATCTGACGAATATTTAATAAATCCTAAAAAAATAAGCGCAGATTACATGACTATGGCTTTTGATTCTACAGATAAGGCAAAGAAGGACCTTGTTGCCGCAATTCATCAAACTGACTCAACTTTAAGAGCGCAGCTGGTAAGCAAAGAATTTTCTCCTCTATATCATGAGGTTCTCACAGAGTTCTATAAGATTACTGGTATCGCGGGTCTTTTGAATACATCATTAAATATCCATGGTAAGCCAATAGTTCATAAGCCAATAGATATTGTTAATGAAATTTTAACTAATAAAATAGTTAAGATGGACTATATTGTAGTTGATAATATCTTATTTTCCTCTAAAAAACCTTAAGGATTTTATTATGAATAATATAAGTGATAATCAGATATGGGAATCATACAACACTTTACTATTAAGTAATGATATTGATCGTGTTCGAAAATTAATTGTTCGTTATGAGTTATTTAAAATGACTCTTAAAGTTCCTGGTGATATCGTAGAATGTGGAGTATTTAAAGGAGTTGGTTGGATGTATTGGCTTAAGCTTCTTGATTTATATGCTAAGGGTGAACAAAAGCGTGTAATAGGTTTTGATACTTTTGGAGCATTTGCCGATACCTTGCTTGACTATGAGCGGGTATCAGCAAAAGCATTTACAGATGAGGCTGATTTTAATGGGGTTAGTCCTAAAGATATCTTAGGATATGCTAGTAGTGCTGGATTTAACAATGCTGAACTAGTTGAAGGTGATATAAGTGATACATTACCCAACTATATTGAAAATAATAAAGGATTTCGTATATCGTTATTAAATTTGGATTTTGATACTTATTTTGGTACAAAAGTTGCTCTAGAGCATATGTATGATCTAGTAACACCAGGAGGCTTGATTGTTCTCGACGAATATGGGAAGCGAGGATGGGGAGAGTCAGATGCTGTTGACGAATTTTTTGGTGGAAAAGGTATAGCAATTAATTCTGTTCAAGGATCATTTCAGCCTACTGCTTATATTAAAAAACCACTTTAAAATGTTAAATAATAATTCTATTGGAATTATGCAGGGTCGTCTTAGCAATAAATTAGGTGCTCTTCAATCTTTTCCGTGGGAAGATTGGCGTCAAGAGTTTTTAAGAGCAAGTTCTATTGGATTTAATCAAATTGAATGGTTAGTAGACGGAGATTCTGTTTCAAAAAATCCAATTTCAACAATAGAAGGGCGAAAAGAAATTGCAAAACTTCAAGCTACTCATAAAGTTTCTATAAAAAGTTTGTGCGCACATATCTTTATTGATGGAGGGTTATTAGACTCAGGGGCTAATTATATAAAAGCAAAAACGAATTTTTTAAAAATATTAGAATATGCTTTTGAAGCCAATATTGAATTTGTTATCATTCCACTTATGGATGAAATGAGTATTAAGAGTAATGATTCTAAAGCTAAGTTCAAAGAGTTGCTTTGCGAAGTTCTTGTTAATAGTGATATTCGTATTCTATTAGAAAGTGATTTGCCAGCAATAGAATTGAAGGCTTTTATAAAAGATGTTGGCCTTAAAAATGTTGGAATTGTATATGATTTGGGCAATGCTACCGCTATGGGCTATGATATTGAAACTGAATTATTATTATTACATCCTTATATTGGTGAAGTTCACATAAAAGATAGGTTTATAAATAATGGTAAAAGTGTAAGACTTGGATTTGCAGATACACCATTTTATAGAGCTGTAGATGTTTTAAGAAAATTATCATGGCAAGGTTCATTTATTCTAGAAACTCCAATATTTGATAACTGGAAAGAAGAGGCAGAGGTAAATTTTTTATTCACTAAAAAATTTGTAAATTCAGCACCAATGGAGAATGCTATTCTATGAAAGCATTGTTTATTGGGCTTGGCTCTATAGGTCAACGACACTTAAGAAATCTTAAAAATCTTAAGCCTGATATAGAGCTTATGGCAATTCGCTCTAGAAGAACTGCCCCTGTTTTATCGAATGAAAACAAAGTGATTGAAAATGTATCAATTAAAGATCAATATAACTTAGTAGAATTTGATGAATTAAATAAGGCTTTAGATGAAAAGCCCGATATAGTATTCATAACAAACCCTACAAGTTTGCATATAGATTTTGCCTTAAAGGCAATTAAGACTGGAGCTTTTATATTTATGGAAAAACCTATTTCTCATAACTATAAAGGTGTTGACGAATTGATAGAGATTGAAAAAAGCTTGGGTAGAAATAAAATCTTAGTAGGATATCAGTTTCGTTATCATCCAGCTTTAAAGTTAATTAAGAAGCTTTTAGAAGATAAAATTATTGGCAATATAGTAAGTGCACAACTTAGAAATGGTGAATATATGCCTGGTTGGCATCCATATGAAGATTATAGATTAAGTTATGCTTCACAAAAAAAACTTGGTGGTGGTGCTATAGTTACTCAAATCCATGATTTTGATTATGCAATGTGGTTATTTGGTTATCCTGAAAGCTTATTTTCTGTAGGTGGTCATCTATCTAATTTAGAATTAGATGTTGAAGATAGCGTTCAAATTCTAATTAGTTTTTCGGGCGTACCAGTTTCAATTCAACTAGATTATCTTAATTGGCCGCCTAAGCGCGAAATATCTATAACTGGAGATAACGGTTCAATTGAATGTAATTTGAATTCAATGGAAGTTCTTTTAAATAATCGAGCTAAAAACACAAAAGAAAAGTATGAATTTTTAGATTTTGAAAGAAACGATCTATTTTTAGATGAAATGAAGAATTTTCTAGCATTTGTGGATGGTGATGAAGAGCCTTTAGTTTGCTTGCAAGATGCAGCAGCTAGTTTACGAGTTGCTCTTTCTGCAAGCGAATCAATGAATTCTAAAAAAGAACAAAAACTATTATGGAGTTAATAAGTAGCGTAAGTGTAAAAAATAGTTCAGAAATCTGGGCAATAATTCCTGCTAGAAGTGGGTCGAAAGCCGTCCCAGATAAAAATATTATGAAATTAGATGGTCATCCTTTAATTGCATATAGTATCGTTGCAGCTAAAAAATGTTCATATATTGATCGTGTTATTGTTTCAACTGACTCTAAAGAATATGGAGAAATTGCGTTAGAATATGGAGCAGAAGTTCCTTTTCTTAGGCCTTCAGAAATTTCAAGCGATAGTTCAACTGATTTGCAATTTTTTCAACACGCATTAGATTGGTTTCGTAAGTATTCAGATTGTTCTCCAGAATATTTTGTGCATTTGAGACCAACAACCCCTATAAGAGATTCTGAAATCATTGATGATGCAATATTGAGTTTTAAAAATAGTAATCATTCTGCACTTAGATCAGTTCATAAAATGTCAGATACCTCATATAAAACATTTGAAGTCGAAGATGGGAAATTAAAAATGTTGTTTGATGGTGGTTTTGATATTGAAAGTACAATATTACCTAGACAGACATTTCCAATAACTTTTAATCCAAATGGTTATGTAGATATTATTAGAACAAGTATGATTGATAGAGGTTTAATTCATGGAGATAATGTTCAAGCATTCATTACAGATGTAACATACGAAATTGATGAAATAGAGGATTTTGATTGGCTTAATTTTATTGTTAGTAAAAATCCTTCATTAACTAATAAAATTTTTAACAAATAATTTTGAAGTATTAATATGGAAATTTCTAATCTATTTAGTCTTAAGGGAAAAGTAATAGTAATTACGGGAGCTGCAGGTTTGCTTGGTAAGAAGCATGCTGAAGCTATTGCTGCATTTGGTGGCATCCCAATTCTATTAGATCTTTCAAATGAAAAGGTGGAAAAAATTGCTATTAAAATTAATAACAAATTTTCTGTTCAGTCATCAGGATATGCTGTAGATATAACTGATGAAGAGCAAATTAAATCCAACTTAGAGGCAATAATTGAAAGATATGGAAAGATTGATGGACTTATTAATAATGCTGCTAATAACCCAAAAGTAGAAGATTCATCAAAAAAAGATTTCTCAAGACTTGAAAATTTTCCTTCAGATATTTGGAATAAAGATATTGCAGTTGGACTGACTGGTGCATTCTTATGTGCTAAACACTATGGCTATAATATTTCTAAAAACCCAGATGGAGGTGTAATTATAAATATTTCATCTGATTTAGGTTTAATAGGACCAGATCAAAGTCTTTATAAAAAAGAAGGACTTACTGAAGAAATGCAGTCAGTAAAACCAGTTACTTACTCAGTTGTTAAGTCAGGAATGATTGGTTTAACACGCTACCTTGCAACATATTGGGCAGATAAAAATGTTCGTTGTAATGCTTTGTGTCCAGGCGGTATTGAAAATGAGCAGTCTAATGATTTTCTTAAAAAAGTTGCTCTAAAAATTCCAATGAGTCGTTTAGCTAGGGCAGATGAGTATCAAGGTGCTATTATCTGGATGCTTAGTGATGCAGCGAGCTACTTAAATGGAGCAATAATTCCTATTGATGGAGGAAGAACTTCTTGGTAATGCGCACAATTTTTTAATTATCGATAGATAATAATTTTTTTGTCAAACTTTCCCTTATTTATTCTAAAAATGACTTCATTACAACTTAAATCAAGACAATCTTCATGGAGTGACTATATGAAGAAAGATGAAGACTTTATCATTGAGATAAGAAAGCATTCTCGCATTTTAGCTGCTAGTATGAAAAAAATATTAAGTACTCGTTATTCTGCTGAGTTCTTAGAAACCATATACACTCCAATAGTTGCAGAAATATTATTTAATTGTGGCCAAGATAATTTTTTTTATGATGCCAAAGCTGACAAGTTATTTTTTGAAACTATGGAGGATTTTTATGACTTTTATAATCCTGAGATGCCTATTAATGGAGGATGGAGTTTTGAAGTTGAATGGGAGCCAGGTAATTATGATTTTATAACAAGCTATCCACCCAATATTTATGAAAAAATTATATATAAAATTTTTAGAATTTCACACTTACAGCTTAAATATTCAGAACCAAAAACTATTAAAATTGGTACTTTTAATAAATTAGCAAGAAAGGAGTTGAAGTTATTATTAGATAGTGAAGAAAGTTTTTTTCCACCAAATGTTGTTGATTTAATTCCATATAGTTTATTTGAAAATCTTAACAAAAAATATAAAACCGGTAATTATCCATTAACGAAAGTGATCTGGTTAGACCTATACTTAAATGAAAATTATTTATTTTATTTAGCCTATATTAAAGAGAAGGGAGCTAAAGTTATATCTCAATCTCATGGCGCAAGCTGCAAATTGACTTCAGTTTCTTTTTCAAATGAAGTTGCTGAAAAGGTCATATCAGATGAGAACAATACTCCAAAATGGAATAAAAATGAAAAAGCATTTCCTCATTTACGCGTTTCTAGATCTTTATTCATAAATATTAAAGATATTTATAGAACTCTTTTCAATAAAAAAAGAAATAGATTGCTTGTTCTTATTGGATATATCTATCCAGGTGATGAGCCATCCTTTATGAAAACTTATCTAAAAAGTGGGCTTATATTAGATCATGTAATTAAGCAGATTACTGAGTTAAGCAGTCATTTTCCTGATGATTTAGATTTTAAGATACATCCAAAGCAAGACCAATATGACCACTCTCTTAATGGGTTAACAAAATTAAAGACTACCCTTAAAAAAATATATCCCAAGAGTGAGGTTATAACCGAAGGCTCAGCTAGATTATTAGCTCACAGGTATAACGGAGTAATTTCAATGGATTATTATTCTTCTTCTCTTTTAGAAATCTCAGCTACTAAAAATAAGCAATATGTCTATATTGGACCTGAACTTGCAATTCATAATGACTTTGAGTCACTCTTATGGGATACAAGAAAAAGTTCTTCAAGAAGTGATATGTCAAAAGGAGCATATATTGAAATTAATAATAAGGAAATAAGGAAGGCTTATGGTGCAAGTTTTTTTTATCCAATCTCTTTCTCATTGCTAATAAGAAAGATAATTGCACAAAATAGAAGAGAACAGTCAATCTCTCAATAAATAGAATAATTATGGAAAATAAACTTACAATTATCTTGACAATTAAAGGAAGGAGTGGGTTCACCATTCGATGGATGGAATATATGAACTCTATAAATTGCCCCTACAAAATATTTATTGCAGATGGTGGAGATGACGAGTCTTTAAAAAATAATTTACTAAACCAATCTAATTATCCAAATATATCTTATGAATATTTTCTTTATCCTTATGATAAGACTACTAAAGAATTTTATAAAAAATTTATTGATATTACCGATAAAGTAAATACACAGTATGTGCTTTATACAGATAATGATGACTACTTACTCCTAGATGAATTTGATACATGGATTAACTTTCTAGACAATAATCCTAATTATGTATCTTGTGGTGGTGATTCAGCGCAATTATCAGTTTATTCAAAAGATAATAAATCAATAAATGAATCAATGCAAGGTTTCAATGAATGTTATGGTGCAAATTCTGTTATTAGGCATGATAAACATGATCAATTCTCTAATGAGGCAAATATAGGTATTGATAGGGTATGTGAATACTTAATTCAAGGAGACATGGATAAAACCTGGCTTATTTGGTACGATATATTAAGAACTGAGGCAGTTAAAAAAACTCATAATTACATGAAAACATATGAATTTAAAGATATTGTTACTTTTGAAATGTATAAAAATCTGTCATTGCTTATGATAGGTAAAAATAAAAAATTTGACTTTGTAAGTTATATCAGACAAGTAGGGACTTCAGAATTGAATTCATCACTAAGTAAAGAGTTTAATGTTGTTGAGCGATTTATAAAAATAGATGGGTTCAAGGAAGTTCTTAAAGGGCTTAATTACATTGATGATAGTATTACCTATGAAGATGAGACAAAAATAATAAAGTCGTTTTCAATTTGGTTTTCATACACTACGCGAAGGTTATATTCCCCATCATCTAGTAGATTTAAATTATTTCGAGAAAATTTATCTATCATTTTAAATCATGGATTTTTTTATCAAATTTTAATTAAGGTTTATTTCAACATAAAAAATTTAATATCAAAAAATAAGGTATATTTTTTGCACATTAAATCAATAAAAAATTCTTTAAGTATTAGAAAGTAAAAAAACTTTATGAACTTTTATAGAATTATTATTTAAAAAAAATCAGTAGTATTTATTTCATTTTAACCAAATGTTAAAATTAAATATAATTTGAAATAGATTTTAAAAAAAGGAGAACTAATGCCTACTTGTTTAATATGTGAAAATAACTACCATCCTTTTGTGGACTTTGGAGATATGCCGATAGCAAATGCTTTTGGTTCTAAAGAAGAAATGCTTAATGAATATACTTTTCCAATGAAAGTAGGATTTTGTGAAAATTGTAATATGGTCCAACTGGTTGAACAGCCAAATAGAGAGAGAATGTTTCATGAGAATTATGCTTTTTTTTCATCTACTTCAAATTTTATGATGGATCATTTTAAAAAATTTGCTAGTTCGGTTAAAGAGCTTCAGGATTTAAATAAAAAATCTTTCGTGGTTGAGGTCGGCTGTAATGATGGAATTATGTTAACTAATTTTTCTTCAGATAATATTCCTTGTCTTGGAGTTGAGCCTTCGAAAAATGTAGCTCAAGTAGCAATGGATAAGGGACTTGATGTAATTACAGAGTTTTTTGATAAATCATTGGCTGAAAAAATTATGCATAAATATCAAAAAGCTGATGCAATATTGAGTGCAAATGTTATGTGCCATATTCCATATATGCACTCTATTTATGAAGGTGTTGAATCTTTATTAAGTAAAAATGGTGTATTTATTTTTGAAGATCCATATCTTGGTAATATTATTGAAAAAACATCTTTTGATCAAATTTATGATGAGCATGTATTTTTGTTTTCTGCTCTTTCTGTCAAGTTCCTTGCTAACATGCATAATCTTGAGTTAGTTGATGTAGAGGCTCAAATTACTCATGGAGGATCAATGAGATATACTATTGCTCATAAAGGAGCTAAAACCGTATCTAAAAATGTATTAGATTTGATTGAGAATGAAAAAAAAATAGGACTTAATAGTCAAACGTCATATTTAGGTTTTACTAGCAGCGTTAATAAAATTAGAGATGATCTAATTACATTATTAAATCAATTAAAAAATCAAGGGAAGAAGGTTGTTGCATATGGTGCTACCTCAAAAAGTACAACAGTGACAAACTATTTTGGAATAACGCCAGATTTGATTGAATGCATATATGACACTACCCCAATTAAGCAAAATAAATTGTCACCAGGTAAGCATATCCCAGTTCTTCCTTATGAGCAATTTAGGTTAAGTAATCCTGATTATGTTCTCCTTTTTGCTTGGAATCATGCCTCAGAAATTATGAGTAAAGAGCAAGATTTTATGGAAAATAAAAGGCATTGGATTACATATGTGCCAAATGTAAAGATTCTATGAAAAAAATCCTTTGTGCTAATCCCTTAGAGCAATTTATAAGCTATCAAGCTGATATTGAAACTGCAGTTCTTCGTGTAATGCGAAGTGGAAATTATGTTCTAGGTGAAGAAGTGGGAATGCTAGAGCAAGAATTTGCCACCTTCATTGGAACAACTGATGCAGTTGGTGTAGCAAATGGAACAGATGCATTAGAATTAGCATTAAGAGCTCTGGAAATTGGCCCAAATGATGAAGTTATAACAGTTTCACATACGGCTGTTGCTACTGTAGCTGCAATTGAGGCCGCTGGTGCAAAACCTGTTTTAATAGATATTGAGCCCAAAACTTATACAATTAACCCTGATAATTTGGAAGAAGTTGTAAACGAAAAAACTAAAGTAATTATTGCAGTTCATATCTATGGTCAATCTGCAAATCTTGATGCGTTAATGAAGTTTTGTAAAAAACATAAGATCTATTTAATTGAAGATGTATCTCAAGCACATGGTGCAAAATATAAAGGTATGAGACTCGGTAGTTTTGGAGATGTGGCTTGCTTTAGTTCTTATCCTACTAAGAATTTAGGTGCGATTGGAGATGCAGGATTAATAACAACAAATGATAGCAAGCTGGCTTTAAAGTTGAAAATGCTTAGAGAATATGGCTGGAATAAACGAGTAAGTCATTATGTGGGAAGAAACTCAAGACTAGATGAACTTCAAGCTGCAATCTTACGAATTAAATTACTTAATCTTGATGAAGATAATTCAAAGAGGCAGAAATTAGCAGCTTATTATCAAGAAGAGTTACCGAATGAAGTAATTCAACTTCCAGTATCTAGTCCTGATAATGTTCACGTATTTCATCTGTTTGTTATTCAGGTTCAAAACTGTTCAGAACTTATTGAGTTTATGAAATTAAAAAATATCCATCTTGGGATTCATTACCCATTCCCTGTTCATCTTCAGCCTGCATACAAAGACAGGCTTAAAATGTCAAATGATATGAGTGTTACTGAAGGTTTATTGAATAAGATAGTATCATTACCAATGTATCCAGAGTTGCAAATGAGTGAAGCAAAAAAAGTAGTAGATTGTATAAAGTTATTCTATAACCCTGACTCTGAGAGTTTATGAATCTAATAAAAACTCCATTAGAAGGTTTTCTTGTAATTGAGCCAGATTTCTTTGAAGATGAAAGAGGTTTTTTTTTAGAAACATTCCAAAAGAAAAGGTACGTAGAGGCAGGTATTGATGACATTTTTTTGCAAGATAACCAGTCTCGCTCAAGTAATAAAGTTTTAAGAGGTATGCATTTTCAGCTTGAGCAACCACAGGCCCAGATTGTTACAGTTTTGCGAGGATGTATTTATGATGTGGCAGTTGATATAAGGACTGAATCTAAAACTTTTGGTAAATGGTATGGAGTAAAACTCTCTGATGATCAAAGACATAGACAAGTTTATATGGCGCCAGGATTTGCTCATGGGTTTTGTGTGCTTAGTGATTATGCAGATTTACATTACAAAGTTAGTACATCTTATAACCCTAATGATGAGTATGGAATTTTATGGAATGATTCATTAATAGGAATTGAATGGCCAATTTCAAACCCAATAATTTCTCAAAGAGATTTAGGTTATATGGGTTTAAAAGAGCAATATAATTTATTTAGATAAGTTAATTATTTTTTGTCATATTATGTTAATTTTCATAGCCTTTATTAAAAATTACTACTTGCTCTGAATCTCATATATAACGATAATGACTTTATATTTAAGGAAGTATTAAAATTATTATTTTAAGATGAATAATTGTAAAAAAAATATCAAAGGATCAATTCAATTAATTTTGTTTTTGTAGTAAATTGATTAATCAGTCTACATTAATTAAAAGAAAAACAATAGCAATAACAGGAGCTAGTGGTTATATTGGTTCTGCGTTAACCTTTGAACTATTAAAGTTACCAGTAAATATTTTACGAATTAGTCGTAAAAAAATTTCTACAGTTACTGGAACTGAAGACTTAATTCTTGACTTAAATGAAAAAGAAAGTTGGCAAACAATTGTAAGTAGAGCAGATATTATTTTTCATTTGGCAGGAAATACTAGTATTTATTTAGCTGAGGAAGATCCTGAAGAAAATAAAATTTCAACTATAAAGCCTATTAATCTTCTAATTGATGCGTCAAAAGAATTATCACAAATTCCACGTGTAATATTTACATCAACTGTAACTGTTTATGGTTTAACTGATAAATTTCCTGTAACTGAAAATACAATTCCAATACCGTTGACAGTTTACGATGAGCATAAGTTAGAGGCTGAAAAAATTCTGGCTAATGCATCTGAAGCTAGTTTAATAAATGCTACTTCAATCAGGCTATCAAATGTTTATGGGCCTAGTATTGGAAAAAGCTCATCAGCTGATAGAGGTGTTTTTAATAAAATTGCTAAAAACGCTTTTATTGGAAAAGATATATCAATTTTTGGTGATGGAAATTACATACGTGATTATATTTACATTGATGATGTTGTATCTGCACTTATAAAAATTGCCTTCATTGATAATGTTGAATACTCTTCTCTTAATTTAGTTAGTGGTGTTGGGGTTAAAATTAAAGATGCATTTAAAATGATTGCCGATGAGGTTTTTAAGTTTTCTGGTACAGAAGTAAATATTAAAAAATCTCCATGGCCAGATAATTTAAGTCCAATTGAGTTAAGAAATTTCATTGGTTCTAATATTAAATTAAGTAAGATTGCTGATTGGAGTCCACAGTATAATTTAAAAAAAGGTATAGTAAAATTAGTAAATTTCATTGGTGAAGCCGAAGATTCATGAAGAAAAATTCACACTCTCAAAATATAGATTTAAATACTGGAGCTGCTTCAATATTTTGTTTTCCTTTTTTTGAAGACAGTAATGGAGATATTGTGGTAATGGAAAATGATGATGTACTCCCTTTTTCAATTGCCAGAGTTTTTGTTGTTCGTGGACAAAAAGGAGTTCTAAGAGGCCAACATGCTCATAAAGAATGCTCACAAGTTTTAATTTGTTCGAATGGAAGTATTGATGTAATTTGTGATGATGGAATTAAGACTAAGACTTATTCACTTAATCAGCCAAATTTAGGACTTTATTTACCTCCTGGAATTTGGGCTGAACAAAGATATAATGAAAATTCAATTCTAACTGTTCTATGTGACCAAAAATTTAATGAGTCTGAATATATTAGAGATTATGAAGAATTTAAGAGCTTTATTTGATAGTAATTATTTAAATTTTTTAACTTTAAATGAGATGCAGACTCAATAGCGTTTATAATGTTTGAAATTATTTTTTGGAAACTAATGTGACTGTTGAATCTCATTTAAAGCTTAATTTAGGTTGTGGTGGCCGTCCTTTAAGTGGCTATGTAAACATCGATATGGATACTCTTGAGGAAATGAGATTAAGGTATCCAGATAAAGTTTTTGATGATGAATTAATAATAGAGCAATTTGATTTATTTAATCTTCCTTATGCAGATTTAACAGTTGATGAAGTTAGATCAGATGGGCTGATTGAGCATCTTCCTTTTATTGACGAGCCAAAATTTTTCTATGAAGCTGTCAGGGTTCTTCGTCCAGGAGGAAAACTCCAGGTTTCAACTGTAGATTTTGAAAAAACTATTCTTCAATGGCTCGAAGCTAAAGATGATTGGAAGGGTTTTTTTAAGGATGACGCTAAGGCAATAGCTCAGGAGCATTGGTTTGGAACATATACTTATGAACCAAAAAATCGATGGGGATATTTAACTGCATCATTCTACGGAAGTCAAAATGGTAAAGGGCAGTTTCATACTAATTGCTATTCAGAAAAAAAATTAATTGCTATTGCTGAAAGCCTAGGACTTAAAGTTGATATCGTAGAAAAGTACCAGTGGCAAGGAAACAGAGATCACATGTTGAGGCTTATAGCAACAAAATTATAATACTTAAAAACCTTCTTTATTATGAAAATTATTGTAACTGGTGCAATTGGACATATTGGATCTTATATTGTAAGAAAGCTTGGAATTGAATTTCCAGGCTATGAAATTGTAATGATTGATAATATGTTGACTCAGCGCTTTTCCTCGTTGTTCAATTTACCATCTAGTGGTAATTATCAGTTTATTGAAGGTGATGTAACTAAGATGGATTTGAATTCAATTTTTGCTTCTGCAGATATCGTGATTCATTTGGCTGCCATAACAGATGCTGCAGGGAGTTTTGATAAAGCTTCTGAAGTTGAATCTAATAATTTCCAGTCAACAGTAAGAGTAGCAAATGCATGTGTTGAAACTGATACTAAATTGATTGCTCTTTCTTCAACTAGTGTTTATGGAACACAGAATGATGTAGTTGATGAAAATTGTTCTGATGAAGAGCTTCAACCACAAAGCCCATACGCAGAGACTAAACTTAAAGAGGAGGAATTAATATCCCAGTTAGTTATTAATAAGGATTTAAAAGCAATTTCATGTCGGTTTGGAACTATTTTTGGAGCATCTCCTGGTATGCGTTTTCATACGGCAGTGAATAAATTTTGTTGGCAAGCTGTGATGGGTCAGCCAATTACTGTTTGGACAACTGCCTATGATCAGAAGAGACCTTACCTAGATTTATTGGATGCTTCTAGAGCTATCAATTATATTATTGAAAAAAATCTTTTTAATGGTCGAATATATAATGTGCTGACTTGTAATGCGACTGTAAGAGAAGTTGTTGAAACTATCCAAGATTTTATTCCAACACTTGATGTAAGTTTTGTAGATAATAAAATTATGAACCAACTATCATATGAAGTAAAGTGCGACCGTTTTTTAGCAGAGGGTTTTAGTTTTTCTGGTGATTTAAAGAGAGGTATTGCAGAAACTATTGAGCTGCTTAAAAACTCCAATAAACTATAATCTATTAGTTATAAACTAGAAAGTTAAAAAACTAAATTCATTTTTTTCATAATTCGTCTTATATTGTAAAATTTATGGATAAGAAGTCAATTTCAATTATTCTTCCAAATCTTTCAGGTGGTGGTGCTGAACGTCTCCATGTTTTATTGGCAAATTATTGGCAATCTAATGGGTATAAAGTTCATTTTGTCTTAATGAAAAAAAAAGGCGATCTAATTAATTTAGTTTCTAAAGATATTATAATTTTTGAACTAAATGTTAGTAGTATTCGTAAAGTTATTATTCCTCTCAATAGGTATTTGAAAGAAAATCGACCAGACATAATAATCTCTGCAATGTGGCCCTTAACATCAGTTTCAATTATTTCATGGTTAATTTCAGGAAGATATGGAAGAATTTATTTAAGTGAACATGTTAACTGGACCGCATATCTAGCTAACGAAGATTTAATATCATCAAAATACCTTATTCCATCAATGAGATATACTTATAGATTCGCTTCAGGCTTAATTGCTGTTTCAGAAGGGGTAAAGCTAGATTTGCTTAAAATGTTAGAGTTTGACGATAAAAGAATTACTGTAATTAATAATCCAGTCTATATTGGACTTCCTCCTTTGTCTTTGTTAAGATCAGAAAAGGATAAATTATGGGGCTCTAAAGGTAGTTTACATATTCTTTCAGTTGGATCTCTAAAGCATCAAAAAGATCATGCAACCTTAATTAAAGCTTTTTCACTTGTCTCTAAAAAACATAATGCAAAGCTAACTATTTTAGGTGAGGGTGACCACAGACTTTTTCTAGAAAATTTGATTGAGAGTTTAGATCTCAAAGAAAAAGTTTCAATGCCAGGATTTGTAGTAAATCCTTATCCTTGGTATCAATCTGCTGATTTATTTGTGCTTTCTTCTCTTTATGAAGGATTTGGCAATGTAATTGTAGAGGCTTTAGAGTCTGGTGTCACTGTAGTAAGTACTGACTGTATGAGTGGGCCGTCTGAAATTTTAAAAAAAGGCAAATTAGGTTATTTAGTTCCAATAAATGATCATTTTAAGCTTGCTTCGGGCATAGAACATGCATTAAATAATCCTCTAAAAAAAGAGGCTTTAATGAATCGAGCTAAAGATTTTTCAGTGAGTATGATTGCTGAAAAATATCTTAGTTATTTTGAAATAAATAATTAATAGGATTTGTTATGGACATTAATTTAAATTCAATTCTATATATCAATTTATTCTTTTCTTGTGATAGAAAATTAAGGTTTTTAAACTTATATATTAGTAGTTTCTATATAATAGACAACAATAATTTAAGTCCATTCGGTAAATAATTTCTCTAGTATACAAATTGATTAGGGATTCAATCTTCTGAAATAAAGAATTATTCGACTTTAGATTTATTTTTTATGTCCGTAAAGTTTATATGCATTTTTTGTTAAATAAAATTAGATGAACTAAATGCCAGTCTCTATAGTAAATCCAAATAATTATTCTAAACTTAGTAATCTTGATTCTAAGTTAGTAGACTCTGAGGGAAATTCATTCCCAGTTATTAATGGTGTTGCTCGAATTGCCAAAATGGATAATTACTCAGAAAACTTTGGAGTTCAATGGAATAAGTTTGATAAGACACAATTAGACTTAAAAAATGATGGCTTATCACTTAGTAAAGATCGTTTTTTTCAAGCTTCAGGTTGGAGCGCGATAAATTTGTCAGGCCAAGATATTCTTGAAGTGGGGAGCGGTGCTGGCAGGTTTAGTGAAGTTGTACTAAAGCATACTTCTGCCAATCTTTATAGTGTTGATTATTCAGATGCGGTTAGTGTAAATTTCAAAAATAACTCGCCTATTGCGCCTAATCGTTTTAATTTATTTCAAGCAAGTATCTATGAAATGCCATTCCTTGATGAATCTTTTGATAAGGTTTTTTGTTTTGGAGTACTTCAACATACACCTAATTTTCGATCTTCAATAAAATCATTAATTAATAAAACTAAAATCGGAGGTGAAATTGTTGTTGATTTTTATCCAATTAATGGATGGTGGACAAAAATCCATGCTAAGTACATTTTTCGTCCATTAACTAAAAAAATGAGTTTTGATAGTCTTTTGAAGGTGATCGAAAAAAATGTTGACTGGCTTATAAATTTATCTAAATTCCTTAATAAAATTGGATTAAGCCATCTGACTCGATTTATTCCATTGGTCGATCTTAAAACTATCCCTTCTAAAGGTTTAAATACAAGTCAGTTCCGTGAATGGGTTATTCTAGACACTTTTGATATGTTCTCACCAGAGCATGATCATCCTCAAAGGATTAATTCTGTTGCTAGCATGTTTCGTGAGTTTGGTGCAGAGGTTACTTTTTCTGATTATGTGATTTATGGAGATGGCTTTCAGGCAGCAGTAGTGAGAGGTATTAAAAAAGTATGATAAGGAAATCTATCCTATACATATCTTATGATGGCATGCTAGAACCTTTAGGGCAGTCACAAGTTTTGGCATACCTTATTCCTTTAGCTCATCATAATGTTATTTATTTAATTAGTTATGAGAAAAAAGAAGACTGGTTAAATATTAAAGAGCGTGAGAATTTAAAAAGAAAAATTAAAGAAAGCGGTATAGTTTGGCATCCACTTCGTTATCATAAAAAGCCGACAGCACTCGTAACTCTATTTGATATTTTTATTGGCATGATTTTAAGTTTATGGTTAGTTTTAAGACATAAGATAGGAATAATCCATGCACGAAGTTATGTTCCTTCATTAATTGCAATTTTTCTTAAGAGATTAACAAGGATTAAATATATTTTTGATATGCGAGGGTTCTGGGCAGATGAAAAAATAGATGGTAATGTATGGTCTAGAAAAGGTTTGTTGTATCGTATTACAAAAAGCTTTGAGAAGCGTTTTCTTTTAAATACAGACCACTTAGTTTCTCTAACACATGCTGCTATCCGAGAAATTGAGAAATTTCCTTATATGCCATCAAATATGCCAACATTTTCGATTATTCCTACATGTGCAGACTTGGAGTTATTTTCTCCTTTTTCTTATGATAAATCTAATGAATTAAACGATAAATTTACTTTAGGCTACGTCGGCTCAGTTGAAACTTCTTATATGTTTGACGAGGTGATAACTTGTTTTATTGAGTTACTAAAAATTAAACCAGATTCAAATCTGTTGATTATTAATAGAGGCCAACATGACTATATTCGTCAACGTTTAATTGCTCATGGTATTTTCGACGAAAGAATTAAGATAATCTCATCTAAGCATAATGATATTCCAATGCATATATCTAAAATGGATGCAGGAATTTTTTTTATAAAGCCAGTTTTTTCCAAAACAGCTTCTTGTCCTACCAGATTTGCTGAGTTTCTAGGATGTGGTGTACCTTGCCTTGCTAATTCTGGAGTTGGAGATATAGCCAAAATTATTGAGGATGGAAGCGTAGGTGTTACACTTGATTCATTTAACGAGGCTTCTATGAATGTAGGTTTAAAAAAATTACTACTTTTAGTTGAAGATAAATCTACTCCTAAACGTTGTATTGATAGTGCTAAATTGTTTTTTTCACTTACTGATGGTGTGTCAAAATATAATGAAATCTATAGTCATTTTAATTTAAATGACTAAATATATAATTTTTATAAGAGTCTATAACTAGCATGAATTTAAATGATCAAAAAATTGCTTATGCACCATATAGCAATAAATTAAATTTACCTGGAGACCGAAGGCGGTTTGTTTTTTATGCTAATGAAAGAAAAATTAAATATGAGAAAGCTAATATTAATGAGCTATATGATATAGTTTATGTGACTTATGGGTCTAATCTAAGCGCTTGGATAACTTACAAGAAAAAAAACCCTACTGTTAAAATTATTTTTGAGTTAATAGATTCATATTTAATTCAAAATGATAGTCTTTTAACTCGTTTTAAGGGATTTATAAAATTTATTACTGGTAAAGAGAATAGGTTTTTCTTTAATTATAAATCAGCAATTACAGAAATGATAAGCTTAAGTGATGCTGTTGTTTGCTCGTCTGATATTCAAAAGGCTGACATACTAAAATTTAACAAAAATGTCCATGTTTCTTTAGACTATTTTTCGAATGATATTAGTCATTATAAAAAAGACTATAAGACTAATTCAAAAATTAAATTAGTATGGGAGGGTCAGGCCTATACAGCTGCAAATTTGGCTTTACTTAACGAAGTTTTAGGAAATATTAAAGATGATGTAGAAATTTACGTCATTACAGATCCTTCAGCTAGTTATTATTTAAATTTATATAAAGTTAAAACAAAAAAAATATTGAAAAATCTTAAATTTAATTATCATTTTGTTCCATGGCAGCAAGAAAATATTTCTAAAATAATTGCTAATTGTGATTTAGCAGTTATACCAATTATTCCAGGGGATACTTTTTCATGGAATAAGCCCGAAAATAAACTGTTATTTTTTTGGGAAATAGGTATTCCTGCTTTAACATCAAATACACCATCTTATAAAAGAGTAATGGATATTGCTGGAATTAACCTTTATTGCTCATCTGCCGATGAATGGATTGATAAAATTAATTACTTTAGTAATTCTAAAGATAGTTTTAAAAAAGAAATTGCTAACATTTCTTCAAAGTATATAAAAAAACACCACTCCAAAGAGGTAGTTTTACAGAAATGGGACTTTATATTTGAATCCCTTGAAATAGTTAGTAACTAATTTGATTATTATGAACTTGTAAGTATTAAACAACGGAGATGAGAAATTAAAATGAAAGCAATTATATTAGCCGGTGGCTTAGGAACAAGAATTTCAGAAGAAACTCATTTAAAACCCAAGCCAATGATTGAGATAGGTGGTAAGCCAATTCTCTGGCATATTTTAAAAATGTATTCATCCTATGGTGTTAATGAGTTTATTATTTGTTGCGGCTATAAGGGTTATGTAATTAAAGAGTATTTCTCTAATTATTTTTTGCATATGTCAGATGTAACATTTGATTTAACTGATAATCAAATGATTGTTCATCAGCAAAAGGCAGAACCATGGAAGATTACCTTAATAGATACTGGTGATGAGACAATGACAGGGGGGCGCTTGAAAAGAGTTTCTGAGTATGTAAAGAATGAGAAATCATTTTGTTTTACTTATGGAGATGGTTTAAGTGATGTGGATATTGGTCAGTTGATAAAATTTCATATGAAACATGGTAATCTTGCTACTATTACTGCAGTAAAACCTCCAGGACGTTTTGGTGGACTTGAGATGGATGCTGAACGTGTAACTGGTTTTGTTGAAAAACCAAGAGGAGATGGGGGGTTAATTAATGGTGGTTTTTTTGTGCTTTCTCCAAAATGCATAGATTTAATTGAAGATGATCTGACAAGCTGGGAGGATGCACCACTAAATAAATTAGTTGAAATGAATGAATTAATGGCGTATGAGCACCATGGGTTTTGGCAGCCAATGGATACTTTGCGTGAAAAAAACTTTTTAGAGGAATTATGGAATTCTGGCAATGCTCCTTGGGATAGTTGGACAAAATGAATAAATCAAATTTTTGGCTTGGAAAAAAAGTTCTTGTTACAGGCCATACTGGCTTTAAAGGTAGTTGGCTTAGCTTGTGGCTACAAAAACTTGGAGCGGAAGTAATTGGTGTTTCATTGAAGGCAAATACTTCCCCAAATCTTTTTGAGCTTGTAAATCTTCAAAATGGACTTGTAAGCCATATTTGCGATGTTCGGGATAAGCCTAAATTATTTCAAATTATCCGTAATACAAATCCGGAGATAGTATTTCATTTATCTGCTCAACCTTTAGTTCGTGCTAGCTATAAAGACCCTCTTGATACCTTTTCTACTAATTTAATGGGTACTGCTAACGTATTGGACGCATTACGAGGTTTAGATAGTGTGAAAGTTGCTGTTATGATAACTACTGATAAAGTGTATTTAAATAATGAATCAAATTATCCCTATCGTGAAACTGATATTTTGGGTGGACATGATCCTTATAGTTCTAGTAAAGCTGCGAGCGAAATTATTATAGCAAGCTATCGTGATTCTTTTTTAGCAAATCAAGGAGTATCTATAGCAAGTGCTCGAGCTGGAAATGTTATTGGGGGTGGTGATTGGTCAGAAGATCGATTAATTCCAGATGCTATTAGAGCATGGACAAATAATTCTATTCTGAATATTCGAAATCCAAATTCAGTTCGTCCATGGCAGCATGTACTTGAGCCCTTAGAAGGGTATCTAATTTTGGCTCAAAAGTTATGGCACAATCCAAAATTTTCTGGTGCATTTAACTTTGGACCAGATAATAGTAGTACTGAAACTGTTAATGTAGTTATTCAAAAAGCAATAATTGCTTTTGGCTCTGGAGAGGTAAGTTATGATAGTGAAATTGGAGAGCCACATGAATCTACTCTTCTATCACTTGATACTTCGAAGACAGTTAAGATTCTTGGGGTTAGCCAAAAGTGGTCATTATCAGAAACTGTTAAAAGAACTATGTTGTGGTATAAAAATCAAAATCAAGGTTTTGATGCTCGTCTTTTATGTGAAACTGAAATTTCTGATTATGAATCGATAAAATGAACAGATTAACTTGTACTGATCTTCCTTTAAAAGGTCTCTTCCTTATTGATCACCATAGAATAGGAGATAACCGAGGATTTCTATCTCGTATGTTTTGCATGGGAGAACTTGCAATTGCTGGGTGGAAAAAACCTATCGCGCAAATTAATTATACTTCAACCTCTAAAATTGGAACAGTACGGGGAATGCACTTTCAGAATCCACCATATAGTGAAATGAAATTAGTTTCTTGTATTCGAGGTAAGGTTTGGGATGTAGCATTAGATCTTCGTGAGGGCTCACCCACTTTCTTACAATGGCATGCTGAAATACTCTCCAGTAAAAATAATAAATCATTACTTATTCCAGAGGGCTTTGCACATGGTTTTCAGGCAATGACTAATAATGTGGAGCTTTTATATTGCCATTCTCAAGAATATAATGAAGAAATGGAAGCTGCATTAAATGTTAGCGACCCAATGTTAAAAATAAACTGGCCTTTAGAAATATCTGAGCTCTCAAAAAAAGACCAAAAAAATTTATTAATTGATAAGAAATATAAAGGAGTTCAAGTATGAATTGCCGTCATTGCGACACTATTCTGGACCATACATTTCTTGATTTATCTTATGCGCCTCCTTCAAATGCGTATCTAAGTGAGACTGATCTTTTAAAGCCAGAAAAATATTACCCATTAAAAGTAAAGGTTTGTGCATCCTGTTTTTTGGTTCAGACTGAGGATTATGCAGATGCTGATGAATTATTTAATTCAAATTATGCTTATTTTTCTAGTACCTCCTCTAGTTGGCTCTCTCATTCAGCTTCTTATGTTGAAGCAATTACTGAAAAATTACAATTGAATCATAATAGTCACGTTATTGAAGTTGCCTCTAATGATGGTTATTTATTAAAAAATTTTGTTGCTGCTGGGATTCCTTGCCTTGGTATCGAGCCTACATCAAGTACTGCTGATATGGCTGAAAAAAATGGTATTACAGTTATAAGAGAATTCTTTGGTAAAGCATTGGGTGAACAATTAAGTAATACAGGAAGACAGGCTGACTTAATTATTGGTAACAATGTCTATGCACATGTTCCTAACATTAATGATTTTACACAAGGCCTTAAGGCAGCTTTAAAGCCAAATGGTACTATTACTCTTGAATTTCCACACTTAATGCGTTTAATTGAATTTATTCAGTTTGACACAATTTATCATGAGCATTTTTCATACCTGTCATTATCTGTTGTAAGAAAAATCTTTAATGATTTTGGATTAAAAATTTGGGATGTTGAAGAGTTGTCTACTCATGGAGGAAGCTTACGTATTTATGGTTGCCATGATGATGATGATCGTGAAATTTCTCAAAGTGTTGAGATGTTATTAATCGAGGAAGATAAGCGAGGTATAAGGGCTCTTGAAACATATCTAAATTTTCAGTCTCATGCCAATAAGGTTAAAGATGATTTGTTAAGTTTTCTTATTAAACAAAAAAAAGCAGGTAGAAGTGTTGCTGCTTATGGTGCTGCTGCAAAAGGAAATACTTTGTTAAATTATGCGGGTGTTAAGCGAGATTTATTACCTTTTGTATGTGATGCTGCTCTCGCTAAGCAATGGAAATATATGCCAGGAAGTCATATACCGATTCTTCCACCTGAAAAATTAGTGGATATAGATTTAGATTTTTTGATTATTCTTCCATGGAATATTGCTCAAGAGGTTAAAAAACAGAATGCATTCTTAGCGCAAAAAGGTGTTAAATTCGTAACTGCAGTGCCTCAATTAAAAATTATATGAAAAAAAGAATTCTGATTACTGGTTCTTCTGGTTTTGTTGGTCGCCAAGTCTTAAATTATTTAACAACAAAAGATATAAATATAACTGTTATAGTTCGAAATAGTGACCAAAAAATGTATGAAAATTCAATTAATGTAGATAACATAATAACTACATTAGATCTATTTTCAGAATCAGCAGAATGGTGGAAGAATGTCTTAAAAGGGGTAGATACTTTAATCCATGTTGCTTGGTATACTGAGGTAGGTTATTATCTCCACTCATCAAAGAATTTGGATTGTTTACAAGGTACCATTAATATGGCTAAAGGAGCCTCAGAAGCAGGGGTTAGAAGATTAGTAGGAGTAGGAACTTGTTTTGAGTATGACTTAAGTAAGGGCCTTTGTTCTATTGAAACACCATTGAAGCCTTTAACTATATATGCTAGCGCTAAAGCCTCTGCTTACAATATACTTTCACAATGGCTGCCAAAGCAAAAAGTTGAATTTGCTTGGTGCCGACTATTTTATCTTTATGGCGAAGGTGAAGATATTCAGAGGCTTGCGCCATATTTACGGTCTAAATTAACTAAAGGAGAGGTTGCTGAATTAAGTAGTGGTGATAAAATACGTGATTTTATGGATGTAAGGCAAGCTGGCATTTTAATTGCAAGTGTTGCATTAGCATCTGCAAGTGGTCCAATAAATATTTGCTCTGGCAAGCCTATTACAATTAGGGAGTTTGCTGAAAATATTGCAGATGAATATGGGCGTAGAGACTTACTTAAGTTTTCTACTCGTAAAGAAGAAATTTTTAATCCTCCAATGGTTGTTGGTAAGAAAAATTTTATTAAAATATGAAAAATATTGATAAAGCAACAGTAAATAGTTTTGGTGATGAATGGTCTTATTTTGATCAGACAGATTTACCTTATGATGAGGCTGTAAGGATTTTTAATGAATATTTTTTGTTATTTCCATGGGATAAACTCCCAAAGAAAGCTATGGGTTTTGATATGGGCTGTGGCTCAGGGAGATGGGCTAAATTGATGGCTCCTCGAGTTGGACATTTACACTGTATTGATCCTTCAACAGCTTTAGAAGTTGCAAAAATTGCTTTAGCTTCAGAAAGTAACGTTACTTTTCATGGTAGCTCTGTAGATGATAAGCCACTGCCATCAAATAGCCAAGACTTTGGTTATTCATTAGGTGTATTGCACCATGTGCCAGATACTGCAAATGCAATAAAGTCTTGTGTTGCTATGCTTAAGCCTGGCGCACCATTCCAGATTTATCTATATTATGCATTCGACAATAGGTCTTTATTATTTAAACTTATTTGGAGAGGCTCAGATTTACTAAGAAGATTGATTTGCAAATTGCCTTCAAAGTTAAAACACTTTGTTACTGATATCTTAGCTTCTGTAGTGTACTTTCCATTTGCTCGAATTTCACTGTTAGCAGAAATTATTGGTTTTAAAGTTTCATCTATTCCTTTATCCTATTATCGAAATCATAGCTTTTATACTATGAGAACTGATTCACGTGATCGTTTTGGAACTCCTTTAGAAAAGAGATTTACACGTGATGAAATTAAATTGATGATGAATGAGGCTGGGCTAGAAAAAGTGAGGTTCTCAAGTAAAGCACCCTATTGGTGTGCTATAGGGATTAAAAAATGAGTAAGCTTGGATTCTTTATTGCTAAATATTTCTGATGTGTGGATTAGTGGGTTTTTTTATAGGTAGAAATGAAATAAATAGCTCTAAAGGTCAACGTAATAGCTTAGATCATTCTGTATTAAAGAAAATGTCTAAAACACTTATCCATCGAGGTCCAGATGATTCTGAAACTTGGGTTGATACTGATTTTGGAATTGGTCTTGGACATCGTCGATTATCAATTATAGATCTCACTGAAGCTGGTCAACAACCTATGCATTCGCATAGTGGGCGATATATAATTGCTTTTAATGGTGAAATTTATAATCATTTAGAATTAAGAGTTGAGCTTGGTGATATTAATTGGAAAGGTCATTCAGACACTGAAACTCTTCTTGCTGCTATTGAGAAATGGGGATTAGAAGCTTCTCTTAAAAAAATTGTTGGAATGTTTGCTATTGCATTGTGGGATAACAATACTAAGGAGCTAACACTTGCTCGAGATCGATTTGGTGAGAAGCCTTTATACTTTGGTTGGGCTTGCAATGAGTCTAAACCTAACAAGTTTGATTTTATTTTTGGATCAGAGTTGAAGGCATTACGTGCTTATCCTGGAGTCGAAAATTCAATAAGTACGGATGCATTAGCGCTTTATATGCGTTATACATATATACCTGCACCTTATAGTATTTATGAGAATATTTATAAGCTAGAGCCAGGATGCATGCTTAAAATTAATAGCTGCTTAGCAAAGTTACCTAAATTAACAATGCATGCACCTTTAAAAGAAGATTCACTGACTATTAATAAATGGTGGTCATTATCAGACGATATTATCAGTTCAACTAACAATCATTTTAGTGATGAGTCAGAGGCTATATTTGAATTAGATAAAGGCTTAAAAGCATCAGTGAAACTTCAATCTTTGTCTGATGTGCCTTTAGGTGCATTTCTATCTGGTGGGGTAGATTCATCTCTAATAGTCGCACTAATGCAACAGCAGGCTATGAATCCTATTAAAACTTTTACTATTGGGTTTGAGGAATCAAATTTTGATGAAAGTCCATATGCAAAAGCAGTGGCTAAATATTTAAGTACTGACCATAATGAACTAATTGTAACTTCGACTGAAACTATGGCAGTTATTCCTCAATTGCCTGCTATGTATGACGAACCTTTTGCGGACTCATCGCAAATTCCAACTCATCTGGTTTGTAAGGCTGCGCGTCAGCAAGTTACGGTTGCTTTATCTGGTGATGGGGGCGATGAACTTTTTGGGGGCTATAATAGATATTTTTGGGGTCCACGGATATGGAATCGACTATCTTGGCTTCCTTATCCACTTCGTCAAGCCATTGGTATTGCAATTAATAGCATATCAATTAATAAGTGGGATATATTGGGCAAATCAATTAATTCATTTCTTTCTAAAACTAAAGGAATTGAAAGAGTAGGCGATAAAGCTCATAAATTAGCTGTTCGCCTTAAAGGCGTTAAAAATATGGATGACCTTTACTTTAGTTTAGTTTCTGAATGGCAAAGTATAGAAACTGTTGTGAAAGGCCAATTTTCTTCAAAATCTAGTAATCATTTTATCCCTTTGAGCCTTAGTGATGAAGAGCGAATGATGTATCGTGATAGTGTTACGTATTTACCTGATGATATTTTGTGCAAGGTAGATCGCGCCTCTATGGCTGCAAGTCTTGAAGTGAGAGCTCCTTTTTTAGACCAGCGAGTATCTGAGTTGGCTTGGCAATTACCATTAAATATGAAAATAAGGGGGAATGAAGGTAAATGGGTACTAAGGCAGATATTATACAAATATGTGCCTCGTGATTTAATAGAGCGGCCAAAAGCTGGTTTTGGAATACCTGTAGGTCAATGGTTACGTGGCCCACTTAGAGATTGGGCAGAGGCTTTGCTGGATGAAAAACGATTAATTCATGAAGGATACTTTTACCCTTTACCTATCCGTCAAAAATGGACTGAACATCTTAATGGTATGCGTGACCATACTGCTAGTCTTTGGACTGTACTGATGTTTCAAGCATGGCTTGAGGAAAACTCATGACACTCTATTGGCTCATGTACCTGGTTCCAATTATAGCTATTTTTTCTAATTTTGATATTAAATCATCTAAATTACAAATTTTTCTTTGGGCTTTGTTTGGTTTTTATCTATTTTTTATTATTGGTTTCCGACATGAAATTGGTGGAGATTGGGATGTTTATCTATTTATCTTTAATGATATCGCTGGTCAGCCTCTAGTCTGGGCATGGGACCCAGGATATGAGGTTCTTAATTATATTTTAGCTAAATTAGGTTTTGGAATTTATTCAGTAAATGCAGTTTGTACATTAATTTGCATATTTGGGTTAATGAGGTTTTGTTTCAAACAGCCTTTACCTTGGCTTGCTATTGCTGTTTCAGTGCCAACTATTTTGATAGTAGTTTATATGGGCTATACTCGCCAAGCAACTGCACTTGGTTTTTTGTTTCTAGGCCTTTCATTTCTTCATGAAGGTCGTTGGAAAATATTTTTATTTAATATTTTTGTAGGTTGTTTATTTCATAAAACACTAATTTTAACCTTGCCGATTTTAGTTTTAGGTCAGAACACGCTAACATTGAAGAACTGGCTTATTATTTCCACATTTATTTTCTCAATCGGTCTTCTGTTTATTGATGATTTTTTAAAACTTTACAATATGTATATTGTCAGAAGCTGGGCTGTAGAATCTTCAGGGGCTATACCTAGGCTATTTTTGCATTCAATCGCTACATTTACTTTATTGTTTAACTGGTCAAAATGGAAGGCTTATTATGGAAATAATGGGCCTTGGCTAGGGTTTGCACTTATTTCTGTAATTGCATTAATATTAGTTCTTTTCATACCCACGGCAATTGATAGACTTGCTGTTTATTTATTGCCACTTCAAGTTGTTGTTTGGTCTGGTTTACCACCTTTAATATCAACGTCGCTTTATCGAACCCTTTTAATTATTTCAATTCTAACTTTATATGGACTAGTAATGTTCGTTTGGCTTAATTTTGCAAATCATTCATTTTATTGGGTGCCCTATGATAATTTATTTTTTTCTTAACATAGTATTAATTAAATATCATTAAGTTTTAGTTAACTTGAGATAATAAAACAAAAAATTTGATGAAAAATTTGACCAAATTGATAATTATTTCTAATACTAGTTGGAATATCTTTAATTTTCGTATGTCATTAATGCGGCATTTAAAAGACAATGGCTATGAAGTTATTGTTTTGGCACCTTTTGATGAGTATAGTTGTCACATCGAAGCCGCTGGATTTAAATATATTAATCTACCAATGAGTAACAAAGGAATTAACCCTTTTCAAGACATTATTCTTATATATAGGCTTAATAGAATATTAATTAAAGAAAATGTTAAAATAATTCTAAGTTATACCCATAAGCCAAATATATATTCTTCAATTGTTGGAGGTCTTCGAGGTATTAGGGTATTACCAAATATATCTGGTCTAGGGGCACCATTTATTTCTCAAAATATAGTAACTAAAGTTATAAAGCTTCTTTATAAATTTTCTTTAAAATATTCGTTTAAAGTTTTCTTTCAAAATTTTGAAGATTTAGATTTATTTGTTAGCTTAGGTCTAATTCATAAAGATAAAGCTGAGCGAATTCCTGGTTCTGGAGTAAATGTTAAATACTTTAGTCAAGAAAAATCTAAATCGAAAAAAACAGGTACATTCATTTTCCTAATGATGTCTCGAATTTTGTGGGATAAAGGTGTTGGAGAGTATATCAAAGCTGCACGTTTGATTAAAATCAAATATCCTAACGTTAGATTTCAGTTACTAGGTTTTCTTGATGTAGAAAACCCAAAGGCTATTTCTAGAAGCAAGGTTAATGATTGGGTTGAAGAGGGAGTAGTTGATTATATTGGCAAAACTAATGATGTCAAAAAATTTATTCAAGAAGTTGATTGTGTTGTATTGCCTTCATATCGAGAAGGACTTCCTAGATCATTACTCGAGGCCGCAAGCCTTGAGATACCTATTATTGCAACTGATGTTCCTGGCTGCAGAGATGTTGTAGAGAATGAAGTCACTGGATTTTTATGTGATGTAAAGAATCCAGACCATCTTGCAAAAAAGATGGAGCTCATGATTGATTTAACTAGTTTAGAAAGATCAAAAATGGGCACTTATGGAAGAGAGAAAATCATCAAAGAATTTGATGAGGAAATAGTTATTAAGGCTTATCTGAATGCACTTTTAATAGAGTAAATTATATTTATTAATTTATAAATTGATTTAAAATAAAAAAATGACTAGAATAATCCCTTCATCAATAAATATTTTACAATGTTTTTTTTCCGTCTTTTGTTAAGTGATTATCTTTACATCAAGCTATTCTAATAAGAAAAAAATATAATCATTTTATCTAATTATATTTTAATCCAACTATTCTCATATGCATTAGATATGGGAATATTTATGGTTCTAAATAGTTTTAGCTTATTAAATCCAGTGGCTTCTAATGTATTGGGAAAATTTTTATCATCTATTTTTTCATTTATTGGGCACCGAAAGATTACTTTTGCAGTTAATTCTAAAAAATATAAGCACACCCAAGCTTTTAGATATTTTGTTTTGTTAATTACCAATATAGTAGCATCATCAATATTATTAAGTTTTACATTGATATTTGTTGATAATGTAATTCTTGCAAAATTTGGAACTGACGTAGTTTTAGTGTTGCTAAATTTTTGGATTGGGAAAAAATGGATTTTTGTTTAAATTGTTTACCAAGAATTAAGGAGTAAAAAATTTGAATATTTTAGTAACAGGCTCATCAGGATATTTAGGTGAGCGCTTAGTAAGATATATTCTATTATCAGGCCATAATCCAGTTGAAGTATCTAGAGATATTAACGATACATCATTAAATTGTATTCATTTTGACTTGAATAATATAAAAAATCTAAAAATACCGAAAAATTTAGATGCAGTTGTTCACTTGGCTATTAACAAAAGTAAAAATATTGAATCCAAGAATGATTTATTTGCAGCAAAAAAACTAATTAATTTGTCAAACGAAGTATCTGCACAATTTATTTTTGTATCTAGCCAGACAGCAAGCCCTAATTCAATTTCAGATTATGGACTCACAAAATGGCACATTGAACAAGAGGTCAAAATAAATAATGGAGTTGTAGTTAGATTTGGTCAAATTTATGGTGGTTCTAAAAAAGGTTTATACGGAGAACTAGTCAGTCTAGTTCATAGATTTCCAATACTTCCTTCTTTTATTCCTAACCCAGTTGTTCAGCCTATTCATGTTGATGATTGTGCAATAGGAATAATGAAGATAATTGAGCAAAAAATTCAAATATATAAAATGTATTGTTTAGCAGAGTCTAATTTAATTTTATTCAAGGAATTTTTGAACAAAATTGCGATAATTAGATTGGGTAGGTTTCGTTTTTTTATACCTATTCCTATAGCTCCTGTCAAAATACTAAGTAAAGTTATAGGGTTTAAATTAAGTAATAGGCTGGGTATTTCAAGGCTCCTATCTCTTTTTTCATTGCCTATTATGGAAACTAAAGCAGATTTAGACTTATTAGATTTACAATTAAGGCCACTATCTTCTGGAATGACAAAATCAGGTTTTGGTATTCGTCGAAAACTTATTTTAGAAGGTTTTTGCTTATTAAGATATTTACTCAAAGAGAGGCCAAATATTAAAATTGTATGTCGATATGTTCGGATGATTGAAAAGTTACGAAGTGGATTGATATTAAATTTGCCAAATTGGATGCTTTTTTATCCTATGACTTTAGCATTGTTAGATAGAAAAAATATTGATAGAATGCCTATTGGAAAGGAGTTGGCTTGGAGGATTAATGCTGCCACTGTGATTGCAGAATCATGCACTCAAAGTTATGGAAGATTTAATAATATATCAAAGAAAAATACACTTTTTAGTATAACTTATAATTTATCTAAAGCCATCTTATTAGGTTTATTTTGGTATGCATGTAGCATTATTTTTGTTGGTTTTAATCAAGGTTTCATTAAGAAGAAGATGTATTATTATGAGCACTGATTTTGATGTAATTATAATTGGAAGTGGACCTGCTGGCGTCTCTGCAGCTTATCCATTAGTTCAGTCTGGAGTAAAAGTTTTAATGGTTGATGGTCAGAATGGTATCACAGAAAAGTTAGAGCCTATATCAAAACCATATTTAACAGAAAGAAAGAGTGATGAAAATCAATGGAAATGGATTTTAGGTTCAAAATTCTATTCTATTGGTCAAAAAAGCAATGTTTCGCCTAAGTTGCGGGTACCAGCATATGACTATGTTTTTAAAGATTTCTTAGAGAAAAACAAGATTAATGTTAAAAATTTTGTTGCTATAGGGTCATTAGCTAAAGGAGGATTGTCTAATGCATGGGGTTGTGGTGTTGCAAGAATGTCAGAGAAAGAGATGCATAGTTTCCCATTTTCCCTTTCTGATATTGAAAAATCTTACGAATTTGTCACACGAAGAATAGGAGTAAGTGGCTCCTATTCTGATGATTTGTCAGATTATTTTGGATTAGATCGATGGTCTCAACCACCTATAGATATGGATCATTTACACACCTCACTATTAAAAAACTATTTGAAACAAAGGGTGAAGTTAAACTTATCTGAATTTAAATTAGGGCGTTCAAGGGTTGCAGCTCTTAGTCGTAAACTTGATGATAGGAATGCTTGTGACCTTTCTGGAAATTGTTTATGGGGTTGCCACCAAGATTCACTTTATTCTGCTTCAAAAGAGATTGATTCTTTATTAAAGTTTTCAAACTTTAAATATAAAAGTGGCTTCATAGTCGATGCTATTATCAAAACTGATTCAAGTGTTGAAATTAATGGTGAATTTGATTTTCTTCAAAAAAAAATAACTGCAAAAAAAATTTTTCTAGCTGCAGGAACTCTTGCAACAACAAGATTGGCATTGAATGCTCTTAAATTTAGCTCCGAAGTTCAGCTTCAATCAGCTCCAACTGCTGCGTTTTTACTTTGGCTTCCAAGAATGATTAGCTCATCAAGTTCAAATTCAAATGGATTTGGGCTTGGACAGTTGTCGTTTACATGCAGATTAAATGAGGAGATATCTGCGTTTGGCTCAACATTTTCAACATCGGGTTTGCCAGTGTCTGAATTTGTTCGCTATATGCCATTTGGCAAAAGATTTGGCATTGATTTCTTGAGAATATTTCTTAACTCATGCCTTGTAGGTAATGTTTTTTTACCAGGCTCACTTTCAACTGCAACAGTATCAGTTAATAAAGATGGAGTAATGAATATCTTAGGAGGAGCCGATAAAAATGTTGATAGTCTGATGTCTAATGTAGAAAAGATTCTACGTAAAAATTATTTGAAAATGGGTGCAGTGCTACTCCCTGGAAGTTTTAATTTAGGCTCTCCAGGATCAGGTATTCATTATTCTAGTACTTTGCCAATGAGAGTCAATCCAAAAATTGGTGAAACAAATTTTATTGGAGAACTAAAGGGCTTGGATTCTATATATGTTGTAGATGGCGCTTCTTTATCTAACTTGAGTGAAAAGTCACACACACTAACTATTATGGCTAATGCAGATCGAATAGGAAGGATTGTTGCAAGTCATTTTCAGGAAAAAAACAACATAGCGAAGAAATGATGATATTTATTCTATTTGTATCTTGCTATTAACTTTTTTAAATAGTATTTCAAGTGTAATTGGAAAAATCATAATAAGCGGCATTATAATGGGGAATCGATATCTCCAATCATAGTCAATTAAGGTGAAGGCGTGATAGGCTGCTACAAAAAATGAAAGCAATAAGATGAAAAGAATAGTTTTATCATGAGATTTTATCTTGCCTCCAAAGAATATCCATATTGTTATTGAGAATAATATAATGATTGCTACTAATGAGTTAAGAAGAATATGTATTGATGAGAAAGCATCAATATATGGCCTAAAAAAATTGATTAATCTAATAAAGTAAAGATATGAAACATCTATGAATGAAATTGGAGAAGATATCCAAGTTTCGGGCCGATCATGAATTATCATTCCCTCTTTGACCATTGAAAATAAGAATCCTGTAAGTTTATTTTCATTAAGATTTATTTCACTCAATTGATGTAAGTAAGAAAAAAATAATGGAGTAATAATAAAAAATAGTAAAAATAATAATAAAATTATTTTAGGTTTGGTGAGAATTTGAAAACGTGTAATTACAAAAAAAGAAAAAAAAGTAAATAAAATGGGAAGAGATGATGGCCTTGATAAAAAAATGATACCAATAACTGAAATGATGCCTATGAAATTAAGTTTTCCAGTTACAAATCCTTTAATCATAATATAGATACTTAAGATGACAAGAAATGAAAAAATCATATCTGATAATACATATCTTGGCCAGACTAATAAATCAACTGATGTAATTAAAACAAACATTGTGAGTGATATTAAAACTGGACGAACCTCTAGAAGTAAAAGACTTTTTATTATCAAGAGTTGTGATAATAACAACAAAGAAAGATTAAAAATTAAGAAAGCAGTTTGCCATTCAGCCTCAAAAATAACTTTCATTAATGAAATTATAAGTACAGGAGTTGTATAGAAAAATGATGGTGCAATAAAAGTGTTCTGAGCATAATAGCTAATAAAGTTAAATTCTAATTTGATTAACTCATCTGCCCATCTTGAATATGTATAAGAATCTGGAGACATTACATACCCATTACTTATATGATAGAAAGCAATAATAGAAAAAGACAAAAGCAAGGATATATAGATGTATTTCTTATCACCTATAAATTGACTGAGTAAATAATTTTTCATATCAACTGTATTTTAAATAATTGAGTCTCTATGGATAGTGTCAATAGGAGTATGTTGCATGTCATAAGCTAAAAAACCAACAAGATATGTATTTCCAACAATTATTGGCATCGCTGCAAGCATAACAGTTCCTGCTGAAGCTGTTTCACCTTTTCCTGATAGCTCAATCCAAGTATGAATTCCAAACCAAATACCAAATAATGATAGTAGAAGTCCAAGGATAAGATATATAGAGGCAATATTAAAATTTCTTAAAAAATAATTATAAAAAATTCTTTTAATAATTCTATTGAAATGAAGGTATGGAAAAGTTAATAAAACATCAAAAATTCTCAAGTTGCTTTTTTCATCCCTATAGATTGAATCAATTGGAATATTTTTAACAACTGCTCTTATAGTGCTCAGTCTAAATAACATGTCAGATTCAAAGAAAAATCTTTCATTTACCTCCTCTAGTGGAAGCATCCTTAATACTTTCCCATGAATGGCTGTATACCCATTAGTGGGATCAAAAAGATCCCAATACCCACTTGAAAGTTTACTGACAAAGCTTAAAATACTATTACCAAGTATTCTCACAAATGGCATCCCAGAAAGTGACTTCAAATGATAAAAACGATTGCCTTTAACATAATCAGCTCGATTTTCATATATAGGCTTAATAAAGCTTGGGATTAGTTTTGGTGACATCTGGCCATCACCATCAATTTTAACAACAATTTCAGCGTTTACATCTAGTGCAGCCTTGTATCCAGAAATAACTGCCGCACCAACACCACCATTGGTTTCTCTCCTAATGATAACAATTCTACTGTCTTTGTGTCTTAATGATTCAGCTATCTTCCAACTCTCATCGGGACAATTGTCATCAACACAGAAAATATTAGTGACTTCATCACCAATATTTTCAATAACTGATTGAAGAGCATTGCCTACTTTATAGCAAGGTATTACAACAGCTATTTTCTTCATTGTGGCATCCACCCCCATCACATTAAAAGGATTAAAATTTTAAATCACAACAAGTTAAATGTTTTTATTAAAATAACCTATTATGGTGTCAGTTTGATTAATTTTATCTAAAAATATCTCATAATGTTCATGAAACTCATCATTATTTAAACTTGAAAAAATTTCATGACCAGAAGGTTGATTGTTTAATAACCAATTAAAGTGATTTGAAATTGGATACCTCTGAATACCTTTAATATTTCTAGTTTTTAAACCACTATTTGAAGCAAATGCTTCAAGGGAACCTTTAGTATGTAATATTAAGTGCTCACTCCATAGTATGAAGTTTTTAAAAGACTTAAGGTTGAATGTTTCTAATAAAATATCTTTAGCATTTGGGACTTCAATAATAATAATTCCATCATCTTTTAGATATTTTTTTATTTCACTCAAGATATTTATAGGATCATTCAAATGTTCGAATACATGAAATAGAGTGATAAGATCAAATTTTTCATCATTTAATTCTGATAAAGAAGATACGCACTCAATACCATTATTATTTAAGAATTCTCGATTTGTGTTATTAATTTCGAGGCCAACTGATTGTTTAGAAACTTCCTTTGATAGTCTAATAAAATCTCCCCTTCCACATCCAAAGTCTAATATTCTTGATCCTGTAATTAAATCTTTGTGTGTTTCAAATCTTCTTATATCGTCTTCAAGAGGTTGGGATTTAATTACTCCATTAACTGTTACTGTGTTATCTCTAAAAAAATTAGTTGCATAGCTAGTATTATTTTCATAGTATTCATCAGTAATTAAACATTCCTTAAGTACGATTACTCCTGACATATTGCATTTTAATACCTCTAAATCAGATGAGTCTCGGGTAGATTCATTAAAGAATTCAAAGCTATTTTTAGAAGATAAGTTAAGAGTGCATAATAAATCAATATTTTTATTTTTGCTTTTATTGCTCATAAACAAGATATTATTTAAGTTATATTTATGGAAAAAATGATACATGTTTTAAGCCGTCTAAAATACTTTAAATTATTTAAGATTCAGGTAAATAATATAAATTAGTTGAGTCTATGTTTGTCTTTTATTCGGTTTAACTAAACTTGCATGTAACTTAATTATTTTTTAAGATGAATAAGTTAAACTTTAAACTTTTACTCTTAAGCCCAAAATAATCCTAATTTTTACTGGATTAAGTTAGAGCATTTTTTTTATGTTTTTAAGTGATAAAATAGCGATATTCTAATTTATTGATAGAATCAAATGGAATATTGGAAGCAATATAATTTAAAACTTTTAGACATAGCGTCTTCAATGGTTTTGCATAATAAACATAACCTTTTTAATTTTGTTGAAGATAGTTTCTATAATCACATAAGAGATTTAATTGCTATGACAATTGCTATGTCAAATGCAAATAAAGAATCAATAATTCCGATGCAAATTCTTGATTATGGTTCAAACCAAACTGTTTGGGCTAATATTTCTAATAAAATTGATACTAGTTTAATTAATGTCACTATTTTTGATCCGTTTTTTGATCCTTTGACTCCTAATATCGATAGTGACTTTGATATGAAAACTTTATCGAGCATTGAAGATTTAGGTAAAAAAAAATATGACTTAGTTATTTATGGATCTGTAGCCCAATATGAAGAAAATTTTATAAGTAATATTGATCCATGCATAATTTCAGAAACTAATTACATTCTTTTTACTCACACGCCAATGTCTTTAAAGGAGACATTTAGATCAAAGCAGTTTAGTGGTTATAAAGATACTCAAATCATTCACTCATATCAAGATATTAGTGATAGATTCGAAAAATTGGACTATAGTCTAATTTTTAAATCAACATTGCCTCAAAAAGAAGCAAGTGTTGAAGAGAAGTTTGTAAAGGACATAGTTTATGCAAATCTTTTATTTATTAAAAAATAAATTTATCATTTATATTTATTCTTAATATTAATATAAAAGGCCCACAATTGACTTGAAGAAATTATTTAGAATGTTTTTTTAGAATAGTTGGAAAAAGTTATTGTTTCAGAATCAAGTACTTTAATAAATTCATTTTTATTCTCCTCAATTAGTAATTGAAAATTTTCAAATTCACTATAACCCTCATCAGACCAGTGGTCTGGGTGTATATTTATTTGAATTTTTTTATAATCGCACTCTTCTAAGGGATGTCCATAATTCCATCTATGCATACTATCTGCTAAATATTTTATGTTTGCTGGTTTGGGAGAGAATTCAAAATAACTATTTCCATATAAATTTATAAGTCCATTAATCTCATCATCTCTATTTTCTAAAACCCATGATGGTGGCCTATGAATTGAAAAGCAATTAATTGGCTTTGAAATAATTTTTTCTATTACCTCTCTTTGAAAATTTAATTCACTTTTAAATGCAGACCAATCTCCAACTTTTATATGAGAAATATAAAGATGTAAGCCAATTGTATGACCCATCTCATGAATCTTATTAAGTAAATTTCTATTAGTTATTGAAGATATATTGTAAGCATCTGATATAACTTGAAAAAAATAATTTGATTTAATCTTGTTATTTGATTCAAGCAAGGACATTCTGTAAGCTTTTTGAGTGCTGAATTCAACATCATGTCGAAGTATGGTGAAACTATTAGCAGAGTTAAAGGTATTTAAATTTGTTATTTTCTCACGATATTTTTTAAGTATTTCAAAATACTCATCGTAAGAAAACTGGTTAAATTTTTTATTCATCATAAGGCTTTTGTATAAGTTATATTAATCTAATTCTAGTTGAGGTTTCGTAATAATAAAGTCATTTATTACTAGTACATCTAGAGCTGAACTCCAAAATGTTCTAAGAGCATCTCTTGCTGTGCATACCACTGGCTCACCTTTTAGATTAAAAGAAGTATTTAAAAGGACAGGAACATTTGTTTTTTTATAGAACGAGTCAATCAGCTTATAATAAAGAGGTGTAGTGTTTTTATTTACTAGCTGCACTCTTGAGGTACCATCAATGTGAACTACTGCAGGCGCATCATTTATTAGCTTTTCTTTGGCATCAAAAGCAATAATCATAAAAGGGGCATATGTAGTATTTTTAAAATAATCATCTGAATACTCTTCTAATACTGATGGACAGAAAGGTCTCCACTCCTCTCTCATTTTAACAATCATATTAACTTTATCACGATAAATTATTTTTGTTGGATTGGCTAAGATACTTCTTTGACCTAAAGCCCTTGGACCAGCCTCCATTTTTCCTTGAAACCAAGCAACAATCATGCCATTTGCTAAATAACCAGAAACCTCTTCAGTAATATTTGAAGATTTTCTAAATTTTATTTTTGCTGTGTTTAATAGGCTTTCTATGTTTTCAGGCTCTTCTTTAAATCCTAGTGCTAGATTAGTCAATCTTTCTGCACGTATACCTGTTTCTAAGTGGCATGCAAGAAGAGCGGCACCTGCTACTGCTCCAGCATCATTACATAATGGATGTGCAAAAACATCACTAACTTCTTGCATTTGATATATTTTTGAATTAAGTTTTACGTTAAGTCCAACTCCACCACCAATGCATATTTTTGATACTCCTGTCTCTTTTATTGACCATCTAACAAGACGAATTACCGTTTTTTCAAGTAAAGCTTGTAATTCAAATGCAAGGTTTCTATGCCAGTCAGAAATTGGTTCTCCAGATCTTCTAGGTAGGTTACCAAAAAGTTTAACTAATTCATCTGTAAACCTTGACGAAAAGGAGTGTTCTCCATAGTGAATATATTTAGGATCAATAATATATTCAATTCCATCAGAAGCAGTAAAACAAACTTTTTCTAACAATTTTTTAATATTTTTATCTGGCTTACCAAAGGCAGCTAAACCCATTACCTTATATTCTCCATCATATGCTTGATATCCTAAATACTCAGTTATTGCTGAATATAGCCAACCAAGTGAGTTAGGCATATTGATTTTTTTTATATTAATTAGTTTTTCATTTTTACAATGCCATAAAGTTGTGCAGTGTTGATCACCAGAACCATCGATAGATATTGCAATAGCTTCAGAGAAACCAGATTCAATATAGCTATGGTAAGCATGAGTATAATGATGAGGGAAATCTATAATTTCTGGTAATTCTATTTCACCAAATATTCTTGTTAATTCAGTTTTATGAAATTTTTTAAACTCCTTCCAAGAGCGTTTTTTTAAGTTTCTATCTTGCCAATCAATTGTAGCTTGATCAACATTATATTTACCTCTCAAGCCTTCATAAAATTTTTTTATTTCACCATCGTTATATCCAGTAAGGTTCCAATTTACAGCAAATTTACTTATATCTTTAATAGAACAATTTGACTCATTTAAGCAAAACTTAAGTGCCTCTTTAGGATATATATTTGGAGCATGTTTAATTCGAATATGCCTTTCTTCTTCTGAAAAAGCTATTATTTTCCCACTTTCGACAATTGCCACACTAGGATCAATTCCTAAATTAATCCCTAAAAATAGTTTTCTATTTTTCATAATTTAAATCGGATTAGTTTAATCGTCATAACTCATAAGAATAAATTATTATAAATGGTATAAGAAGTTAATCAAATAATTACTAGACAAAATATATTTTTAAAAGTGAATTTGCAACAGTATAGTATAATTGACATCAAGATTATGTAATTCATTTTCAATTTTCTAACCTGTTTATTTAAATTAACTAAAATTATGAAAGATAAAAATTTATTTCTTTCAGTTATCGTTCCTTGTTTCAACGAACAAGAGGTAATAGAATATACACATAATAGGTTGGCTACTATTCTGTCAAAAGTTAACATGAAATATGAAATCATATACGTGTCAGATGGAAGTAGTGATGAAACAAATGATTTGTTAGCAAAAATATATCTTAACAATAATTCTGGCACAGTAAAGACAGTTCTACTATCAAGAAACTTTGGTCATCAAATTGCGGTTACAGCAGGAATTGATAATGCAGAAGGGGATGCTGTAATTTTAATTGATGCTGATCTTCAAGATCCTCCAGAGTACATACCTGAGATGATTGAAAAATGGAAAGAAGGCTATCAAGTAGTTTATTGTCAGCGTAATAAGCGAGAAGGGGAGTCAAAGTTTAAGTTATTAACAGCTAAATACTTTTATAAAACATTGGGATATTTATCAGATGTTGAAATACCAGTTGATACAGGCGATTTCAGGTTAATGGATAGAAAAGTGGTTGATGCAATAAAGAGTATGCCAGAGAGAGATCGTTTTATTCGAGGCATGGTGTCATGGATTGGTTTTAAGCAGTATGCTCTTCAGTATGATAGAGAGGAAAGGTATGCAGGAGAGTCAAAATATCCATTTTGGAAAATGGTTAAATTTGCGGTAGATGGGATATTATCATTCTCAATCAAACCACTTCGTCTATCTACACTGTTAGGATTTATTAGCTCGTTATTATCATTTTCTGGTATTGCATACGCTTTTATAATGTGGGTTACTGGGGTGCCAGTGCGAGGTTGGACGTTGATGTTCATAGCAATTATGTTCTTTAGTGGTGTTCAGTTAATCAGCCTTGGAGTTATTGGAGAATACATCGGTCGAATACATGCAGAAACAAAAAATCGGCCTTTATATATTATTAATGAGAAGAATGGATTTAAATAATAAAAACCAAAATGTTGTAGTGATTGGCGGCGGTTATACTGGTATTGCTGCTGCATATGAGCTTTCTAAGCAAGGAATTAGTGTAACAATTATTGAAAAAGAGCAGGAACTAGGTGGGCTAGCAAGATCTTTTGACGTTGGATCAGGAACACAATTGGAGCGTTTCTATCATCATTGGTTTGTTAGCGATCAATATATTCTTAATCTTATAGAAGAACTGGGTCTTTCAAAAAATATAATTTGGAGGGAAACTAACACGGGAATGTACTATTCTAATAACTTCTATAAACTTAGCTCACCCATAGATTTACTTAAGTTCACCGCTCTTGGGTTTATTGATAGAGTTAGATTGGGACTACTAACTATTAAGTCAAGATATGTAAAAGATTGGAGAGTCTTAGAGGGATATACTGCTGAAGAATGGTTGATTAAACAGGCTGGAAAAAAAGTATATAAGGTTGTTTGGGAGCCTCTGCTAAAAGGAAAGTTTGGAATTTATAAAGATAAAGTGTCAGCTGTATGGATATGGAATAAATTAAAATTGAGAGGAGGAAGTAGAAATAAAAAAGGTGGCGAAGCACTAGCTTACTATAAAGGTGGGTTTGCTGCATTAACTTTAGAGCTAGAAAAATCAATAAAAATAAAAGGTGTGAAGTTAATTAGGGGGAAAGTAGTTGATCATATAGTCCATAGTGATAATCGGATTAAGGGTGTTCGAACAGATGATGGTGAAATTGTGCAATGCCATAATGTAATTAGTACAATAGCATTACCACTATTAACGAAAATATATAATAATAGCAATTTTGTATCAGATCAGAAAATAGAGGAATATAGAAACAAGATATCAAATATAGAATATATTGGTAATATCTGTCTAGTTTTGGTGCTAAATAAATCTTTGTCAAACGCATACTGGACAAACGTTAATGATCCAGATTTTCCATTTGTAGCACTTATTGAGCATACAAATTTTGAGCCAACGAATTCTTATGCTGGAAAGCATATTGTCTATTTATCAAAATACCTACCAACTAAAGATAAATTATATGCAATGAATAAAGATCAGCTTCTTAAATTTAGCCTTCCATTCATTAAAAAAATGTTTAAACAATTTAAAGATGAGTGGTTAGAAGATGCATATTTATGGAAAGAGCCATATAGTCAGCCTATTATTACTAGAAACTATAGTGACAAGATACCTTCATATGAAACACCAGTTGAGGGTTTGTATGTCTCATGCATGGCACAAATATATCCAGCTGATAGAGGTACTAATTATGCAATTATGCAAGGTCAATATGTGGCGGAGATGGTTACTTCATATAAAAAGTGAGCTGTTAAAGGATAAATATACCAATGCTAAAAAGGAAGATCTTACATAATGCCAATATTATTATGGCAATTGTTATAAGTGGAAATAGTACGGCATATCTAGTTTTACTATACAGGCTAATCTCATTAGTACTAAAACCACTTGACTTAATATTGAGTTTTTTGGATCGTAGATTTTTTTTAAAAAATAACCAATCACCACCAATAGTTTTTGTTGTCGGCTCTCACCGAAGTGGGGCAACATTTGTCTCACAGGTAATTTCTAGATCATTTCCATTTTATAGTGTTGGCAATTTCAATTCATTATTTCCAAGATCAAGACATTTTATCCATAGATTTATCAAACAAAAGAAACATAACTGTAGGAGTAATAGGTATAAAAATTATTATGGACAATCACCAGGTCTTTTTGAAATAGGGGATGCACATGAGGTATGGGATCAATGGTATGGAAGTGATCATGATTCTATTCCAGCTGGCTTAACTAGTAATATAAAGAAAGATATGTTGGATTATTTTACAAAACTTTATTCTGCTGTAGGATCAACAATAATTACAAAAAGTGGTCGGAATAGCTTAAATATTGTTCAGTTGAGTAATATTTTTGAAAATTGTTTTTTTATTGTTGTTGATAGAAAAATTAATGATGTAGTTTTGTCAACGTTAAAAGCAAATAAAGTCTTTAGAAGTAATGAGAAAGGATGGGGCCTTCATGTTAATAATCTTACTAATAATAATTTGAGTCATATTGATGCCACAGTAAATCAATGCATAAACGTAAGAAACAAGATCTATAGCCAATTAAATCTGATAGATAAAAATAAATATATTGTTATTGATTATAATTCATTCTGTGACTCAACTTCGAGTCAGCTAGAACTAATAAAGAGAGCGATTGAGGATATACATAAAGAAGAATATTTAATCAAAGAATGTATAAATCCTAAATTTAGTGCTTCCCAGAATATGAGTGATAAGAAACTAATTGAAGCTGTTCAACATACAGTGCAAAAATTTAGTTATATGATTGATGAGTAAGGTTTTATTTAAGACCTTAGATTCTTTAGCTAGATTGTCTCTTGGTATTGCCCTGTTATGGGTTCTTTTTCAATATGCTGAAATAAATAGTAAGCAAGTATCAATTTTTTTTAGATATGATTTGGTTTTCTATGCAATTTTATTAAAAATCATGGTAGTTTTTTTGATGTCATATCGATGGATGATTGTGTTGAGGAGCAATAAAATTGAGCAGCGGCTAATTGATAGTTTTAAATTTACATTAATTGGACAATCATTGATGGTAGTTCTTCCTGGAGTTATTGCACAGGACGTCTCAAAAGTTATTGGAACCATTCGAAGTACAAATAGTTCTGGGCAGCGTGGCAAGATTATAGCTCTTTCAATTGTTGATAGATTGATAGGAATTGTAGCTTTACTGGTTTCTTCAATATTATTAATAGTGATATATTACTTATATGAATATATGATGTCTGGATTCACAGCGCATTATGGGTTGTTGAACTGGGTCCTGTTTTTTTGCCTTACAATTTTGTTTTGTCTGGCTTTTTTTTATTATGCTTTCAACAGAATTCAAGATATGAAGTTTTCACCAAAAATTATTATTAATCTTTTGTCTAGAGTTGCAGTGTTAGCTGATTATTTGTATTTGATTAAAAACAAAGACCTGTTGCTATATATCTCTATTTTGTCACATTTATTTAATGCATTTCTAGTTGTTATTATAGTGAATCAACTATCAACAGAAATCCATGTATTAGTTAATGTCATATTTGGATTAATCAGTAATTTTGGAAACTTTTTCCCTCTGACTCCTGGTGGGCTTGGTATTACTGAATCGGTATTTATGTATTTGTATTCACATATTGGATACGATTTGGGTCTAGTAATAGGATTGTCATATAGATTCCTTAGTTATACTAGCATATTTATCCTTACTGCAATTTTCATATCCTCTATGTATGTATATAATACTAAACAAGTACTTAAAAATAACTAGTAGCCTTATATGAAATCAAGAAAATTGCTTACTGTGGAAGGTGCTGAAGACCTCTCTACAGAAGAAGTATGGAAGATGTATCGGTCATATGTTAGTAGTAGCCAGGTTGATTTGATTGGTTCATTTATATTTGGTAGGGAACTAGCCGAACATTCTGAAGGTTGCTATATATATCTAAAAGATAAAAAAATACTAGATATTACTGGAGGGATAGGTGTTCTTAATCATGGGCATAATCATCCTAGAATCTTAGACGTAAGAAGAAAATTTAATAATAAAAAGAGAATGGAAGTACATAAAAACTTTTTTTCACCTTACGTTGCAGTATTGAGTCATAATGTTGCTCAATTACTTCCAGAAGATCTTAATATTTCATATTTCCCTAATTCTGGTGCTGAGGCAGTTGAGGGTGCCATGAAAATGGCATACAAGTATCATAGTGGAAGTCGACAGATAATCCTTCATTCAGATATATCTTTTCATGGAAAATTATTAGGTGCAGCTAGTGTTACTGGCTCACCAGAGTTAAACTTCGATTTTCCTAAGATACCAGGAGTCCACCCTTATGCTTATAACAATATCAATAGTATAAAAAAACTCGTTGACTCAAGTCGAAAAGAAAATGGTGAGAGTGACATTTATGCAATATTAGTAGAGCCACTAAATGCTAGCAGTATGCGTAAATGTTCTCAAGAATTTTTGCTAGAGATACGTGAGATTTGTAATAAAGAAAAAATTATACTTATCTTTGATGAGGTTTATACTGGTTGGGGTAAGACAGGCACCTTGTTTTATTTTATGCAATATGATGGTTTGATTCCAGATATCGTAACTTATGCAAAGTCTTTTGGTGGTGGGAAATCATCTATTTCTGGGTATACCACTCGTGAACCTATATTTAGAAAAGCATATGATAATTTGAGTGATGCAACACTGCATAGTACTACTTATTACGGTTTTGGAGAGGAGTGTGCAACTGCTATTGAGGCATTAAACATTATTGTTGATGAAGACTTTGTTGGTAATTCTCAACTAATTGGTAAAATTCTTGGTAAAGGACTGAATGATATAAAATGTAAATATCCTAAACTTATTTCAGATGTTCGAGGAAGTGGCGCTCTTTGGGGTATTGTATTAAACACAGAAATATCTACTAAGATTATGTCAATAATCTCTAAAATAATACCCTCAAAAATCTTAAAAGATAAAAAATTCATTAGTAAACTAGTAACTGCATCTGTTATTAATGAGTTGTATAATAAGCATAGCGTGCTTTCTTATTATGGATCCAATATAGAAATTCCACTCATCATTTCTTTTCCCCTTATTGCTTCAGAGAAAGAAATAATATACGCATTGAATGCAATAGATTTAACATTGTCTAAGGGCATTTTTCGCTTAGTAACCTCTTTTGTGAAAGTTAAGTTTTCTGCCCCAAATTAGATGTATCTTTTAAAGAAAACATTATCTGCTATTGTTGATTTGGAGTTGGAAAATCATCGCAATATAAATGAATTTGATCGGCGGGGAGCTGTTGAATATTCTATTAATGCTTTAACTTTAATGCCATGGTTTTTTAGATATCCATTGAGTCTTATAACAATTTTTATTAATCTATTTTCCTTATTTCTTAATAGAAGTATGTTCTTTAAAATGTCAGTGAACGATCGTGCAATGCTTTGGAATAAGCTAGCTGGTTATCCAGGCTTTCAGTCATTAAAAAAATTAATTAGAACACTGACGCTTATGTCAGCATATGGTCAGTATGATAAAAGAAATTGATTGTGATTTTTTAGTAATTGGGTCTGGAGCAGGAGGAGCAGTTGCATTCCGTGAATTAGCAATGGCAGGCAAGGATGTTTTACTTATTGAAGAGGGAGATAATTGGGAGGAAGGTGACTTTGATGCACCAGTTTCTGAATTAACGCAAAAACTATATCGAGATGGAGGTGTTATTCCTTTTCTAGGTAAACCTGCAATAGGTTTTGGAGAAGGGGTTGCTTTGGGTGGGTCAACGGTAATTAATGGAGGGTTGTTATGGCGAACTCCAGAGTGGATACTAGATGAATGGCAGAAAAGGGGTATTGAAGGATACACAATGAATCACCTGTCCCCTTATTTTGATGAAATTGAACGATCATTGAATGTCAGTAATGAATTAGAGATTGATGGTTATGATATTGACTCACAAATCATTAATCAATCAGCAATAGATTTAGGTTGGAAATCAGTTCGTGTTCCAAGAGCAACAAGAAACTGCTCTCGTAAGAATCAATGTGGCGCAGGATGTCCTTCAGGTGCAAAGCAAAGTGTAGATAAAACATATATTAAGTCTGGAATAGACTATGGTGGTAGATTATTAACTGGAATTAGAGTAATCAATCTCAATAAAAAAAATTGCAAAATTAAATCTGTAGTAGCTAAAAATCTTAAAATTAGTGAAAAAATATTATTTAAATGTAAAACAGTATTTCTAGCTGCTGGTGCAATCAATACACCACTATTACTTAAGAAAAGCGGACTGTCAGCTATTGCAGGAAGTCAGCTGCAATTTCATCTAAATTTAAAAGTATTTGCAAAATTTCCAAACAAAATTAATGCGCATAAAGGAACAATTTTTACCAGACAGATACAGGAATTTGAGAAAGAGGGGTTATTGATTATGGGTACAAACTATAGTCCATCATACATAGCAACAGCTCTAGAGCATCTTGATAATGAACAATTTAATAAATACTTTAATATGTATGAAAATTCTGCTATGTATACCCCAATGATTAAACCAGAAGGGACAGCGAGGATAATTCCTTTTTTTGGGAGCAAAATAATAAAGCATCAACTTCATCCAGTTCATGATTTAAATAAAATGCGAAAAGCTTTAGATGTCACTTCTAGATTATTATTTAATGCTGGCGCAGAAGTTGTCATTTTACCTCTAGCAAATTCGCCTATAGTAATGAGCTACTCTCAAGCATTAAGCGTGATTAATCAAACTAATATTAGCCAGTATAAGCTGCTTTCAGTTCATGCAATGTCATCTTGTGGAATGGGCGTTGATTCTTATAGTGTATGTGATACAGATGGAAAAGTAAAAGGTACTGATAATTTATATATATGTGATGCGAGTGTTTTGCCTAGCAATATAGGTGAAAGTCCACAAGGAACAATTATGGCTTTTTCTCACACAATTGTGAATCATTATTTAAATACGGAGTAGTTTTATAATGACCATAAATAAAATTATTTATACTGTTGTTACCATAAGTTTAGTTATGTTATGGGGAGTACAACTATTCACTGAGTGGGGAAGCGATTTTGGGACTTACTATACAAATTCATATTTTATAGATGATAATTATCAGTTGTATAAAGAAGCTTTTTCACATAAAGGTCCGCTTTACTTCTTATTTATCTCAATATTGGGCAAGGTAATTGGATGGGGGGTGTGGCAAGCATATTTCACATTGATATCTTCATTATTAGTTTTTTATCTAGCAGTAATTTATGTTTTATCAAAGAGAGTTGAAAATACAAATATTTTTATAGTAATACTCTCTATTTCATTATTATTATTATATAAGCAGGGTACAAATTTATCTATATCCCTATTCCAAGGGGGTCTATTACTGTTATCTTTCTATTGTTTGATGGAATCAATAGCAACTATCGAAAAAAACAGAACAACTGAATATGTTGTTTCGATATCCCTCTTTATATGCGCTATTCTGGTCCGTATAGACGCATTGATATATGTTCCTGTATATATTATAGCTATTGTATTTTCTTCAATTAATAGAAGAAGCTACATTTTTTTTCTACAAAGAATAATTATTGGCATAGCTATTGCGACAGTTTTATATGCAGCTATCCAGATATATTTTGGTTATAGTTTTTTTGAGTATTATCAGGGTAATATTGAATTTAATAGTTACTATAAAAATGCAAATGTAAATACTTCATTACAGACCTATATTGTCAGACCACAGCAATTTTCAATGTTAATGAATTCTGGAGTTCTTTTATTATTCCTTCTCATTTTAATGTTTAAGCATAACTCTACTGTCAAAAAGAATGAAAATAGTTTAATTAAAGTTTTTTTTACTAAGAGTGATATTCAAATATATATTACTTCTTTATTGATAGTTTTATCAGGGGCTATTCTATGGTTAATATCAAATAGTGATAAAGATTATTATGTTTTTATTGTGGCTGTACCAATTCTTTTTTTTATGATTTACTGGGGAGAAGAAATTAATAATATCTCTCATAAATTAATGTTTGTAAGTGCTCCAATTTTATTATATATGTTGATGTTAACAATAGGCACTGCGTTACAACCAGTTCTTAAAAATAATAATTGTTTAAATAATATCTACTGTTCTGAATCAAATATACTTTTATATAAGAAAACATTAAATAATCTTTCTATGAAAGACTCAGCAATGATGATAGGTGGTAAGGGGTGGCTTTACTTGTTTGCAAATACGAAGCCTGAGGGAGCAATTAATAACAGGTGGCTCTATATTAAAAAAGATCCATTTATTACTAGAGGTTTGTTAGAAGCACACAATAAATTACTTAATCAGCCAATAGGGTATGAATTTTGGATTGATAATAGTCTGTTAAATAGTAATGAAAAATCTGATTATTTTTATGAAATATTAACCAAATCAGAATTGGCAGAGCATGAAGGTAAATATTCTAAATATAGGATTAAAAATAAGTGAAAAATATAATAGTTATTATGCGCACTGCCCATATGTACTTGTTCTTGGAGAGAGAGCTGAATGAGAACACTTAATAGTATGCTCTGTCAATTTCATCCCAAATGGTCTATGTTTAATGGGATTTCTGAGGTATTTTTGAAAAATAATTCAAAGAAAATTTTGTGTTCAAAAATTGAAACTGCCCAATGATAATCTTAGTTACTGGAGGAGCTGGCTATATCGGCACCCATACCTGTATTGAGCTTATTAACCAAGGCCACCAAGTCGTTGTCATTGATAATTTAAGTAACAGCACTGCAGATACCCTAACTAAAGTAAGCGAAATAACAAAATCAGATCAAATCCCTTTCTACCATGGTGATATCCGAGATAGACAACTCCTCCAAAAAATATTTAAGAGACACAAAATAGATGCAGTTATTCACTTTGCTGGGCTAAAAGCAGTTGGAGAATCTATCCAAAAACCTCTTCAATATTACAACAACAATGTAATTGGAACTATCACTATTCTTGAAGAGATGCAACAGGCGTCAGTTCAAACAATCATCTTTAGCTCATCTGCAACCGTCTATGGTAACCCAAAAATACTACCCATCAAAGAGACCCATCCAACTGTTGGTGCCACGAATCCATACGGACAGAATAAACTCATTATTGAAGGGATTCTAAAAGATCTTCACAAATCAGACCCCAGTTGGAAAATAGCCTTGCTTCGATATTTTAATCCGGTAGGTGCTCATCCAAGTGGAAAAATAGGTGAGAATCCAATTGGAGTCCCAAACAACTTAATGCCATATATTAGCCAAGTAGCAGCTGGAAAATTAAAGAAGTTGAAGATATATGGAAATGACTACCCAACCCATGACGGAACAGGTGTTAGAGATTACATACATGTAGTTGATCTAGCAAAAGGCCATACTGCAGCTTTAAAAGTGCTAAATATTAAAAAATCATCAGAGATAAAAACCCCTCATAAGATATTGACAGTTAATCTTGGAACAGGCAAAGGCTATTCAGTGCTTGATATCGTAAAGACCTTTGAGATTGCTTCAGGTAAGGGTGTATCTTATCAAATAGTAGGTAGAAGGCCAGGTGATATAGCAACATCCTATGCAGATCCTACTTATGCTTTAGAAAAACTAGGCTGGAAAGCTGAGTACGGACTTAATGAGATGTGTAAAGATACTTGGCGATGGCAATGTCAGAGTCTAAATGAATACCTAAGGCATAAATAATAATTGAAAAAGGTGGTAGATTAGTAGGCAGGGTATCAGGATGGGTAAACATGTAGAAACGAAATCATTCCACTGTAACAGATTGATTTCGTTTGTTCCTCTTTTTGACCACCCTAAATCCGATGGTTTTTTTAGCAGTATTTCCACGACCACCTTTTTGAATATCAAGTTTTCCAACATCAAGTGTCATTTTTTCCGTCTTTGTAATTTTCCTCTGACCTTTTCAGACCATTCTCATACCAACTAGTCCACTTACCATCTTTCTTGCCGTCTTTGTAATTTTCCTCTGACCATATCTGACCATTCTCATACCAACTAGTCCACTTACCATCTTTCTTGCCGTCTTTGTAATTTTCCTCTGACCTTTTCAGACCATTCTCATACCAACTAGTCCACTTACCATCTTTCTTGCCGTCTTTGTAATTTTCCTCTGACCATATCTGACCATTCGCATACCAATTAGTCCCAATGCCCTCTAACTTGCCGTTTATGTAATGTGCCTCCGACTGTATCTCACCATTCTCATGATATGAGTACCTAGTTTTATCAACTAAATTTCCTTCTATGTAAAGTTCCTCTGACCATATCTGACCATTCTCATACCAAGCAGTCGCCTTACCATCTAACTTACCGTTTTTAATGTTTCCTTTTGATTTAACTTGTCCATTTGTATAATTGCATAAGTTGTTGCCTGTATATGGTTCATTCATATCTTGTAAAAAAATAATGCCATTTATAGTTTGTGCATCTATTTCAAAACAAATAGAAGATTTTGTATTTATATGCCTTGCTTTACACAAATCTATAATTTCTCTTGCCCCTAAATCACTTCCAATACCTTTCATATTTTTAAAAATACAATCATTATAGTTTTCTGCACTCCATGCCAATGATGAAAACGAAGTTGATAACAACAAAACCAAGAGGATGAATATTTTTTTCATATTAATATTATATTCCAATAATAACTATTATTTATACTGTAACTTATTGAATTATAGGTATAAAAAAAATAAGATTAAGAATAGTCTAAATATTAGTAAAAAAATCACTATGTAGTTTTCCATAAACCAGAACATTCCGTAGAAGATAGAACGACTTTTGTCGTGTTGGCTTAATAGTAGTAA
>Ga0209482_1000086_pt1 | contig 76869 bp, 62 predicted proteins | sample CoawatmetaG10DNA_FD_187512 | JGI IMG/M metagenome (GOLD analysis project Ga0209482, IMG submission 187512) | Marine microbial communities from the West Antarctic Peninsula - Coastal water metaG104-DNA (SPAdes) (version 2) | ecosystem: Environmental > Aquatic > Marine > Coastal ...
GTTCCGGTGGTCCGGGTGGCCCCGGCGGTGCCGGACGCGGCGGCTTTGGCGGCTTTGGTGGCGGCGGGCGCGGCGCGACGGGTGGCCGCCTGCAATTCGCGCTCTATCATACGTGGCATTTCACCGATCGCGTGCTGGTGCAGCAAGGCGGGCCCTCGCTCGATCTGTTGCGCGGCGATGCGATCGGCGGCAGCGGCGGCCAACCGCGCCACGAGCTGGAAGGGCAGGCCGGGTATAGCAATAACGGCATCGGCGTGCGGCTGTCGGCCAATTGGCAGAGCGCGACCAGCGTCAATGGCGGCACCGCCGCCAATCCGCAGGATCTGCATTTCTCGGATCTGGCGACGGTCAGCTTGCGCTTGTTCGGCGATCTCGGGCAGCGGCTTGAGTTGGTGAAGAAGCATCCGTGGATGCGTGGGATGCGCGTCGCGGTCGCCTTCGACAACATCTTCGATTCGCGCCAGCGCGTGACGGATTCGAACGGCACCACGCCGGTCGCGTATCAGCCCGATTATCTCAACCCGCTGGGCCGGACGGTGCGCGTGTCGATCCGCAAGCTGTTCTTCTAACGGGCGATACCGACCATGCTTTTGCGGCATGGCGGCTGAACGGCGCGGGCGGTTGACGCGGGGGGCGGCGGTCGTAAGGGAGGATGCACGTTTCCAGGAGTGTCCGCCATGAAGACCCGCGCCGCCGTCGCCTTTGAAGCCAAGAAGCCGCTCGAAATCGTCGAACTGGATCTGGACGGGCCGAAGGCGGGCGAAGTGCTGGTCGAGATCATGGCGACGGGCATTTGCCATACGGACGCCTACACGCTCGACGGGCTCGACAGTGAGGGGCTGTTCCCGAGCGTGCTGGGGCATGAAGGTGCGGGCATCGTGCGCGAGGTCGGCGCGGGCGTCACGTCGGTCAAGCCGGGCGACCATGTCATCCCGCTCTACACGCCGGAATGCCGCCAGTGTAAATCGTGCCTCAGCGGCAAGACCAATTTGTGCACCGCGATCCGCGCGACGCAAGGCAAGGGGCTGATGCCCGACGGCACGACGCGCTTCAGCTATAAGGGCCAGCCGATTTTCCACTATATGGGCTGCTCGACCTTCTCGAACTTCACCGTCCTGCCCGAGATCGCCGTCGCCAAGATCCGCGAGGACGCGCCGTTCAAGACGAGCTGTTACGTCGGCTGCGGCGTGACGACCGGCGTCGGCGCGGTGGTCAACACCGCCAAGGTGCAAGTCGGCGACAATGTCATCGTGTTCGGCCTGGGTGGGATCGGGCTCAACGTGCTGCAGGGCGCGCGGATGGCGGGGGCGAACATGATCGTCGGCGTCGACATCAACCCCGACCGCGAGGAATGGGGTCGCAAGTTCGGCATGACGCATTTCGTCAACCCGAAGGACGTGACCGACCTGGTCGCGCATCTGGTCGCGCTGACCGATGGCGGCGCGGACTATACCTTCGATTGCACCGGCAACACGACCGTGATGCGCCAGGCACTGGAAGCGTGCCATCGCGGCTGGGGCACGTCGATCATCATTGGCGTGGCCGAGGCGGGCAAGGAAATCAGCACGCGCCCGTTCCAGCTTGTCACCGGGCGCAACTGGCGCGGGACGGCGTTTGGCGGGGCCAAGGGGCGCACCGACGTGCCCAAGATCGTCGACTGGTATATGAACGGCAAGATCGAGATCGACCCGATGATTACGCATGTCCTCTCGCTCGACGAGATCAACAAGGGCTTTGATTTGATGCACGCGGGCGAGAGCATCCGCAGCGTGGTGGTGTACTGACCCTTTCCTCCTCCCCGCGGGCGGGGAGGAGGGCCCTTACTGCCGCGCCCGCAAAGTGACGCCGATCACGCGCGGGTCGCTTGGCGTGCCGAGGATGAGGCCCGAATTGCCCGCCTGGATCGTCAGATTCTGGATGTACTTGGCGTTGAACAGGTTGCGCACGAACACCGCGACTTCGAGCCCGCTTTTGCTGCGCAGGCCAAGGCTGGCGTTGGTGACGTTGTAGCCGTCGATCAGCGTGTATTTCGACAGGCTGGGGTCGCCATAATAGCTGGTGCGCCAGCTTGAATCGGCGTGCAGGATCAGCGCCGCGCTGCCGAGCGGCAGCGTGTAGTCCCCGCCAATCGTGGTTGACCATTTGGGTAGCCCGGCAAGCGGGCGTCCGGTCAAGTTGCACGCGGCGGTGGCGGCGGTCTGCACCTCAAGCGGGCAGGGGCCGGCGGGATAGGTCGCATAGCTGCCATGCGCATAGGCGACATTGCCGCGCAGTTGAAAGGCGCGGGTGACATTGGCGGTGACATCGGCCTCGAAGCCCTTCACCGTCACCTTGGGAATGTTGGACAGGTAACCGCGCAGCGCCACGGTTTGCGAACTGTCGACGATCGTCGCCTGGAAATCGCGGACATCGGTGTAATATCCGGCGAGATTCGCCACCAACCGGCGGTCGAACAGCGCGGCCTTGATCCCACCTTCATAGGTGGTGTTGAGTTCGGGGCGGATCACGGCGGTGGTCAGCACCGGCTGGTTGGCGGTGTTGAGCGGCAGACCCGACAGGTTGATTCCACCCGATTTGAAGCCGTGTGCATAGCCGCCATAGAGCATCACGGTGTCGGTCGCTTGCCAGGCGAGATTGGCGCGGCCCGACACGTTGCTTTCGCGGTCATGCGCGACATAGCTTTGCGGGCGCAGCACGCCGAGCCGGGCGTTTATGAGGGTCGTATTGGTCGTGGCGGGGCCGCCGAACACGGTGGTGTCGTAAGTGCCGTCCTTCACTTCATAGGTGTAGCGCAGGCCCCCAGTGAGCGTGAGGCGCGGCAGGATCTTGTAGTTGAGCTCGGCAAAGGCGGCGTAGCTATCTTCCTTCAGCCGGGTGTGGCCGTCCGTGCCATAGCCGTCGAGCAAATTGGCGGGCACCGCGACGGCGGGCGTGCCGGTGGTCTGGCCAATCAGATAATAGGCCGCCGCCGGGCCATAGATGCTGATCGGTTCGCCGGTGATTTTCTGGTCGAAGAAATACAGGCCAGCGACATAGCCGAGCCGGTGGTCGCCATTCGAGGCGAGCCGCAGTTCCTGGCTATATTGATCCTGGCGCGACGGGATGTGCTGGCTGAGCTGGACCCGGATGCCGGTGTAATCGCGGTCATTGGCGGCATCCCAGTTCCAAAAACGCCACGCGCTGACCGAGGTGAGCGTTGCGAAACCGACATTCCAGTCGGCAATCGCCGAGACGCCGCCTTCATTGGTGTTCACGCCCAATGCTGCGTCGATATCGGTGACGCGGTCATACGGATTGGTGCTGGGCGGGGTATAGTTGAACAGCGCCGCCAGCGCCGGATATTGCCGAGATGGAGCACGCAGGCTCTGGCCGACGCGCAGATAGACCTGCGTGCAGCATTCGCTTTCGAAATTGGTGAAATCGCCGGTCACGCGAAGCTGGAAATCGGTGGTCGGCTTGAACAGGATCTGCGCGTGCACCGCCTGGTTGCCGATGCCATTTTCCTTGGCACCGGTGCGGACATTGTCGATCACGCCGTCGCGCCGCGTGACCAGACCCGACAGGCGGAAGGCGACGGTATCGCCGATCAGCGGCCCCGAGGCCGAGGCCTTGGCCTGGACGAAGTTGTAGCTGCCAACTGACAGTTCTTCGCTCGCTTCTGGGGTAAAGGTCGGCGCGCGCGTGGTGATAGTGATCGCACCCGCAGTGGTGTTCTTGCCGAACAGCGTGCCCTGCGGCCCACGCAGCACCTCGATCTGCTGAATATCCGAGAAATCGAACGCGGCGGTGGCGGGGCGGGCGTGATAGACTTGGTCGACATAGAAACCGACGCCGGGTTCCAGACCGTCATTGGCCTGGCTGACCGCGACGACGCTGCTGCCAAGGCCGCGAATGGTGAAGGCGGTGTTGCGTGGATTGGCCGAGCTGTAGTTGAGCGCGGGCACGAGCAAGCTCAACTGGCTGGTGTTGACGGTGTAGGACCGGTCGATCAGCGCGCCGCCGACCACCGACACGGCGAGCGGCACCTTCTCCAGATTTTCCGCGCGCTGGCGTGCGGTGACGACGATGTCGCTATTGGGATCGATCGCGGCGTCGGCTTTTGGCTGATCGGGGGTGGGCTGGGCATCGGCGACGCAGGGCATCAGCGCCAGCACAGCAACCGCCGACACGGTGGCGGTAAAGATCGACGATCGCATGCAAATCCCCAGCTTTGGCCGACGGTGCTCCGTATCGGCGACTCGCTATATATCGTGGGATATAGAGATTAACAGCGCACGTTGGATGTTTTGGTGCGCGCGTCGCGCGCTGTTGTCTGTTTCAGGGCAGGATCAGGAAGGCGTCAGGCGGCGCAATAGTGGTCGAGAAACGCCTGATGCGTCGGCATCCGCGCGACCGCGCTCGCGATATTGCCTTTCAGGTCGTCGAGCGCGCGCTGCATATGCTCGATGCTCAGCATATGCCCCATATGGTGATAGCTGGCGGGCTCCAGCCGTTGCCCAAGCATGACTTGCAGCCAGGAATCGGCCTGGAACAGATCGTCGGCGGTCTGCGGGGTCAGCGCGGCCTCGCGGAACAGGGCGATGCGCTGGGCGAGCGTCGCCGGGATGTCCATCGTGCGGCAGCGATCCCAGAACGGATCGTCGCTGCGCTCGGTCAAATGATAATGCAGGATGATGAAGTCGCGCACGCGCTCCAGCTCGGTTTCCGCCAGCGCATTGTAATGCTGCACCAGCGCGGGCTTGATGCCGTTGAACGGGAAGGACTGGATCAGGCGGGTGATGCCGATCATGATCAGGTGGATGCTGGTTGATTCCAGCGGCTCGACGAACCCGCTGGCGAGCCCCAGCGCCACGCAATTCTTGTCCCACACGCGTTTGCGGCGACCGGTGACATAGCGGATCAGGCGCGGGTCGGTGATCGTCTCGCCGTCGATCTGCGCCAGCAGCTTGGCGTGCGCGGCATCGTCCGACAGATAGTCGCTGCAATAGACCAGGCCGTTGCCCACGCGGTGTTGCAGCGGGATCTGCCATTGCCAGCCCGCCTCATGCGCGATCGCGCGGGTATAGGGCAAAGCGGGCTGGACCGCCTTGGTCTGCACCGCCAGCGCGCGGTTGGTGGGGAGCCAGTGGCTCCAATCCTCATAGCCCGCCTTCAGCGTCTGTTCGATCAGCAGCCCGCGAAAGCCGGTGCAATCGATGAACAGATCGCCTTCGATCCGGCGACCATCGGCCAGATCGAGCGCTTCGATAAAGCCCGTTTCGGGATGCTGGTGGACCTGCCCGATCTTGCCCTCGACGCGGGTAACGCCGCGCGCTTCGCTGAACTGGCGCAGGAAGAGCGCGTAGCGCGAGGCATCGAGATGATAGGCATAGTTGATCTTGGCGTCGGGCCCGGTGGCGAAGCGGCCAGCCTCGGCTGCGGTCAGCTCGAAACAATAGTCGCCCAGCGCGCCGCCCGCGCCCTCGGCGCGCGCGCGCAGCCACATATGCTGGAAATCGCCCATCCAGATCGATTGGCCGACGCGCCCGAAGGAATGAATGTAGCGATCCCCGCGCCGCGCCCAGTTTTCAAAGGCAATGCCGAGTTTGAAGGTCGCCTGCGTCGCGCGCATAAAATCGCGCTCGTCGATTTCGAGGAAGCGGTGGAAGGTGCGGATCGTCGGGATCGTCGCCTCGCCGACGCCGACGGTGCCGATCTCGTCGGATTCGACCAGCACGATGTCGAGCAAGGGCCCGAGATGCTTCGACAGTGCCGCCGCGGCGACCCAGCCCGCCGTGCCGCCGCCCGCGATCACCACGCGCTTGATCGTCTGTGTATCGGCGCGGGGAGGGGCGGCGGTCATCGGTTCAACCTTTGCAGCAAATGCGCGCGCAAGCGCCGCGCGGTAAGATCATCAAGCGGCGCAAGCGGCCCGCGCGCCGCTTCGGGAAGATGGTCGGCCGCAGCATCGGCCGGGCCGAACACATAATGGTCGAACAGCGCGCGCCACGCCTGCTTCTCGGTCAAAGGGCGGTCGCGCAAGCTGAGCAGGCCGTGCAGCAGCGTGGTCATCGGCGTGTCGAGGAAGCGCGGGGCTGCGTTCCACCAATAATTGACCAGCACGTTGAAGGCATCGAGCGCCTCGACATTGTGCCACCACAAAGCCGGGTAGACGAGCACGTCGCCGGGTTCGAGATCGAACACCCGCGCGGCTGCGAGCGCCTTGGCGAAGCGCGGGTAACGATCGAGATCGGGCGCGCGCAGATCGACCATGCTGACCACTTGTCCGCCTGGTGTTGGTTCTAGCGGGCCGGGATAAAGGTTGGCGACCTGATCGGGCGGAAACAGCGTGAAGCGCCGCCGCCCGACCAGACAACACGCGATGTTGTTCGACATGTCGTAATGCGTTGCCGCCGTCGTGCGGTTGCCGATCCAAATGCTCGCCAGTGGGGTGGCACCGCCAAACGCCGCTGGCGGAAGGGCGAGGTCGTTTTCGGCGCGAAAGCCGGGAAGATAGGTGTCGAGATCGGTCGAGCCGACATAGAGCGCGTCTGCTTGCGCATCGTCCAGCGTGGCGAGCATCCGGTCGAGAAAGGCATCGAGCTTCACGCGGGTTGCGGTGAAGTTCATCGCGGTGAGGTCGGCATTGTAGAAGAACCGACCGCCAATCTCGGGCGGGCCGCTATAGCCGACCACCGCCGTGCCGGTGTAGAAGGACTTGAGATAGGCCACCGCCGCCTCGGGGCCCTCAAGGCCCTTGGCAACCAGCGGCCAATCCCGCACCAAGCCGCGCAGCACGACAGGCTGCTGCTGCGCGATCAAGCCCGCCGGGTCGAGCAGCGGCTCCGGCGCGGGGGTGCTCATACCGGGACCGGTGCGCCCGCTTGGGGTTCGCCCAGTTCGGCGCGGCGCTTGCGGTTCTTGAGCTCGATCAGCCGCGCGACATTGCCGAGCGACGACGCGATCAGGAAAGCGTGCCGTAGGTAGCCGCTCTGGTTGAGCGCGTGCAGCGCCGTGGCGTCGAGCCGGGCCAGACGATCGGTGCCGATCGTGAAACAACCCGGCACATCATAGCGGGTATGCGCGTCGAGTGCGATTTCCAGTGTGACAGGCTCGATCAGGTCAGCCTGTTCGAAGGCGGCGAACATGGCGTCGCGCTGCTGATGCCCATCATGGATGACCTGTAATACCCGCACGATATGGTCGAGATACGGCGACGATCCGCCATGCGGCAGGAACACGGCCTGCGCATGCGGGGTTTGCGGCGCGGCGGCGATGCGGGGATGGTCGAGATCGACATGCAGCATCGGCTCGCGCCGCGTCTGCCCGTCGATCGTGCGATCGACCAGGCCGATCAGGAACGGGCCGCGCTGGTGGATTGCTGGGATGTGCCGCGCCTGCCATCCGGCGGCATCGAGAAACAGGTTTTCGTCGGGGTCGAGGCCGAGCAGCGCCACGGCATAGAAGGCCCCGGCCTCGTCACGGCGCAACAGCACGGGATAATCGCGCTGCACCTCGTCGATTTCACTCGGAAAAACGACGCATTCGTTCACCGCATCGCCGAAATGGGCAGAGTAGCCGATGGCGACGCGCAGGTCAGCATGGGCGATGGTATCGAGAAGAACCGTCTTGGTCATACGCTGTGGTAATCGCCGATCGGGATTGCGCCAAGCGGCACGAGATCCGCGCGACCGAAAGCCCCCAAAAAATAACCGGGTGCTCCGTTGCGGAAGCACCCGGCAAGGTGGAGGAAATCAGAAGCGGTAGCGTGCGCCGAACAGGAAGCGGCGCTGCAATTCCTGGGCGAACCAGACGTTGCTTTCCGAGCGGCCATAAGTCCGCAGGCTCGCATTGGTCAGGTTGATCCCTTCGATCGACAGCGCGATCTTCTTGTTGAGATCATAGCTGATGTTCATGTCGAGCTGACCGAACGCCTTGGTGTAGACCGGGTTTTTGTAGCTGTCGCGGTTGAGCTGCGACAGGAACTTGTCGCGCCAATTGTAGCTGAGCCGTGCCGAAATGCCGTGCTTGTCGTAGATCAGCGTGGCGTTGGCGGTGTTGCTGAGGCCGGTCAGCGCGAACTGGTCGACATTGGGATCGCCACCATTGTTGAAGCCGACATCACCCTTCACATAGGTGAAGCTGCCCGAAACGCCGATGCCGGTCTGGCCGAAGAAATATTGGCCTGCGATTTCGAAGCCGTAAATCTCCGCGTCCTTGTTGTTGATCGGGCGCGAAATGGTGAAGTTATACAAGGGATCGGACGACGACCCATTGATATCGACCGCCGACAGGATCTGGTTGACGAACGCCTGGTCGACCGTCTTGGTGACCGAGCTGTAATGCGCGTTGAACTGCGTTGCCGCCGCCGCTGCGCCATCCCGCTGGAGCAAGGCGGAGTAGGTGAACAGGTTGACGTCGCTGATATCGGCCCCCAGCGCACTGAGCGCCGCCTTGGCGGTGCCCGAAAGCGTCCCTGGCGTCCCCGAGCTCGGATCCCGCAGGCCGAACAGCGACCCGTTGGAAAGCCCCGTGCCGATGAAATTGTGCACGCGCTTGTCGAAGAAGCCTGCCGAGACATAGCTGTCAGGCTTGAAATAATATTCGAACGACAGATCGAAATTGTCCGAGATCAGTGGCGCGAGGTTGGTGTTGCCGGTGTTGGCGGTGGCGACGCCGCCGATCGCGGTTGGCCGCGAAGGCGCGAAGACGCTCGTCGAGGCGAACAGATTGTCATAGTTCGGGCGGGCGATCGTGCGGCTCGCCGAGAAGCGGCCGATCAAATTGCGCTTGAGCTCGACCTGGAAATCGAACGACGGCAGGATGTTATCGTACGACCCATAGCCGCGCAGCGTTTGCGGGGTCGCCCCGACGCTGATCGTGAAGTCGTTATCGGCAACCCAGGCGATCTGGTTCGGCACCGCCTGCAGCGAAATCGCTTCGTCCTTGGTATGTTCATAGCGGGCACCGGCGACGAGCGTCGCATTGTGGCCCGCAATCTCACCCTTCCAGGTGACCTGGCCATAGCCCGCGTAGATCGTTTCCTTGACGGTGTTGTTCTGGCTGGCGGTGATCGCCACACTGTTGCCCTTCGCGGCATAAGCCGACGACAGCGCATTGTAGAGCGTCAGCGCGTCACCGCGGAAGGCGACCAGATTGGGGCCGGTGCCCTTTGGATCATAGCTGTTGAATTTGCACAGCAGGCAGAAGTCCTTGAGCACACCAGGCGCGAGCTTCTGGACGTCGCCGGGGAAATCGACGCTCCAATTGCCCAGCGTCTGCTGGGTCGAGGTCAATTGCTGGTTGGTGTCGGTATCGCGATAGAGGCCGCCGAAATCAAAGCGGCTGCCGCCACCCAGATCCCAGCCGAAATCTGCGCGGATTTCCTTGACCTTCTGGCGCTGGCTGGTGGTGTAGGTGCGCCCGATCGAGGAGCCAACGTCGTTCACGTCGAGCACGCCATTGTGATTGCCGCCGACAAGCGAGGCGTCGCTGATCGAGATGTCCTGCACCGGGATCTGACCGCTATAATCGACCGAGTGCGCGGTGATGACGTTCGCACCCAGGCCAACCAGCGTCGAGCTGGTGCCGTTGCTGTTGTTCGGCAGCACCGACGATTTGCCGTAATGGCCGTCGATCGTCAGCGTGAAATTGTGCGCGATGTCCCACTTGGCGTTGAGGCCGTAATCCTCAAGCTGGTTCTTCTGCGCGCGCGCCTGCTGCTCGAAGCCGGTGTCCTTCACGCCGGCAATGGTCTCGTGCAGATAGGTCGTGGTGGCGACCGCCTTGTTGCTGTCGAAGGTGACGACATCGAACGGGCGGTTAAACCAGTTCGATTCATCCGAGCGCTGCTCGTCCTGCAGCGTACGCGCAAACAGCGCGTCGGCGGTGATGGTCAGTGCGTCGGTCGGCTTGAACTGGACGATCGCCTGGCCGTTCAGACGCTGATATTTGTCGTCCGAAAAGTGGTAGCGGCTGTCATTGGGGACCGAGACCAGCTGGTTCGGGTCGGTCGGCGCGTTGTTGATCTTGGTCGCTGCGTTGACGAAGCCGTTGCTGGGGTTGAGGAAATCAGCGAGCGTGCGGATATTCCACGCGTTGGAGGTCGCCGACACGGTCGAAAAATGCCGTTCCTGATAGCTGCCGAACAGCGACACGCCGAAGGTCTGGTCGGGGTTCGACCAGCTCGCCAGCCCGGTGATTTCCGGCGTGACTTTCGAGCCGCAATCGACACAGTCATTGGCGCTGGTGTCGTAGTTGAGCTTGCCGCCGAGCGTGCCGTTAAAGCCCGACTGGCGCGAATCGAGGGGACGCCGCGTCACGACGTTGATCGTCGCACCGATACCGCCCGAGGGGACGGCGGCGCGGCCGGTCTTGTAGACTTCCAGCGTCTTCACGCCTTCCGACGCCAGGTTGGAGAAGTCGAACGAGCGCGTCACGCCAACGGTGCCGTCGGCGCTTTCGTCGCCGCCGACCGTCTGGACATAAGACGACGCCAGGGTGCGACCGTTAAGCGTGACGAGATTGAAGCTCGGCCCGAAGCCGCGCACGGTGACCTGCGCGCCCTGACCGTTGACGCGGTCGATCGACACGCCGGTGATGCGCTGCAGCGATTCCGCGAGGTTGGTGTCGGGGAACTTGCCGATATCTTCCGCCGAAATGGCGTCGACGATACCGGTCGAATTGCGCTTGATCGCGATCGACCGCTCAAGGCTGGCGCGGACGCCGGTGACGACGATATCGTCGCCCGTCGTCGAGTCGGCAGGCTTGCTGGCGTCCTGTGGAGCCGGCGCGCTCTGCGCATGGGCGGATTGCGGGAGCGCGAGCCCCGCGGCGAGCGCTACTACCGAAGCCGACCAGACATAAGCCGACGCGTGACCAAAGCTCTTCATTGAGCCCCCCTCCCAAAATGACGCGGCCTTATCTGGCCGCTTGAAACCCCATGCCGATCCCCCAATGGATACGGCACGAATAGCGCTATCAGATTGTCTTACGTTGTCAATACGCCTTCGTTGACGAACATCGCCTTGCCAGCCGCGCGCGGCTCCACCAGATGGGCACGGATTTGATGGTGCGGTGCACAAAAATACCGAAAAATCGATAGCTTCTAAGGGGGCAAACACGCTCTGCGCATTGCGCGATGCCCGGTCCTCGTCGAACCGGAACGGTCCTGCACGCTCGACCGAGGGGGCAAGCAGGTGTCAACGTTATCAGGGGTATCTAGCGCACCGGGTTTTGTTCTGGTCTATTGAGCGGCGGATCTGGGTTTGAGTGGCATGAAACGAACGACGATTGTTGACGTGGGGCGGCTGGCGGGGGTCTCGGCCAAGACGGTGTCGCGTGTTCTCAATGACGAGCCGCATGTCAGCGCCGCGGTGAAGCAGCGGGTCCGGGCCGCAGCCGATGCACTGGATTATCACCCCAATGTGTTTGCGCAGGCGCTGGTTCGACGCAAATCGCACATGATCGGCCTGGTCTATGAAAACCCAAGCCCGAGCTATGTCGTTGAATTGCAGAAGGGCGTGCTGGAACGGCTGATCAACGAACGCTATCGCCTGGTGGTGATCCCGATTCGATCGGTGCAGGAGAACGCGGCCGAGGTGGTAGGCCTGTTGCGCTCGGCCGCCCTGGATGGCGTCGTCCTTGCACCGCCTGCGTCGGATCATCCATTGATTCTCAATCAGTTGAAGGAAGCGCGCATTCGCTGCGCGCGGATCGCGCCGACGCGTATGATCGAGGCGGCACCCAGCAATCTGGTCGATGACGTTGCTGCGGCCCGCGAGATTGCGGCCTATGTGATTGGCCTCGGCCACCGCGAAATCGCGATCATCCGCGGCGACCCGACCCATCCATCGACCGAAGCGCGGATGCTTGGCTATATGCAGGCCTTCCATCAGGCCGGGCTCGACTTGCGCTTCGACCGGATCGAACCCGGCATGTTTACCTTCGACAGCGGGCTTGCCGCCGGGCGCAACATTCTCGCGCGCGCCGATCGGCCGACCGCGATTCTGGCGCAGAATGACGATATGGCGGTGGGGGCGATGATGGCGGCGCGCGAGATCGGCCTGTCGATCCCCGAACGCCTGTCGATCGTAGGGTTTGACGATTCGGAGGTGTCGCGAATCACCTGGCCGCGGCTGACGACGGTGCGGCAGCCGGTGTTCGAGATGGCGGTGGCGGCAACGGAAATGGTGATCGCCCAGCTTGAAGATCGCGAGCCGCTTGCCCGCGTGCTGCATCGCCACACGCTCCTGATCCGCGAATCCGCCGCGCCGCCCCACGCATAGGCAATGCTAAGGCGTTGGGAATCCTGGTATTACGCGGCCGGTGATCTTGGCTTCAATTTCGTGTGGCAGTCGATCGAGCTCTACCTGCTATTTTATTATATTCGCGATCTGGGCATGGCACCGGGCATTGCCGCTGGCATCTTTCTCGCGGGTGCTGCGGTCGATTGGGTGACCGATCCGCTGGTCGGCGCAGTGGCCGATCGGCTCGCGCCGCGGGTTCCGCTGCGCGCATGGGTGTCGGTCGGCGGCCCGCTTTCGGTGTTGCTATTGTGCTTGGCGTTCGCGCCGCCGCCGGTCCCTGCGGCCTGGGTTCCGGGATATGCGCTGGTGACCTATTTGGGGCTGCGTTTTGCCTATGGCGTCGGCAATATTCCCTATGGCGCGCTCACGGCCCGCATCTCGCCCGATGCGAACGATCATTTGGTGTTGACCAGCGCGCGGATGCAGGGGGCGGCGCTTGGCGGCTTGATCGCGGCACTTACCTACGCGTTGCTGCCAACCGGGCGAGTCGGGGGCGCGGATTTTCGGTTGGGCGCGCTGATTCTCGCCGCCTTGGCGATGCCGGCCTTTCTGGCGACAAGCTGGGGCACGCGCGAGCGGGTGGCACCGCCGGCCACTGCCCGCCTGCATCTGGGCCGTACCATCGCCGAGATGTTTACGCTGGTCGCGCGATCGTCCGCGCTGAGGCGGTTGATGGCCACGATTTTGATGGTCGGGCTGGCGGTCACCCTGCTCAATAAGTCGCTGTTATTTCTGTTCGATCAGGTGGGGGCCGCCGATATCGGCTATTATGTCGCGCTGACGCCGTCTTTGTCCTTGTTGCTGACCGCGCCGCTGTGGAGCCGACTGGCCGAGCGCATCGGGCAGGCGCGGACCTTGCGCCTTGGCGCGGTCCTGTTGTTTCTCGCGGTCGTGTTGGCCTCGGTCAGCCGGGGGCTGGCCCCGATGCTGGTGTGGATTACGCTGTCGATCATCGCGGTTCAGGGCATGTCGGTGATGTTCTGGTCGCTCGTCCCCGGTGCTGTCGCGGCGTGCGAGCAGGAGGCGCATGCCGCCGGCTATGCAGTGCGCGTTTATGCGGTGGCGACGATCACGCGCAAACTGGCCCAGGCGCTTGCCCCGCAATTGATCGCGCTTGCGCTGTTCGCGCCGCGCGGTTCCATCCTGATGATCCTGGCAGCGGTCGCCTTTCTCACCGTTGCGGTGGTGGCTCTTTTCCCGCCCGTGGAGGAGCGATCGATCCCCCACAGGCCTTGACAGCGCCTTGTCAACGTTGTCAACAACGCCCCACGGATCACCGTTCAGGGGATGACCGGATTTCTGGAGGAGGGGGCATGATCCCGAGGCTTGCAGTTTGCGCTGCATTTTCCGTTGTGGCTGGCGCAACGGCTTTGTCGGCCGCGGCACCGGTGGCAAACCCCGTGGTTCACCCAGCACTTTGGCCCGGGGCCGTCTGGCCGGTTGCGACCAAGCGCGACGACGAGGCGCGGATCGCTGCCTTGCTCCAGCACATGACGGTTGAGGAAAAGGTCGGCCAGGTGATCCAGGCCGACATTGGCAGCGTAACGCCCGACGATGTCCGTCGCTATCATCTCGGGTCGATCCTCAATGGTGGCAATTCCGGGCCGGGCGGCGATGACTTCGCGCTTGCGCCGAAATGGCTGGCCTTGGCCGATGCCTTTTATGAAGCGTCGGTCGATCGGTCGGCGGGCGGATCGGGCATCCCGATCCTGTGGGGGATCGATGCCGTCCACGGCCATAGCAACATCATCGGCGCGACGCTGTTCCCGCAGAATATCGGGCTGGGGGCGATGCGCGACCCCGCCTTGATCGAGCGGATCGGTGCCGCGACCGCCGCTGAAATCCGCACCACCGGCCAGGAATGGACCTTCGCACCGACCATCACCGTGCCGCAGGATTATCGCTGGGGGCGGGCTTATGAGGGCTATTCCTCCAACCCCGATCTGGTCGCGAGTTATGTCGGGCGGATGATCGTCGGCCTGCAGGGCAAGCCCGATGGCAGCCGCATCCTGGCGGGCCCGCACGTGCTGGCGAGCACCAAGCATTTCCTCGCCGATGGCGGCACCTTTGAGGGGCATGATCAGGGCGATGCCAAGATCAGCGAGACCGACCTGCGCGACATCCACGGCAAGCCCTATCTCCCCGCGATCGGTGCGGGTGTCGCAACCGTGATGACCAGCTTCTCGAGTTGGCAGGGGCAAAAGATCGCGGGCAATAAAGGGCTGGTCACCGATGTGCTGAAGGGCCGGATGCATTTCGGCGGCTTCGTCGTCACCGACTGGAACGCGCATGGCCAGATTGCCGGGTGCAGCAACGAAAGCTGCCCGCAGGCGATCAACGCCGGGGTCGACATGTATATGGCCCCCGATAGCTGGCGTCCGCTTTACGCCTCTTTGCTCGCGCAAGTGAAAGACGGCACGGTGCCGATGTCGCGGCTCGACGATGCCGTTGCGCGCATTTTGCGCGTGAAGTTCCGGCTCGGGCTGTTCGAGGCGGGCAAACCCTCGACGCGCCCGCTCGCGGGCGACTGGAACGTGCTTGGCGCGGCGGCGCACCGCGCGGTGGCGCGCGAGGCGGTCGGCAAGTCGCTGGTGCTGCTCAAGAATAGCGGTGTCCTGCCGCTGAAGCCGCAAGCCAATATCCTGGTCGCGGGCGACGGGGCTGACGATATCGCGCGGCAATCGGGTGGCTGGACGATCACCTGGCAAGGCACCGGGCTCGACAATAGCAAATTCCCCGGCGCGACCAGCTTGTGGGCGGGTATCGAAAGCGCGGTCAGGGCGGGCGGTGGTCATGCCGAACTCGCGCCCGACGGCACCTTCAAGACGCGACCCGATGCGGCAATCGTTGTGTTCGGCGAAACGCCCTATGCCGAGTTTCAGGGCGACATCAAATCGCTGCAATTGCGCCCCGATTTGCGCGGGCCGCTGGAGACGATGCGGCGGTTGAAGGCGCAAGGGATTCCGGTCGTGGCGGTGATGCTGACCGGGCGCCCGCTGTTCGTGAACCCCGAGCTGAATGTCGCTGACGCGTTTGTCGTCGCGTGGTTGCCGGGCACCGAAGGGGCGGGGGTGGCCGACCGCTTGTTCGCCGCCAAGACCGCCGCCGCACCGTTCACGGGCAAATTGCCCGCCGCCTGGCCGATGACCGCCAAGCCCGGCGACGCGCCGCTGTTTCCGTTCGGCTATGGGCTGAGCGGACGCGAAGCCACCTCTGCGTGGAAGCCTTTGTCGGAGGATCCCGGCGTCACCGACGCTGGGACCGACGGCGTCTATTTCGCGGCGGGGCGGCCCACCCCCGGCTTCTCGCTGCAGATCGGCGACGGCACCGGTTCCGGGACTCGCATCGCCACCGTGCCCGCGCAGGCGCTGGGCGGACGGGTGACGGTGACGGCGGTCGATTATGGGGTGCAGGAAGGGGCTCGGCACTTCTCGCTGGCCGGCGGCGGCCCGCAGACGATCGCCTTGCAGGCGACCGATCCGCTTGATCTCGGGCGCGAAACCAATGGCGATGTGATGCTGGTCACGACGCTGCGGGTCGATCGACCGGTTGGCGCGGACGTGACCTTGGGGGTCGCGTGCGGCGGGGGAGGGTGCGGTGCCACCGTTGCCATTCCGGCGGCGGCGCTGCCGGTCGGGAGCTGGCGCTCGATCGCGGTTCCGTTCAAATGCTTTGGCAAAGCCTCTGAGATGACCCGGATCGCCGCGCCGTTCGTTTTGCGCACCGCGTCGCCCCTGGAAATCAGCGTGGCGCGCGTCTCGACCGGGATGGTCGCCGATACGGTATTGCGGTGTGGCGGCTCTTGATCCGAGACTGTCCGCAACATCTGCGGGCACATTCTGCGTCGGCACCGTCCAACGATCGCTGAGAATGCGTTGACCTGTCGGCTACGAATGTGCCAGTGGCACAGGATCGACGACGCGGCGCGCGGTAAGGGGGCATTCCCCCTTTGGCGCGCTCGCCAGGCGGTCGGTATGCGGGTGTAGCTCAATGGTAGAGCAGAAGCTTCCCAAGCTTACGACGAGGGTTCGATTCCCTTCACCCGCTCCAGCTCCTCTCTGAAATAGGCTCGTGCGCGTCGCAGGACGCTGTTGGACAGGCGTTGTCTTCTCCATCGCGCCTCGCGTTCAATCGCTGCAGGCGCAAGGCCTTACGATTTGAATCGACACGCGCTATCGGGTGCGCAAAGCGAGGATGAGGAGAGGCACATGATAGGCCAGATGGATTTCGCGCTGGGCGAAACCGCGGACATGATCCGCGATACGACTCAGCGCTTCGCAACCGACCGGATCGCGCCGATCGCGGCCAGGGTCGATGCCGAGGACTGGTTCCCGCACAGCCTGTGGCCCGAAATGGGCGCGCTCGGCCTGCACGGCATCACCGTGGCGGAAGCGGATGGCGGGCTTGGGCTCGGCTATCTCGACCATGTCGTGGCGTGTGAGGAAGTCAGCCGGGCTTCGGCCTCGGTCGGCCTCAGCTATGGCGCGCATTCCAATCTGTGCGTCAACCAGATCGCGCGTTGGGCCAATCCGGAGCAGAAGGCGAAATATCTGCCCAAGCTGATTTCGGGCAAGCATGTCGGCAGCCTTGCCATGTCCGAAAGCGGTGCCGGGTCGGACGTGGTCGGCATGAAGCTGAAGGCGGACAAGGTGCAGGGGGGCTATGTCCTCAACGGTACCAAATTCTGGATCACCAATGCGGCCTATGCCGATACGCTGGTGGTCTACGCCAAGACCGGCGAGGGCAGTCGCGGCATCACCACTTTCCTGATCGAAAAGGACATGCCGGGCTTCGCGATCGGCCAGAAGGTCGACAAGATGGGGATGCGCGGCAGCCCCACCGCCGAACTCGTCTTTACTGATTGCGAGGTTCCGGAGGAAAACATCATGGGCCCGGTCAATGGCGGGGTCGGCGTGTTGATGAGCGGGCTCGATTATGAGCGCACCGTGCTCGCCGGCATCCAGCTCGGCCTGATGCAGGCGTGCCTCGACGTGGTCGTCCCTTATGTTCGCGAACGCCAGCAATTCGGCAAACCGATCGGCGCGTTCCAGCTCATGCAGGGCAAGATCGCCGACATGTACGTCGCGCTCAATTCGGCGCGGGCCTATGTCTATGCTGTGGCACGCGCGTGCGATGCGGGCAAGACCACGCGCTTCGATGCCGCAGGCGCGATCCTGCTGGCGAGCGAAAATGCCGTGCGGGTTGCCAATGAAGCGGTGCAGGCGCTGGGCGGTGCGGGTTATACCAAGGACTGGCCGGTCGAACGCTATTATCGCGACGCCAAGCTGCTCGACATCGGGGCGGGAACCAACGAGATCCGGCGGATGCTGATCGGGCGGGAATTGATCGGGGCAAACTAAGGAGGGGATGGGGGATGGTCGGCTTGGCAGCAATGATATTCGCGTTCTTTTTTGGCATGCGCACTGAAAGGCTCGGATTACGCCCGCTCCTGATTGTCGCCGTTGTCGCAATTGGTTTGGCTTATGCGTCAATGGCGGTGATGAAAGTGCCGGTGGGCGTAGCTTACGTCTATCAGGCCCTCTTTCAGTTGGTTGTCATGGGCGTTCTCTTTGCGATTGGTTATTTCGTTGGACGCAGGACGAACCGTGACAAACTTGATTAAATTATGACCGCCCCCGTCCTCCCCTCCGCGCTCTCGCCCGACAGCGACACCTTCCGCACCAACGCCGCGCACAACCGCGCGCTGGTCGAACGCCTCCGCACCGACGTCGCGCAAGCCGCGCTCGGCGGCACCGAAAAGAGCCGCGAGCGCCACACCGCGCGCGGCAAGCTCCTCCCGCGTGACCGCGTCGAGCGGCTGCTCGACCCCGGCTCGCCCTTCCTCGAAATCGGCCAGCTTGCGGCCAACGGCCTGTATGATGATGAGGTCCCCGGCGCAGGGGTCATTGCCGGGATCGGGCGCGTTTCGGGCCGTCAGTGCATGATCGTGTGCAACGACGCGACGGTGAAGGGCGGCACTTATTACCCGCTGACGGTCAAGAAGCATCTGCGCGCGCAGGAGATTGCCGAGGCGAACCATTTGCCGTGCATCTACCTGGTCGACAGCGGCGGCGCGAACTTGCCGCACCAGGCCGAGGTGTTCCCGGACCGCGACCATTTCGGGCGGATCTTCTTCAACCAGGCGAACATGAGCGCCAAGGGCATCCCGCAGATCGCCTGCGTGATGGGGTCCTGCACCGCCGGTGGCGCTTATGTCCCCGCCATGTCCGACGAGACGATCATCGTGCGCGGGCAGGGGACGATCTTCCTGGCCGGGCCACCGCTGGTGAAGGCCGCGACCGGCGAGGTGATTTCGGCTGAGGAACTGGGCGGGGCCGACACGCACGGGCGACGCTCGGGCGTGGTCGATCATGTCGCCGAGAATGACGAGCATGCGCTGACGATCGTGCGCGATATCGTCTCGACCCTGGCACCGCCGGTCCAGGCGGGCGTGAACCTCAAGGACCCGCGCCCGCCGCGCTTCGATGCCGAGGACCTGTACGGCATCGTGCCGAGCGACGTGCGTGCGCCTTATGACGTGCACGAAATCATCGCGCGGCTGGTCGATGGCAGCGAGTTTCACGAATTCAAGGCGCTCTACGGCACGTCGCTCGTCTGCGGCTTCGCGCATATCTGGGGCGTGCCCGTGGCGATCCTCGCCAATAACGGCGTGCTGTTCAGCGAGAGCGCGCAGAAGGGGGCGCATTTCATCGAACTCGCCTGCCAGCGGCGTATTCCCTTGCTGTTCCTGCAGAACATTTCGGGCTTCATGGTCGGTGGCAAATATGAGGCGGAAGGCATTGCCAAACATGGCGCAAAGCTCGTCACCGCCGTCGCCACCGCAACCGTGCCCAAGATCACCGTGCTGATCGGCGGCAGTTTTGGCGCTGGCAATTACGGCATGTGCGGGCGCGCCTATAGCCCACGCTTCCTATTCTCCTGGCCCAACAGCCGCATCAGCGTGATGGGCGGCGAACAGGCGGCGTCGGTGCTGGCCACCGTCCACCGCGACGCAGACGGCTGGAGCGACGAGGAGGCGGAAGCTTTCAAGGCCCCGATCCGCCAAAAATATGAGGATGAAGGCAATCCGTGGTACGCCACCGCGCGGCTGTGGGACGATGGCATCATCGACCCCGCACAGACCCGCGACGTGCTCGGCCTCGCCTTTGCCGCCACGCTCAACGCCCCGATCGCCGAGCGCCCCGCGTTCGGCGTGTTCCGCATGTGATGGGGATGAGTCGCCTTATATCCTCCCCGGAACGGGGAGGGGGACCATCAGCCTTCTTCAGGCAAATGGTGGAGGGGGTTCTCCGCTCGTGTTACGCCGGTGGAGGTCCCCCTCCACCACCCGCCGGAAGTGGCGGGCGGTCCCCCTCCCCGTTCCGGGGAGGATTTAAGGAAGCTCTATGCCTTTGATCTTCGCACTCGCCCTCGCCGCGCAAATGTCGCCGATGACGACGCCAGTGCAGCCGCTGCCCAAAGGCACCGGCCTGCCGCCCCCCGCAACCGAGGAAGCGCAAGTGATGGCCCCGGTCACGGTCCTGCTCAACGGCATCGCCGCGCGCGATGCGGTGGCGATCGGCGAGGCGCTGCGACCCGATGCCAGCGCAACGATCGCGACCGAACAAGCGGGCGCTTCGACAATCACGCACAAGACTCGCGCAGAGTTGCTCGCCCGCTTCACGCCTGGGCCCGAGCGTTTTCAGGAACGGCTCGGCGACCCCGCGATCGAAATCGACGGGGACATCGCGATGGTGTGGGGGCCCTATACCTTCCTGATCGACGGTAAGGTGCATCATTGCGGATATGACCATTTCGATCTGGTGCGCGAAAACGGACGCTGGAAAATTCAGAATTTGACGTGGTCGTCGCGCACCACTGGTTGCGAGGGCTAAGGTGATCCAGTCGCTGCTCATCGCCAATCGCGGCGAAATCGCCTGCCGCATCATCCGCACCGCGCGCGCGATGGGCATCCGCACCGTCGCGGTTTATTCCGACGCCGATGCCAAGGCGCTGCATGTCCGCCAGGCCGATGAAGCGGTGCATATCGGCCCCAGCCCGGCGCGCGAAAGCTATCTGGTGGGGGAGAAGATCATCGCCGCCGCGCACGCGACGGGGGCCGAGGCGATCCATCCCGGCTATGGCTTCCTCTCCGAAAATGCCGATTTTGCGCAGGCGGTGATCGACGCCGGGCTGGTATGGGTTGGCCCGTCGCCCGACAGCATCCGCGCGATGGGGCTGAAGGATGCCGCCAAGGCGCGCATGATCGCGGCGGGCGTGCCGGTGACGCCGGGCTATCTCGGTGAGGATCAGGCGCCCGAACGACTGGCGGCGGAGGCGGCGGCGATCGGCTATCCGGTGCTGATCAAGGCGGTGGCGGGCGGTGGCGGCAAGGGCATGCGCCGGGTCGATAGCCCTGCGGATTTCGCCGATGCGCTGCTGTCGTGCCAGCGCGAGGCGGCGTCGTCCTTCGGCAATGCGCAAGTGCTGATCGAGAAATATATCCTGAGCCCGCGCCATATCGAAGTGCAGGTGTTCGGCGACACGCACGGCAACGTCGTCCATCTGTTCGAGCGCGATTGCTCGCTCCAGCGCCGCCACCAGAAAGTGATCGAGGAAGCCCCCGCACCGGGCATGGACGTCGCGACCCGCGAGGCGATCTGCGCAGCGGCGGTGCGCGCGGCGCGCGCGGTCGATTATGTCGGCGCAGGCACGATCGAGTTCATTGCGGATGCGAGCGAGGGGCTGCGCGCCGACCGCATCTGGTTCATGGAAATGAACACGCGATTGCAGGTCGAACACCCGGTGACCGAGGAGATTACCGGGGTCGATCTGGTCGAATGGCAATTGCGCGTCGCCAGCGGTGAGGCGCTGCCCAAGCGGCAGGATGAGCTGTCGATCAATGGCTGGGCGATGGAAGCGCGGCTTTATGCTGAGGATCCGGCGAGCGGTTTCTTGCCCAGTATCGGAGTGCTGCAACATTTCTCGCTGCGGACGATGCGCGTCGAGACGGGGGTAGGGGCTGGGGACGAAATCTCGCCATTCTATGACCCGATGATCGCGAAGCTGGTGGTCCACGCGCCGTGCCGAGGCGAAGCGATCTCCGACTTGCAGGGAGCGTGCAGCACTGCCGATGTCTGGCCGGTTAAGACCAACGCTGGTTTCTTGGCGCGTTTGCTGGACCGCGTGGAATTCCGGGACGGGATGATCGATACCGGGTTCATCGCGGCCCATCAGGAAGCGCTGATCGAAAAGCCGATGCTCTCCGCTGAGGCTGCCGATGCTGCCTATAATATACTGGTCGGGCCGCAGCGTGACTGTATGCCGCTGTTCGGGTCCGGTTTCCGGCTTAATGCGGCATCGCAGACCGAGGTGATCTTGGCAGTAGACGGCGCACCCCGGCGCTTCGATGTGTCGGAACCCTTCAGCTCGCTCGCCGATTACGGCGCACGCGCTTTTCAAGGTCGCGACTCACTAGTCAAATTTGACAGCGGTTATGCCTATCGCGTCGAACTCTATCATCCGCGCGGAACCGCCACCGGCACCGCCGCCGATGGCGCGATCCTGTCCCCCATGCCCGGACGCATCATCGCGGTGGATGTCGCGGCCGGCGACACCGTCACCAAGGGCCAGAAGCTTGTTACGCTTGAGGCGATGAAGATGGAGCATAGCCTGACCGCGCCGTTCGACGGCACCATTGCCGACGTGAATGCGGAAATTGGCGGGCAAGTGCAGGAGGGCGTCGTGCTGGTGCGGCTCGACACCGGGGCATGACCGAGGCGCCCACACCCGGCGCGCTGGCCGGGATCAAAGTGCTCGATCTGTCGCGCGTGCTCGCCGGGCCGTGGGCGACGCAGATGCTGGGGGATCTGGGGGCGGAAGTGCTCAAGATCGAGCAGCCGGGGCAGGGCGACGACACGCGCCGCTGGGGTCCGCCTGCGCTCGCCGATGATTCGGGCGATTCGGCATATTATCTCTGCGCCAATCGCAACAAGCGCTCGCTTGCGATCGATCTTGCCCAGCCCGAGGGCGCCGATCTGATCCGCCGCCTCGCTGCCGAGAGCGACGTCGTGGTCGAGAATTTCCGCGTCGGCGGGCTCGCCAAATATGGGCTCGATTATGCCGCGCTGTCGGCGATCAACCCGCGGCTGGTCTATTGCTCGATCACCGGCTTCGGCCAGGATGGACCGTATTGCGACAAAGGCGGCTATGACTTCCTGATCCAGGCGATGGGCGGGCTGATGAGCGTGACCGGCGAAGCCGATGGCCCGCCGATGAAGGTCGGCGTGCCGATCGTCGATCTGTTCACCGGCACCTATGCCACCGTGGCGATCCTCGCCGCTTTGCGCCACCGCGACGCGACGGGGCAGGGGCAGCATGTGGATTGCGCCTTGCTCGACACGCAATTGGCTATGATGTCGAACCAAGCGTCCAACTATCTGAACGGCGGCGCGGTGCCGGTGCGGATGGGCAATGATCACCCCAATATCGTGCCCTATCGCGACTATGGGACCGCCGATGGCGAGATCGTGGTTGCGCTGGGCAATGACCGGCAGTTTCGCGATTTCCTGCGGGTGCTGGGGCTCGAGGGGCTGGGTGACGACCCGCGCTTCGCCAGTGTCGCGCTGCGCAGTGCGAACCGTGCGGCGCTGCACGCGTATCTCGCGCCCGCCGTCGCGCGGTGGCGCTCGGACGATCTGATCGCGGCGATGGAGGCGGCCAAGCTTCCCGCCGGCAAGGTCAACGGTCTGCCCGAGATCCTGGCCGACGTGCATGTGGCGCACCGCGCCACGGTGCAGCCGATGGCGCGGCAGGATGGCACGCCGCTGAAGGTCGTCGCCTTCCCGGCGAAACTGTCCGCGACGCCCGCGCGCTACGATCGCGCGCCGCCCTGCGCCGGGGCGGATACGCGGGCGGCGCTGGGCGAGGCGCTGGGGCTTTCCGAAGAAGCGCTCGATCAGCTGGCGGCAAGCGGCGTGATCCCGCGCTGAGCCTTTTGCGCATCGCCGCAAAACTGAAATCAAAGCGTCATCGAAACGACGTGACCGCGTAGCAGGTGCGTCGCACAAGGCTCGTAACGCCCCGATTGTTGCATTGCACAAGGGGTCGGTTTCGATGTCGTTTCACACTGTTTCGCGCGTCGCATTGGCGCTTGGGCTGATCGCTGGCCTGTCCAACGTCGCCAACGCCGCGACCCCTGGCGTCGCACCCGCGCCTGCGCCTGGCGAACCTGTGGCAGCCCCTGCTGCGCAACCCGACGACGCGGCACAGACCGACATTCTGGTCACTGCGCGCCGCAGCACGCGATCGGTGACCCAGCTCGACAGCACCGAGATCCAGAAGATCCTGCCCGGCATCAACCCGCTCAAGGCGATCCAGACGTTGCCCGGCGTGACCTATCTCACCGCCGATCCATGGGGCAATAACGAACAGAACATCTCGCTGTTCATCCATGGCTTCAACCAGCAACAGCTTGGCTATACCCTCGACGGCATTCCGCTCGGCGACCAGAATTATGGTAATTACAATGGCTTGTCGCCGCAACGTGCGATCATTTCGGAAAACGTCGGCAAGGTGACGCTGGCCAGCGGTGCGGGCGATCTCGGCACCGCCTCCACCAGCAACCTTGGCGGCACGATCGATACCTTTTCGAGCGATCCCAAGCATAGCTTCGGCGGCACGGTCGCGCAGACGGTTGGCAGCTACAGCGCGTTTCGCACCTACGTGCGGCTCGACAGCGGTGACCTCGGCGGCGGCAACGCTTTCTATGTCTCGGGCGTGCGACAGGATGCGCGCGCGTGGGATTTCAATGGCCATCAAGGCGGCTATCAAGCCAATGGCAAGTTCGTCCACGATAGCGGATCGATCAAGCTGACCGGCTATTTCGCCTATTCGGACAAGACCGAACCCAATGAGGACGCGACCGTCGTCAATATTTCAAAGGGCGAGGTGCCCGGCAGCGTGCCGTACACGCGCCCGTTCCTCTACCCCGACTTCAAGACCGCAGTCGCCTATCTGACCTCGGCAGAGTATGCTGCGGCCAAGGACAATTACCGTAACTATTACAGCGACGCGCAACGCACCGATTATCTCGGCTATGTCGCGATGACGGCAAAGCTGAGCAGCGCGGTGACCTATGACGCCAAGGTCTATTATCACCACGATGATGGCGTCGGCGTGGTTGCCGGGCCGATCACGGTTGCTGGCCTGCCGCAGCTCTTTTCGGTCTATTATCCGGGGCAAAACCTCTCGACCGTGTTTGGCGGATCGGGCTTTGCGACGCGTACGACCGAATATCGCATCGATCGCGGCGGCATCATCCAGACGCTGAAACTGTCGCTCGGCAACCATGACATTGAATTTGGCGGCTGGTTTGAGCGGCAGAGCTCGTCGGCGTTCCGCCGCTGGTACGCGCTGGACGTCAACAATCCGTCGACGCCGTACCAGCGTCCGCGCGACACGCTCAACCCGCTGATCACTCAATATTATAGCGAAGTGCGCGTCGACCAGTTGCAGAGCCATGTGCAGGATGCGTGGCACGTCCTGCCGACGCTGACGATCCTCGGCGGCTTCAAGTCCACCTATCAATTCGCCACGCAGCGTATCAAAGTCCAACCGCTGCTGGGTTCGTTCGCTGGAACCGTCGCTCTTCCCAATGGCGCGCTTGAGACGACCAAGGTGTTTTTGCCCGAAGTGGGTGCGGTGTGGGAGGTGACCCCCAACGATCAGTTGTTCGTCAACGCGCAGAAGAACATCCGCCAGTTCCAGACGAGCGCTGCGGCTGGCCTGTCGCCCTTCGCACTGGGCAGCCAAGGGGCGTTCGACCTGTTTTCCTCGACCGTCCAGCCCGAAACGAGCTGGACCTATGAGGGAGGCGTGCGCTCGCATCACCAACTGGGGGGCGGCCTGTCGATTGAGGGGCAGCTCAGCGTCTATCACGTCGATTTCTCGAACCGGCTACTCGGCATTTCGCCCAACCCGATCGTCAACTCGATCACCAGCGGCGCTGCGATCATTCAGAACGTCGGTGGCGTGAAGACCAACGGCGTGGATTTCGCGTTCACGTTGCACGCCGGGCCGCGGGTCTCGCTGTACAATGCGCTGTCGTACAACACCTCGAAATATAAGGCCGATTATATCAGCGGAACGACGACGATCCCGACCAAGGACAAGAATGTGCCCGGATCGCCTGACTGGCTCAACAAGACCGTATTGTCGGTTGGACACGGGATTTTCGACGGTCAGTTGATCGGTGATTATATCGGTCGTCGTTATGCGACCTACACCAACGATCTGTCGGTCGGGGGCTATTTCACGCTGGCAGGCCAGATCGGGGCGACGATCCCGCTGGATCAGCGGATGGTGGCAAAAGCGCTGCGGGTCAGCGTCAACGTAACCAACATCACCGATCGCAAGGCGGCGTCGTCGCTCAGCATCGGGTCGGCGACCAACACCTACAGCGTGTTCCCGCTTGCTCCGCGTCAGGTGTTCGGAACGGTAAGCATCAGCTTCTGATGCCGGCCTGGGTGCCGCAGCTCGCGAGGAGCGGCGGCACTGGGGTCAGCGGCCTTTGAACAGCCCGCCAAGGACGCCGCGCACCAGCCCGCCGATAATCCCGGCTCCGGCACCGCGCGATGATCCGAACACGGCCTTCGACACTTCATTGGCGACCTGACGCCCGACTGCGGAGGAGGCGGAGCGGGTTGCCGAGGTGATCGCCCGGTTCCACGGTGAGTTGGCGGCAGCTTTGGCGGCTGCCGCTTCCTGTTGCGCGGCAAGGCGGGCCTGGCGGTCGGCCTCGCGTTGCGCCGCGACACGCTGGCGCTCGGCTTCGCGCGCGGCAACGGCGTCGGCCTTGGCCTGTGCCGCCGCCGCTTTGTCGGCCTCGGTTTTGGCTTTGGCTTCGGCGGCGGCTGCGCTCGCTTCCTGTGCCTTGCCGGCGAGGATTTCCTCGGCGGATTGGCGGTCGATCGCGGTGTCGTATTTGGTGCCGACCGGATCGGTCTGGATCATCACGCCGCGCTCGACCGGGGTGACCGGTCCGACGCGCGAGGCGGGTGGCGCGATCAGCGTGCGCTGCACCGGCGAGGGCGATCCGTCGGGCAGCAACAGCGACACCAGAGCCTCACCGACCTTCAATTCGGTGATGGCGGTTTCGACATCGACACCGGGATTGGCGCGGAAGGTGGTCGCGGCCGACTTCACCGCCGCCTGATCGCGCGGGGTGAAGGCGCGCAGCGCGTGCTGGACGCGATTGCCGAGCTGCCCCGCCACCGTATCGGGAATGTCGATTGGGTTCTGGGTGATGAAATAGATGCCGACGCCCTTCGATCGGATCAGGCGCACGACCTGCTCGATCTTTTCGAGCAACGCCTTGGGTGCGGCATCGAACAGCAGATGCGCCTCGTCGAAGAAGAAGCACAGCTTGGGTTTGTCGGGATCGCCGACCTCGGGGAGATGCTCGAACAATTCGCTCATCAGCCACAGCAGGAAGGTGGAATAGAGCTTCGGGCTCGCCATCAATTTGTCGGCGGCGAGGATGTTGACGATGCCGCGCCCCTTGTCGTCCACCCCGATGAAATCGTCGAGATCGAGCGCGGGCTCGCCGAAGAAATGCTCGCCGCCCTGGCTGCGGAGTTGAAGCAAGGCGCGCTGGATCGTCCCGATCGATTGCTTCGAGACATTGCCATAAGTGGTGGTGAGCTCGTCGGCGCGCTCGCCGCAGCTAACCAGCATCGCTTGCAGATCATCAAGGTCGAGCAGCAGCAGCCCATCCGTGTCGGCGACGTGGAAGGCGATCGTCAGCACGCCTTCCTGCACTTCGTTCAAATCCATCAGCCGCGAGAGCAGCAGCGGCCCCATTTCGGTGATGGTGGTGCGGATCGGGTGGCCCTGTTGGCCGTACAGATCCCAGAATTGCACGGGCGTATCGGCATAGGCCCAGGCGTCGTCGCCAATTTCCTTGGCGCGTGCGGCAAAGACGTCGTGATTCTTGGCGGTGGGCGAGCCGGCCATGGCGAGGCCCGACAGATCGCCCTTCACATCGGCGACGAAGCACGCGACTCCGTTGCGCGAAAAGCCTTCGATGATGCCCTGGACGGTGACGGTCTTGCCGGTGCCGGTCGCGCCCGCGATCAGGCCGTGGCGATTGGCGCGCTTGAGTTCGAGCTGCTGGGGATTGCTGCCACCGGCACCCGCGCCAAGGAAGATACTGGTCGTGTCGTTCATGAAGCCTCCCGCGATTTCGGCGAAAAGCTATCGCGCGAAAAGCGGGGCGGCGGAAGGAAAAATCCCTCTCCCGTGGGAACGACGGGAGAGGGATCGATAGGCTTACTTCTTCAGCTTGACCGCGATGAACAAAGCGGGCTGACGACCGCGCACGAGATACAGCGCGACCTGCGTGCGGCCAGCGGCCTTGGCCTGGGCGACCACTGCACCGAGCGCCGCTGGCGTGGTGACCGGAACGCCATTGGCCGAAACGATCACGTCGCCGCGCTTCAGGCCCTTCGACCCGGCATCGCTCGACGGATCGACGGTGGCGACAACCACGCCCTGGACCGACGAATCGACGTTGAAGGTGCGCGCGATTTGCGGGGTCAGCGTCTGCACCGTTACGCCCAGCGCATTGGCGGCCGCCTGGCCGACCGTGGGGTTGTCGCTGTCATCCCCATCATCGCCTTCCTCGCCCGCTGCCTTGGCGGCAAGCTGATCCTCGGGCGGGCGCGTCCCGATCGTGGCGATGATCGTTTGCGGTTTGCCTTGGCGGATGATGTCGAGCGGCACCCGGCTGCCCGGCGTCACGTTGGCGACGAGATAGCTGAGCGACTGATCGGGCGTGACATCCTTGCCGCCGACGCGCAGCACGACGTCACCAACCTTCAGCCCGGCCTTTTCGGCAGGCTGGCCCGGCTCGATGCTGCGGAGCAGTTCGCCGTGATTCTTGACCAGGCCGAAGGACGAAGCGAGATCGTCGTCGATCGGCTGCGGTCCGACGCCGAGATAGCCGCGCGCGATCTTGGTGCCCTTCATCAGCTTCTCGATGACGGGCTTGGCGTCGGTCGCCGGAATGGCGAAGCCGATGCCGATATTGCCGCCGCCGGTGCTGCCCAGAATCTGCGAATTGATGCCGATGACGTTGCCGTTAAGATCGAACATCGGGCCGCCGGAATTGCCCTGGTTGATCGCCGCGTCGGTCTGGATGAAGCGATCATAAGCACCGCCGCCGGTGACGCGGTGCAGCGACGAGACGATGCCCGCCGTCACCGTGCCGCCCAGGCCGAACGGATTGCCGATCGCGACGACCCAGTCGCCGACGCGCGCGGCATCCGAATCGCCGAACTTCACGAAGGGCAGGTTCTTCGCGTCGATCTTGAGCAGCGCCAGATCCGAAGTCGGATCGCGCCCGATCAGCTTGGCGACATATTCCTTGCGGTCGACCAGGGTTACGGTGATCGAATCTACCGTTGCCCCTTTGGCACCGGGAGCCACGACGTGGTTGTTGGTCACGACATAGCCGTCTGGCGAAATGATGAAGCCCGACCCGAGCGAGGTTGCTTCCCGCGTGATCGCGGGGCCGCCATTGCCGCCCTGGCCCTGCTGGCCGAACAGCCCCTCAAACGGGGTGCCGGCGAAGGGGTTGGCGGGCTGCTGCTGCGTGATGTGCTGGCTGGTCGAGATATTCACCACGGCCGGCTGCAGCTTCGCCACCAGATCGGCGAAGCTCATCGGCGCGCCCGGCTTGGGGGCGGTGGCGGCCATCACGGCGGGCTCGTTCTGCGCGGTCTGCGCACCCCCGGCGGACGGCAAGGCAATGGCGGTCGCGGTGCCGCTCAGCAACAGGGCGGCGGTAATGGCGTAGGCGTAGCGCACTTTGGTCGTTTCCTCTCGTCTACCAATTGGCAGCATCGCTTTTGTAGATACTAAGCGATGCTGAACGGCGATTGAATATGAACGGCTGATGGAGGGTTATGGAACCATCGATCAGCGTCGTCCCTGGAATTCCTTCAAATAGGCATTGTCGGGCGACAGGACCAGTGAGGTCTGGCCCTTGGCATCCTGCGCGAACGTGTACCGATAGGACTGCATCGCCCGATAGAAATCGTAGAAATCGGGGTCCTTGTTGAAGGCGTCGGCATAGATTTGCGCGGCCTTGGCATCGGCCTGCGCCTGGATGATCTGCGCGGTCTGCTGCCCCTGTGCCTTGATCGTCAGCGCCTGTTGCTGGCGCGCGGTGCGCATGCGGTTGAGCGCGCTGTCGAACGGCGTGCCGCTCGGCAAATCGGCATGCTTGATCCGGACATCGACGATCTGCACGCCATATTGCGAGGCGAGTTTCTGCAGGCCGGCGCGGATATTGCCCATCACCTGGGTGCGTTCGGGGCTGAGCAAGGCGGCGAACGGCCGCTTGCCGAGTTCGTTGCGCAGCGAGGAGCTGAACAGCGGCTTCAACTGATCCTGCACGCGCTGTTCGGTCACCGAAGTGCTGCCGGTCGAGATCACCGCCTTTAGCGGATCGACGATGCGGAAGCGGGCATAGGCGTCCACCTCCAGGCGGGTCTGGTCGGTCGAGAGCACGGGCTGGTTGTCGAGTTCGACATCGAGCACGCGCTTGTCGACCCACACCAGCCGATCGATGAACGGCACGCGCGCGGTCAGGCCCGCGCCGGTCTGGCCGAACACCTCATTGGGGCGATATTCGTTGATCGTGCGCACGGGCTGCTGAAAGCGCAGCACCACCGCCTGGCGCGTCTCGGGCACGATTGCGAAGGTGCTGGCCGCGAGGATCAGCAACACCAAGGCGAACACGCCAAGGGCGATGGGATTGCGGAGCAAGGCGCGGTTCACTGGGCGACTCCCGGAGTCTGAGGAGCGGCTACGACGGGGGACGGTGCCGACGGCACGCGGCGCATGCCGGGCAGCGGCAAATAGGGGACAACGCCCGGCGATTCGATGATCGTCTTGTCCGACTTGGACAGGACTTGCTCCATCGTGTCGTAATACATGCGGCGGCGCGTGACTTCGGGCGCGAGCTTATACTGCGCGTAGATCACGTCGAAGGCAGCGGCTTCACCCTGCGCCTTAGCCAGCACCTGCTGCGCATAGCCGCGCGCGCGGCTGATGTCGCTTTGCGCCTGTTGCTGCGCGGCGGACACTTCCTTGAAGGCGTCGGCAACTTGTGCCGGTGCCTGCGCGCCCTTGATGGCGACGCCCTGGATGCGGATGCCCGCATTATAGCGATCGAGGATTTCCTGCATCGCCTGCTGGACCTTCACTTCCATTGCGGTGCGTCCGGCACCGATCGCTTCGTCGAGCGTGGCGGTGGCGACGACGGCGCGCATCGCGCTTTGCGCGGTGGCGCGCAGCGTCTCGCGCGGGCGCGCGATCTGGAAGGCGAAGTCCTGCGGGTTGGCGATCTGCCAGCGCACCGAATAGTCGAGATCGACGATGTTCTGGTCGCTGGTCAGCATCAGCTTGTCAGTGTCTTTTCCGGCGGTGACGGCGCTGCTGTCATCGGGAAAGGTGTCGGTATTGATCGCGGCGACATCGACCTTGGCGACCTCGACAAAGGGCGCAGGCAATGTGAAGCGGATGCCGGGCTCGAGCGTCTCCGAATAACGGCCGAGCACGGTGACGACGCCGCGCTCCTGCGGGCCGATCGAATGGAAACTGGTGAGGGCAATCCACGCGACCAGCAGGATGCCGACCGCGATCACCCACAATTGACCTGCGCTAGGCGCGCCGGGAATCCGAGGGCGTCCACCGCCACCACCAGAGCCGCCTCCGCCGCCGCGCGCACGCTTCAGGAATTCATCGAGCGCGCTGGGCCCCGGCGTAGTGCCACGCGGCTTGCCGCCGGGCGGCTGTGCCCATGGGTTGCGCGGGCCGCCACTGTCGCCCCCGCCATTGTCGGACCCGGAGCCGCTGCCCCACGGTCCCTTATTGTCGGCGGCGAGGATGGAGAGGCGCTGAAACCAGCCCGATAAGATCGTCATGAAACCTTTATAGGGGTGCGTTCTTGCGAAAAACAGTGGCAAGCGCATCCGCGTCGCCTATCTGCGCACGATGACCGATAGTAGTTTGCTAGATGCCGCCCTTCTCCGCGTTGCCCAGGGGCGCGCCACCGCCAGGATCGAGGAGGGACGCGCCAGCATCATCGTCGATGTCAGTGGCCTGGACGAGCCTGCGCGTGACGCGCTGGAGGTCGATGTTCGCGCCGCCGCTACCGATGTTCCCGGCATTACCAGCGTGCGCGTTGCGCTGACCAGCCAGCGTTCGCGCCGAATCGTGCTGGCGGTGGCAAGCGGCAAGGGCGGGGTGGGCAAATCCACCGTCTCGGCCAATCTCGCGATCGCGCTGGCGCGCTCCGGGCGGCGCGTCGGGTTGGTCGATGCCGATATCTACGGCCCGTCGCAGCCGCGCCTGATGGGTGTCGCCGACGCCAAGCCAACCGCGCGCGACAAGGTGTTGCAGCCGGTGCCGACGCCTTACGGCGTGCCGATGCTGTCGATAGGGATGCTCGTCGCTGCCGACCAGGCAATCGCGTGGCGCGGGCCGATGGCGGCGGGCGCGCTGACGCAGATGATGGACGCCAATTGGGGGCCGGCCGACACGCTCGTGCTCGATTTGCCGCCGGGCACGGGCGACGTGCAATTGACGATGATCCAGAAATATCGCCCGAGCGGCGCGGTGATCGTCTCGACCCCGCAGGATCTGGCGCTGATCGATGCGCGCCGCGCGATCGACCTGTTCGTCAAGGCGGGCGTGCCGATCATCGGGCTGATTGAGAATATGGCGGGCTATGTCTGCCCGTCATGTGGCGAGGTATCGGATCCGTTTGGGACAGGCGGGGCGGAGGCCGCTGCGGCAGAACTCGGGCTGCCGTTTCTGGGGCGCATTCCGCTTGATATTCGGGTGCGCGTGGCCTCGGATGCGGGGCAGCCCCCGGCGGCGGGGAACGGTCCCGAAGGCGTTGCGTTCATGGGCGTGGCCGACAAGGTTGGCGATTGGATCAAAGGACAAGGCTGATGCCGCTCACCCAGGATGCCGAGCTTCGCACCTTGCTGGAGGAAACGCGCGTGATCGCGCTGGTGGGCGCATCGGATCGCCCCGATCGCCCGTCCTACCGGGTGATGCGGACGTTGCAGGAGCATGGCTATCGCGTGATCCCGGTCAATCCGCAGATCACCGGCGAGCATCTCCACGGCGAATTCGTGTTTCGCGACCTCTCGCAAATTGGCGATCCGATCGATCTGGTCGACATCTTCCGCAATTCTGCGGCAGCGGGCGAGGCGGTGGATGACGCCATTGCAGCGGGTGCGAAAGCGGTCTGGATGCAATTGGGCGTGGTCAACGACGTCGCCGCCGCCCGGGCAGAGGCGGCGGGATTGAAGGTCGTCATGGACCGTTGCCCCGCGATCGAACTCGCGCGCCTTGGGATCGCGCCGATCGCCTGAAATTCGCCACGATTGCAGCGCAGCTTCGCTCCGATGCTGTTGCTGCTCCTTGCCGCGCAAAGCGCCAGCCCTGCGGCAAGCCCCGCAGCCGCACCGACATCCTTTTCCATTCTGCAACCGGTGCCGGACGAGCCGTGCGTGCGGCGTAGCGCGAAAGACAGCAATCCCGAGGATATTGTGGTGTGCGGCCAGCCGCTGCCGTCGCAGGCTTTGCCCTATCCCAACGAAGTGGTGCTCGACGAGCCGCGCCCGTCCAACCCCGACCTGCGGGCGACCCGCGCCCTCGATCTGTCGACGCCATCCTGTGCGACGGTGCAGAGCGGTTGCAATGTCGGCCTTGATATCTTCGGTGGGGCCACGCAGTTGGTACGCCTGGTGCAGAAGGCGATCGCGCCCGACAGTTGCTGCGAGCGGCCGGGCGAGGCTTCTGACTTGGGTATGCTGCTGGGCGACGCCGCACACGGGGTCGGGCGGGCGTTCCGCAAAAAGCCCGACAAATCGCGCCGCGTTTCGATCCCGCTGGAAGACCCGCCGCTGGATACCTCAAGCCGAATAACGCCCTAAACGCACGCCACGGCGGTTACGCGAGGATGTGCATCCATAGCGGCTGCCCGACCAGGCTTTGCGACCCGCGCAACCGTTCCAGCGCCTGGGCGACGCTGCGCTCGGGGCCTTCATGGGTAACGATCGCGACCAGCACCGAGCCATCGGCATGGACGCCGCGCTGCATCAGGCTTTCGATCGAAACGCCGGCATCCCGCATTGCGGCGGCGATCTCGGCCAGCACACCCACGCGGTCGGCGACGGTGAAACGCACATAGGCGCGGCCCAACCGGTCACCCGCATCGGCCGGACCCTGCGCGAGCAAAGCGTCGGCGGGCATCGCGAAAGCGGGACCGAATTCGCCGCGTGCGATGTCGATCAGATCGGCGACGACAGCAGACGCGGTCGGCCCGTCGCCGGCACCCGCCCCCTGGAACAGCAAGCGCCCGACGAAATTGCCTTCCGCCACCACCGCATTGGTCGCGCCGGTGACGTGCGCTAGCGGGTGGCTGATCGGCACGAGATGCGGGTGGACGCGCTGGAACAGTCCGTTCGGGCCAGACTCCGCCAACCCGATCAAGCGCACCCGGTAACCAAGCGACGCCGCCTCGGCGATGTCGGCGGCGAGCACGTGGCGGATACCGCTGGCGGCGACATCGGCGAAAGCGGGCTGCGTCCCGAAGGCGAGGCTCGCCAATAGCGAAACCTTGTGCGCGGCATCGACGCCATCAATGTCGAAGCTCGGGTCGGATTCGGCAAAGCCCAGCGCCTGCGCCTCGGCCAGCACATCGGCGAAATCGCGGCCTTCGGCTTCCATCTTGGACAGGATGAAATTGCAGGTGCCGTTGAGGATGCCGTAGACGCGCTCGATCTCATTGGCGGCAGCCCCTTCGCGCAGCCCCTTGATGACGGGCACGCCACCCGCGACGGCCGCTTCGAACTTCAGCGCGACATTGGCGGCTTCGGCGGCGCGCGCCAGCTCCAGCCCGTGATGCGCCAGCATCGCCTTATTGGCGGTGACGAAGCTCTTGCCTGCACCGAGCGTGGCGCGCGCGAGCGTGAGGGCAGGGCCATCCGACCCGCCGACCAGTTCGACCACGACATCCACATCGGCATGGGCGAGCGCTGTCGTGTCGTCGACCCAGGCGAAGCGACCGATATCGACCCCACGATCCTTGCTGCGATCGCGCGCGGACACCGCAACGATCTCGATCGGCCGCCCCGCGCGCCGCGCGATCAGCGCGCCATTGGTGTCGAGCAAGCGGATCACGCCTGCGCCAACCGTGCCGAGACCGGCAAGCGCGATGCGGAGGGGTTTGGTCATCGTACAGCTCCGTCCAAATCTTGCCCTCTCCCGACGGGAGAGGGAGGGAGCGCGTAGCGCGGAAGGGTGAGGGTGACTACCTCCCGAATCGCGCCCTCACCCCGCGCCGCTTTGCGGCTTGCCCCCTCTCCCGCAGGGAGAGGGGAAGTGGGTTACGCCTTCACCAACCCGATTTCGACCAGCCGCTCGTGCAGATAATCGTGCGCGGTGATCGGGGTCGGATAGCGGTTCGGGTTCTCCGCGGTGATCGTCGAGGGCAGCGTCTCGATCAGGAAATCGGGTGCCGGGTGCAGGAAGAACGGCATCGAATAGCGCGAATGGCCGCGCCGCTCGGGAGCCGGATTGACGACACGGTGCGTGGTCGAGGGCAAGACGTGGTTGGTCAGGCGCTGGAGCATGTCGCCGACATTGACGACCATCGCGCCTTCGGGCGGCCGGATCGCCAGCCACTCGCCATTCCTGTCGAGCAGCTCGAGCCCGGCCTCCTCGGCCCCGAGCAGCAGGGTGATGAGGTTGATGTCCTCATGCGCACCAGCGCGAACCTCTGGCGCGTCGGCGGCGACGGGGGGGTAATGCAGCAGCCGCAGCACCGAATTGCCGTCCTTTACGGCAGGATCGAACCAGTCGGGGGCGAGTCCCAGATGGCGCGCAATGGCGGAGAGCAAGCGGTCGCCCGCCGTATCGAACGCCGCGAAAAGCTCGATGAAGGTTTCGCTGAATCCCTCGGGCCGGTCGGGCCAGATGTTGGGGGACATTTGCGCCTCGAACCGGTGGCCCTTCGCCAGTTCGCGCCCGATATGCCAAAATTCCTTTAGATCGACATGGCTCGCGCCCTTGGCGATCTCGGTCTTGAACGGCGTATAGCCGCGCGCCCCGCCGCCGCCTGCGACGAAATAAGCGCGTTTCGTATCCTCGGGCAGCGCGAAGAACGCCTCAGTCATCGCCCAGGCGCGCGCGATCAGATCGGCCGGTACGCCGTGATCAGCGACGACGGCAAAGCCGAACCGCTCGAACGACCCGCCGAGCGCAGCGGCAAAAGCGACCGGGTCGGCGGCTTCGTCGCTCAGCGAAAGCGCTGGGACTTGCGCAGGTGTGGGGGCAGTCGGCGTGTCGAGCATGATCGGGAGTCCGTCAGGGTAAAGCCACCGGATAAACCGGATTTGCCCAGACGTCATCAGCAGACCGCTACACTCGCTCAGCCGATGGTGATGACGCCTTTTGCCATATCGCTGCCGTCGGGCACGAGGTCGAGCGCGAACGGCTCCCCTTCATTGGTCTTGCCGGTCAGGCCATTGCCCGCTGGCGTCAGCGTGAAGCCCGCCGCAGTCAGCTTGGTCTTGAACCAGTCCCGGACCGCAGCAGGGGCGGCGGGGCTGGTAAAGGCAACACGGACGTGGCCGTCTTCCTCGGCATCGGGCTTGTTCTTGGCGGTGATGTTCACGCTGCCGATCGTCGAACCGGGATACAGATGCACCCCGTTCATGTCGAAATTGCTCGCATCCAACTTGACGTTGGGCAACTTCATCTTGCCCTTGAAAAACGGCGTGTCGATCGCCGCTTCGCCATTGCCGTCGAAACCGGCCAGGACCGGGCCGTCACCATCCGACGTGTTGATCGAAATCGAGGTGCCGTCCTTGGCTCCCCCGCAGGCGGCAAGCGGGAACAGCGCAATTGCGCACACCAGGGGACGGAGCATGGCAGACCTCATGTGTATCATCGCGCTAACACACTAAAGGCCTGCCATGCGGTTCGTCAAGGTCTCAGTGCGTCAGCGCGGCGGGCACGGTGCCGCCAGACTCGGCCAGCTTGGCCATGACCTGCTGGTGCAGCCAGACATTCATCGTTGCGCTGTCGTCGGTGTCACCGGTGAAGCCCAGTTCGTGCGCGAGCGCGAGGCGGTTCTCATGGCTCGGGTCGAGATCGAGCAGCTTCATCAAGTCGATGATGGAGTCGCGCCAGTTGAGCTCCTGCCCCTTGGCCTCGGCTTTGGCGGTGAGGATCGCTTCGACATCGACGGGTGCCGTGGGGGCAGCCGGGGTGGTTTCTGCGGGCGGGTTGCCCGGGTCGGACGGCGTGTTCATCTGCGGCATCGCCGATGTCGAGGGAACGGCTTCGACCGGGGCGGCCTTCTGGCCCCAGATTGCATCCTTGATCATGCTGAAAATGCCCATCGCCATGCTCCTTTTGGTGGAGCCACGAAAGTGCCGCAACGGTGCTACGGTTCCATGACGCGCGCGAGATTCAAGCTGGAGTGCGGATGAATTGATGGGTGACCTGCGCGGCAGGCTCGGGCATTGGGGCGATATGCCTGTTTCGAACGACATCCCCGTGCAGGACACGCCGCCAATCCGCTTGGTGGAGTTCGTGCCTCTGATCGCTGCCCTCATTTCGCTCGGTGCGCTTGGGATCGATACGATGCTGCCCGCCTTGCCCGATATCGCACGGCGGCTCGGGGTGGATGCGATCGTCGACGGCCCGTTGATTTTGACGGTGTTCGTGGTCGGGCTGGGGATCGGGCAATTGATCCACGGACCGTTGACCGATCGTTTCGGGCGGCGGCCGGTGTTGATCGCAGGGCTGCTCGGGTATATCGTGTGCAACTTGTTGGCGGGGCTGGCCAACGGTTTCGCGCTGCTGCTGGCGATGCGCTTCATCAGCGGCTTGGCGGTTGCCGCCAGTCGCGTCGTAACCATCGCCGTGATCCGCGACTGCTTTTCCGGGCGCGCGATGGCGCAGGTGACCAGCCTGGCCTTCATGGTGTTCATGGCGGTGCCGATCGTGGCACCGAGCATCGGGCAGGCGATCTTGCTGCTGGGATCGTGGCGGCTGATTTTTGAGATGATCGCGGCGGCGGCGTTGCTGTGCCTGGTCTGGTTCGTCCTCCGCATGCCCGAGACGCTGCGTCCGGAGAATCGCGCGCCGCTATCGATCCGTAGTACAGTGTCTGGCTGGCGACACACGCTGCGCGACCGCTATTCGCTGGGTTACATGATCGCGGCGCTGATCTGTCAGGGCGCGATTTTCGGGTATCTCAGCTCGATCCAGCCGATCATGGAGCATGTCTTTCATCGCCCCGGGCTGCTCGGCATGGTGTTCGCCGCCTCGGCGGGCACGATGGCGGTGGCGAACTTGCTCAATTCGCGGATCGTCATTCATCTGGGCATGCGCCGTATTTCGCAGGTTGCGTTGGTGGTGATGATCGTCTCGTCGGGCACGGGCCTGGCGGTCGGGTCTTTTGGCGATGAGCCGTTGCTGGTGTTCGTCGTGGTCCAGGCGATCACGATGGCGTGCTTTGGGCTCGCCACCTCCAACATGTCGGCGATGGCGATGGAAAATATGGGGGAAATCGCGGGGATCGCATCGAGCGTGCAGGGCTTTTTCGGTATCACGCTTGGCGGCGTGATCGGCTGGGCGATTGGGCGCAGCTTCAATGGCACGACCGCGCCGATGCACCTGGGTTTCCTCATCGCCGGTGTGGCCGGGCTAGGCATCGCGGCCATTGTCGAGCGTGGTCGGCTGTTTCGCCCCAGTTGAGCGAATTTCGGTGAACCGCGCGGAACCGAACGCGGGTTGCGCGGTTCGAAGTTTGGAATGATCCTACATTGTGTGGGCTGTCGGGAGAGACGCAATGAGCATGGGTGGACATCGCGTGCCGGGGGAAGGCACCGGCGACGACGGATATGATGAAGAAGGCTATGACGAAAGCCAGCGCGCGGAAATCCTGGAGGTCACGCGCGACGGGCCCAGCGATGGCACTTTGCTGACCGACCTCAACCCCGACATCGCGTCCGAAAATGACGACGACGATGACGACGATCTCGACATGGAAGACGATGATCTGGGCGAGGAAGATGACGACCTCGATTCGGAAAAGGATCCGGATGAAGACGAGGAAGAGGAAGACGACGTTCAGGACGAACTCGACGACGATACGGTCGATGACGACGAACTGAGCGACCGCGACGACGCGGCCTTGCGTCCCTGACTATAGGATTGGGGCGGTCGACATTTGTCGGCCGCCCTTTTTTTGACCTCCACCAATCGCAGGCGGAGGGCTATGTCGCGCGCTGGCGCTGACCCTTACGATCCCCAACGATGATGTTAACGACGCTCTGGACCGCTAAGCGCTTCAGTTGCCCTTCATCGCATTGGCAAGGATGGCAAGGTCGGCATTGTCGATGGCCGCCCCGGTGGCGTCGGTGGCATTGGCCGCTGCTGTTGCGTCGCCATGCCCAGCCGGGGGCGCAAACCCAACCGTATCGACCGCCGTCCAAAGTATGCCGATCGCCCATAGCAGCGCGGACCACCGGCTGAGAAAGAGTTTTCGAAATGGCACAGGCTCGCCATAGCGAACCGTGATTAACACTCTTTCCTTAAAGCGTATGATTCCACGGAAATTCTTCGTTCGGTCGGCGATCGGCCAGGTCGGCTGCGCGGTGAAGATGTTCGGCGGATTGCTTGGCGGCCTGCGGGGTGAGCGAGGTCGCCAAACCATCCGGCCCATCGAGCAAGACTTCGCCACGCTCCGCCGCTACACGGATGGGCGTATCGCTCGGTGTTTTCGACATTGCATCTCTCCCAGTGGACAGAACGTGGTGACGCGGCGCATGTTCCGGGAAAATAGGGGAAACCATGTACACTAGCCTGTTCCTTAAGACTCATCGCATCCCGGTGCTGAACGCCGAAGAGGTGGCCGCGCTGGAAGCGGCGGTTGGACGGACGGCCACCTTTTCAGCCAAGCAAATCATCGTGCGTCAGCAAACACCGCTGACCCAATGTACGCTGCTGCTGGAGGGCTTCGTCGAGCGGTATAAGGATACGCCCGAGGGGCGGCGGCAAATCCTCGCGATTCACGTTCCCGGCGATTTTGTCGATTTGCACAGCTACCCGCTGAAGCGTCTCGAACATTCGGTCGCCGCCCTCACCGACGTGAAGGTCGCGTTTTTCCCGCATAGCGCGATTCGGGGGCTCACCGAGCGATCCGCCACGCTGACCGAATTGCTGTGGCGCTCGACGCTGATCGATGCCGCGATCAACCGCGAATGGATCGTGTCGATCGGCGCGCGCAGCGCCGTCGTCCGCCTCGCGCACCTGTTTTGCGAGATGTACGTTCGCCTTGAGCGGATCGAGATGACCTCGGGCACCACGTTCGCGCTGCCGCTGACCCAGGTCGACCTGTCCGATGCCACCGGACTGACTGCGGTTCACGCCAACCGCATGCTCCGCCAGTTGCGCGAACAGGAACTGGTCAGTTTTCGACAGGGGACGGTCGAGATCCTAGATTGGAACGCGTTGCGGCGCTTTGCCGATTTCGATCCGGCCTATCTGTTCTTCGATTGAAGGGGCGCTTCAGCGGATCGGCACTCCGGCCAGATAATGCGTCTGCGCCGCATCGGTTGCGTTGATGGCGAGAATCGAGCGCGCATCGCCGGGAGCCAGGGGCTTGCCGTGACGATCCGCCGCCGCGCCGATGACGCGGTGGAGCAGTTCCTGGCCCTCTTCCCACCATCCGATCCCGCTCGCCGCGTTCAGATGGCCTTGTGCCCCGGCATCGACAAAGTGGCTGCCCCAGCCGACCGCCAGGCTGTGCGCGCGCTCGATCGTGATCCAGGGGTCGTCGCGACTGGCGACGACAATGGAGGGGAAGGGCAGGGGGCTGATCGGGGTTGGGCCAAAGGCGGCGAGTTCGGCCTGGGCATCAGGGCGGTCGACATCGGCGGGGGCGACCAGCAGTGCCCCGGCGACGGGCCAGCCATAAGGCTGGCGGGTCAGCTCCGCCCACCACGCGACCGCGAGACAGCCAAGACTGTGCGCGGCGAGCACGACCGGAGCCTGCGCCGAACGGATCGCCTGGTCGAGCTTGGTCACCCAGGCGTTGCGATGCGGCGTATTCCACATCCCCAGTTCGACGCGGATCGTGTCTGGGCGTGCCTGTTCCCATAAGGTCTGCCAATGCGACGGGCCCGAGCCGCCAAGGCCCGGAACGGTCAAAATGGTCGGCTGAACGGGGTCGAAATTCGAAAAGGTACCCATCGATTCTCTCCCAATGCGCCCTGAAACAGGGGTGGAGAGACGTGGCCATCCGTGCTCTAGGGGGACGCCGCATGGCCACGCCTCCAAGCGCAAAATGTATTCCTACTCAAAAGATAGGCAATAGCGCTGCGCCAGAAAGAATGGCGGATGCGATGACCTGAAACGGGGACGACCGCGCGGCGTAAAACGGGCCGCGGCGAGCGGTATTTCAGGGGCGCTAAGGCGCGCGCGACTCGAAGCCCCCCTTGCGCGCGTGCGCCGCTTGGCGTTGGAGGGGCTGTATGTCCAAGACCCGTGCTGACCAACTCCTCGTCGATCGCGGCCTCGCCGAAAGTCGGACGCGCGCGCAGGCGCTGATCATGGCGGGGCTGGTGTTTGCGGGCGAGCGCAAGATCGACAAGCCGGGCCAGGCGGTGGCGGACGATGTCGTGCTCGACGTGCGTGGGCGCGACCATCCATGGGTCTCGCGCGGCGGAATCAAGCTGGCGCATGGTCTGGATGCGGTCGGCTGGGACGTAACGGGCGCGGTGGCGATCGATGTCGGCTCTTCGACCGGCGGTTTTACCGACGTGTTGCTCCAGCGCAGCGCGGCGCGGGTCTATGCGGTCGACAGTGGCACCAACCAATTGGCGTGGAAGCTGCGCCAGGATGACCGGGTGATCGTCCACGAACAGACCAGCGCCCGGATCTTGACCGAGGCGCACATTCCCGAGCCGGTCGACCTGATCGTCTGCGATGCGAGCTTCATCGGCCTCACCAAGGTGCTCGAGGTGCCGCTGCGCTTTGCCAAGCCGCGGGCGCGCTTGCTCGCTTTGATCAAGCCGCAATTCGAGGCGGGCCGCAATGAGGTTGGCAAGGGCGGGGTCGTGCGCGATCCAGCGGTGCATGCGCGCGTCTGCACGGAGGTCTCGGCATGGGTGGTCGCGCACGGGTGGTCCGTCGTCACGCTGGTCGAAAGCCCGATCACCGGGCCTGAGGGCAATGTCGAATTTCTGATCGCCGCCACCCGGTAGGAGGCAGGCACTGGTTGGGGAAAATTTAACCACGCAACCTGGCCGTCGTTCTTCTATAGAAGAACAGGCGGGGCGACAGCTGAGCGCCTGACAGATTCGCGTGTAACCGGGGGCCGTGGCTTGAGAGAGATTGCATCGAAACAGCAGTTGCGGCTTGCGTTTTTGCGCTGGGCGGTCGTGACGGTGCCGTTCGTGCTCTTGCTGGGCTTTACCGCAGCGCGCCTTGCTCCCGCTGGATCGGCCAATGTCTGGTACGCCGCGCTGGTTAAACCGCCCGTTACGCCGCCGGATTGGGCCTTCCCGGCGGCATGGACGGCGATCTACGTCCTGCTGGGCCTTGCACTGGCGATGATCATCCATGCCCGCGGCTCGCGTATGCGGGGCCCGGCGATTGCGCTGTTCGCTGTTCAGCTGGCGGTGAATTTGAGCTGGTCGCCGGTGTTTTTCGGCATGCATCAAGTGACCTTCGCACTCGGGATCGTCGTGCTGATGTTCCTTCTCACGCTGGCGATGGTGATCGTCTTCGGCCGGATCCGCGTGCTGGCCGGGGCTCTGCTGGTGCCGTATCTTCTCTGGCTGGTGTTCGCCTTCTATCTCAATTACCAGATCATGGACTTGAACCCAGGGGCCGAAACCCTTGCGCCACCGTCCGCCACCACCCAAATCATCAAGCTCTGAACCCCACGGGATTTTCCGCATGCAATCCGATAACAAGATTTTCGACGACCTCGCCAAGTTCCTCAACGGTGCTGCTGGAACGCTGGCCGGTGTTGGGCGTGAGGCCGAGGCAGGCGCGCGCGCGCGGGCGAAGGAGTGGATTGGCGGTCTGGATTTCGTTTCGCGCGACGAGTTTGAGGTCGTCAAGGCGATGGCGGCGGCGGCGCGCGACGATGCGGATGCGCTGCGTGCGCGGCTCGATGCGCTCGAAGCGAAAGCGGCGGCAACGCCTAAGGCGGAAGGCTGAGACGATCTTTTCCACAGTTTTTTCGATTGGCTTGCCTGCCCCATTCTTGTGCTGCCAGCGGCACTGCGTCACCACAGCGCCAAAGGCGAATGATGGAGGCGCACGATGATCCTCGATGAGGCGGATTTCGATCGCGACGATGCAGCGCCGATCGACATGCTGGAAAGCTATTTCGCGGCGCATGGCTGGGACCATGAGCGGCAGGACGATGAAGTCATCGCCAAGGTCAAAGGGAGCTGGACGCAATATGAGCTTCGCGCGCTATGGCGCGAGGAAGACAGCGTTATTCAGTTTCTGGCCTTTCCCGACGTGCGCGTGGCCGATGACCGGCGCGCCGCGATTTATGAAGCGATCGGGCTGATCAACGAGCAATTGTGGGTCGGCCATTTCGAATTGTGGTCGGCGAGCGGGATCCTGCTGTACCGCCATGCCGCGATGATCGAAGGTGCGACCGAATCGGGGGGCGGCACGATGTCGCTGGGGACGGCGGAATTGCTGGTCGAGAGCGCGATCGACGAATGCGAGCGCTTCTATCCGGTGTTCCAGTTCGTGCTGTGGGGCGGCAAGACCCCTGCCGAAGCCATGGCCGCAGCCATGACCGAGACGCAGGGCGAGGCCTGAATGGACGGGTACGACCGTCCGGAGCGGACGGTGACTCGCGTCTGGATGGTCGGATGCGGGACTATGGGCGGGGCGATGCTCCGCCAATGGATCGCCAGCGGGGTTCTGGCACCCGGCAATGTCGATGTGGTCAACCGGGCCGACCGGCTTTTGCCGGCAGGCGTCCGGCAGGCGCGGGATGTGCCGAGCGGGGCATTGCCCGATCTCGTGATCCTGGCGATGAAGCCGCAGCAATTGGACGAGGTCGCCGGGCGCTTTGCGGAGCGCTTGCGGGGCGTGCCAGCGTTGGTCTCGATTTTGGCGGGGGTGGAAGAACACGCGCTCGCTGCGCGGTTTCAGGCAGGCGCGATCGTTCGCGCAATGCCGAATTTGCCGGTCGGGATTGGCAAGGGCGTCGTCGCGCTCGACAGCAGCAGCGCCGATCCCGCCCTGCGCAAGGCGATCACCACGGTGATGGCAGCACTCGGTCTGGTCGAATGGGTCGATCCAGCACAGTTCGATGCAGTCACCGCACTGGCCGGGTGCGGGCCGGCGTTTCTATATCGCTTTATCGATGCGCTGGCAGCGGCTGGCGTCGCGCAGGGGCTACCCGAAGACCAGGCGAACCGTCTGGCGCTCGCCACGGTTGAAGGGTCGGCGCTGCTGGCGGCTGCGGCGGATGTTCCGCCGGGGACGCTGGCCGATCGTGTTGCCAGCCCGGATGGTTCCACGCGCAAGGGGCTCGACGTGCTGGATCAGGGGCAGGCGCTTGTCGCTTTGCTGCGCGCGACGGTTGCAGCCTCGGCTGCGCGCAACGCAGAGATGGCTGCAGAAGCGCGGCGTTAGGACGGACGCGCGACGCCTAAGTCTGCAGTCAGACCGAGAGGAGCTTCAGCACCTCGTCTGGGGTGATTCCTTCCAGCACCGCCCAGAAGCCGCTGACCGCATTCTGCCCCGCACTGGCATAAGCCTGCGCCCACACTTGGCGAACGCATTCGAACAGATCGGATTCGAGCTGCTTGCCCGCTTCCGACAAGCGCAGCAGCCGTTGCCGCCGATCGCGCTCGCCAATGCGCGTTTCGACGAGGTTGCGCTCGACCAGTTCGTTCAGGACGCGACCGAGCGATTGCTTGGTGATGCCGAGCAGCCCGAGCAGCGCGCTGACGGTGAGATCGGGATGGCGCGCGATGAAATACAAAGCGCGGTGGTGCGCCCGGCCCAGTCCTAAAGCGCTCAGTTGCTCCTCGGTGGAGCGCGCAAGCGTGCTCTGCGCGAAGTACATGAGTTCCATGCCACGACGGATTTCGGGTTCGCGCAGGAAAAGCGGCGAGGCGGAGGCGATTGCGGTAGCCATTGTTGACCGCGTTTGCCGCCTCCCGTACAGCCCTTCAACCCCCAAATTGTAACAACTTGTCGCAGGGCTTCGATGCACCAGAACGCCGATCTCGACCACCGCCCCACCGCCAGCACGCACGCTTTTGTCGTGGAACCGCATCCGACGCCCGTGCCCGCAAACGAACGCACCGGCTTGATTGCAAACCCGGGCTTCGGGCGCGTGTTCACCGATCATATGGTGACGATCCGTTATAACGAGGTCGCCGGGTGGCATGACGCCAAGATCACCCCGCGTGCGGCGTTCCAGATGGATAGCGCGTCCGCCGTGCTGCATTATGCGCAAGAGATTTTCGAAGGGCTGAAGGCCTATCGCTTGCCCGATGGCGGGGCAGCTTTGTTCCGCCCGTCGGCAAACGCCGCGCGCTTCCGCGCATCGGCGGAGCGGATGGCGATGGTGCCGCTGCCCGATGAGCTGTTTGTCGAGTCGGTCCGCGCTATCGTGCGTCAGGAGGCCGACTGGATCCCCGATATCGACGGAGGCGCGCTGTATCTCCGCCCGTTCATGATCGCGAGCGAGGTGTTCCTGGGGGTGAAGCCGTCCAGCGAATATCTATATGCGGTGATCGCCTCCTCGGTCGGGGCCTATTTCAAGGGTGGCGCGCCCGCCGTCACCCTGTGGGTGTCGCAGGACTATACGCGCGCCGCCCCCGGTGGCACCGGGGCCGCGAAATGCGGCGGCAATTACGCCTCCAGTCTGATCGCGCAGGCCGAGGCGACTCGCCAAGGGTGCGACCAGGTGCTGTTCCTCGACGCGGTCGAGCGGCGCTTGATTGAAGAACTGGGCGGCATGAACATCTTTTTCGTGTTCGACGATGGCAGCATCGCCACGCCGCCGCTGACGGGCACGATCCTTCCCGGCATCACCCGCGATTCCTTGCTGACTTTGGCGCGCGATATGGGGCTCAGTGTCCGCGAAGAGCCGTATGCGATCGACCAGTGCCGCGCCGACGCCGAAAGCGGTCGGCTGCTGGAGGCCTTTGCGTGCGGCACGGCGGCGGTGGTCACCCCGATCGGCACGATGAAGATGCGTGATGGCGCATTCCAGATCGGTGGCGGCGGGCCGGGGCAAACCACCCAGCGTTTGCGCCAGGCGCTTATCGATATTCAGCGCGGGCACGCGCCTGATCCGTATGGCTGGCTCGAGCGCGTGATCTGAAAGCGTGAATCCGGGCTTTCCAAGCGCGGATTCGCAGCCTAAAGCACGCCGCTCCCGGATTGGGGCGTCGCCAAGTGGTAAGGCAGCGGCTTTTGATGCCGCCATTCGCAGGTTCGAACCCTGCCGCCCCAGCCAATCTCTTCATCACGATTCTGCACGGGCAGAAAGTCAGCGGTCGACAGATGCGGAGCCGCGCTTGAAAGACGCAGCGACCATGACGATGCTCCGCTTGATCCTGCTCGGCCTGATCGCCATCCCTTTGGGCTGCAGTCCGGTGGCGGCACGAAGCAAGCACGCCAAAATCGCCCTGACCTTCGATGACCTGCCGGCGCTGACGATGGCGAAGGAGCAGCCTTATGTGAACGGTTTGAACGCCGACATTCTGGAGGGCCTGCGCAAGCACAGGATCCCGGCGACGGGCTTTGTCAACGAATCGAAACTCAACGAGCTGGATCGGCCGCAACAGATCGCCGTTCTGGAGCATTGGCTCGATGCCGGCATGGACCTCGGCAACCACACCTTTTCGCACGAATCGCCCAACCGCCTGGGCGCGGCCGCCTACATTGCCGATATTGCGCGCGGCGAGCCGGTCACGCGGGGCCTGCTCGAAGAACGGCACCGTCGGATCGGGTGGTTTCGCCACCCCTATCTCGAAACCGGCACGCCGGAGGCGGTCAAGCACGAGATCAACGCCTGGCTGACCGCGCATGGCTACCGCATCGCGCCCGTTACGATCGATGCCGATGACTGGGAATTTGCCGAGCCCTATGATGCCGCGACCATCGCGCGGGATGAGGCGACGCGGGCGCGGATCCGGCACCTCTATCTCGCTCATACCGCAACGACGATCCGCTGGTATCGCAGCGCAGCGCATGCCTTGTTCGGGCGCGATATCGCCTATGTCATGCTGCTACACGCGACCCGGCTGAATGCAGATTCGATCGATGATCTCGCGGCTATCCTCCAGCGCGAGCATTTGCGACCGGTGACGCTGGCGCAGGCGATGAAGGACCCGGCGTACCGCACCCCCGATCCCTATGCCGGAAAAGAGGGGATCGAATGGATCGAGCGCTGGTCGATGGCGCTGCACAAGCCGCTGCCGTGGAGCAGCTTCACCGACGTGCCGAAAGAGATCGAAGCCGCCTATGACCGGGTCGATCACGATCGGTGAGGTTCAATCGCCGGTGACGCCGAGTTTCGGCCGCCGGACCTTGATTTCAAACACCAGTCCGCGCCCGGCGTCGCCGCGCCGCACGTTCAGCCGCCCGCCATGGGCATGGGCGACCCGGTCGACAATCGAGAGACCGATGCCCGAGCCTTCGACGGGTGACCCGGCCCCGCGCCAGAGCCGTTCCGTCAGGCGCGCCAGATCATCCTGTGGCAGCGGCGGGCCGTCATCGCTGACAATGATGTGGCTGCTGCCGCTGCGGACGTGGATCGCCGTCCCTGGCGGGGTATGGCGGGTTGCATTGTCGAGCAGGTTTTCGAGCGCGAGCGTCAGGGCCTCGCTATAGCCGTAGACCTGCGCCAGTCCGGAATCGCGATCGAGCGCAATGCTGCGGCCCGATGCCAGTATCGCAGGGGCGCGATCGGCGACGACCTGTTCGGCCATGCGGTGAAGATCGACGGTTGTTCCGCTCGATTCCAACGGTCGCTCCAGCTCCGCCAATGCCAATAATTGGGCAATCACCCTCCCGGCGCGATCCACGGCTGCCATCAGGGCCGAGCGCGCCTCCGCGTCGGCAATCGCATCGGCGCGCAGCCGTATCGCCGCCAACGGCGTCCGCAATTCGTGCGCGACATCGGCGGCAAAGGCGGTTTGCACCCGGATCGCGGCGGCGAGACGGTCCAGCGCGGCATTGGCCGCCTCGGCCAGCGGCTCCGCTTCCAGCGGGAGCAGACCGCGCGGCAAGCGCGCATCGAGCGATTGCGGGCCGATTTGCGCTGCCGCCAGCGAGACCATGCGCATGCGGTGCGTCAAACGCCGGGCGAGCAGCGCGCCGATCACTGGCACGAGCAATGCAATCGGCAGCGATATCAGCGCAAAGCGCGAGAGGAAATTGCGCACGACATCGTCGGTGACCACCTCCGGGTCGGCATCGTCTTGCGAGACGACGATCCAGCCTACCGTGGCGGGCAGGCAGAACGCCTGGATCGCGCCCTTGCGAAAGAAATGCGATGTCTCATCGAGCGGAGCTGCCGCCAGGATCTGCGGCCGCGGCGGTCCGTAGGAATTGAGCACCCGGCGATTCCGGCCAATCACGCTGACTGCCATGCCATTAGACAAGACCACGGGTTGGGGGGCACCGGCCTGCCCGAACGACGCCGAAAGCGCCGCCTGTCGGCGCAGCAAATTCCGCTGAAAATGGTCGGCGGTCTGGTGCAGCAGGGCAGACGCGCTCCACAGCAACGTAATCGCGGCGACCAGCGCGATGCCGACATGCAGCGCGATAAACTGGCCAAGCAGCGAGCGCGGCGCGCGCACTCTCACGCGGCGGCGACCATCATGTAGCCGACGCCGCGCACCGTCTCGATCCGCGCGCAGCTCGACCCGTCTTCGAGCTTCTTGCGCAAGCGGTGGATATAGACCTCGACCGCATTGGACCCCAGGTCGCTGTCGAGGCCGAAGAGCTGATCCTCCACCACGGTCTTGGGCACGACCTTGCCCGATCGGCGCAGCAGCAGTTCCAGCAACTGCGTTTCGCGCACGGACAGCGCCAGCGGCTGGGCATCGATATAGGCGACGCGCGTCTCGACGATGAATTCCAAGGCCCCGCAGCGGAGCGACTTGCCGGTATAGCCGTCGCGCCGCCGGAGGATGGCAAGCAGCCGCGCGTGCAGTTCATCGACGTCAAAGGGTTTGACCATATATTCGTCGGCCCCTTCGTTCAGGCCGCGAATGCGGGCATCGATCGCGCCACGCGCGCTCAGCACCAGCACGGGCCGCGTGTCGCCGCGCGCGCGCATCCGCGTCAACAAAGCGATGCCGTCTTCGTCGGGCAAACCCAGGTCGAGCAACACCGCCGCGTAATCGATTGCTGCGAGATACGCTTCGGCCTCGCCAACGTCACGTGCGCGTTCCACCGACACACCGCGCCGCGAGAGGGCATCGACCAGCGGCACCGCCACTTCATCGTCGTCCTCGACCAACAAGACCCGCATTCTCGGACTTTCTGCACTGCAGCAATTTGTAAGCGAGATGTAAGCTGGCTTACGTAGAGGTGCCAGCCTTGCCGCAATAGGGTTTCCGATGCACGCTTCTCCGACACCCGAATCCCTGCCCCAGACCCGCACGCTGGCCCCGGCCACGCAGACACGCTGGCTGGTCGTTGCCGCCGTCTGCGCGGTTGGCGCGGTGCTGTTGTGGTTCACCGTCGAGCGCCTGACGCATCGCGAGCCCGCCGCCCCGCAACCGACGCCGCCGGGAACCTTGCGGCTGACCGCAGACCAGATGGCGGGATTGAAGACGATGCGCGTCGGCTATTCGGCCTCGGATGACCGCACGCTGGCGAGCGGCGCGATCACGGTCGATGGCGATCGCAGCACGCCGGTGCTGATGCCCTATGCCGGCCAGATCGTGCGCGTCCTGGCGGATGCCGGGCAATATGTCCGCGCGGGGCAGCCGCTGCTGCTGGTCAAGACCAGCGATTTCGTCGATGCGCGCAGCGGCTTGTTCGCGGCGCGCGCGGCGTTCCAGAATGCGCAGGCGCAATTGGCGACCGCGACGCGCAATGCCGAGCGCCAGCGCCAGATTTTCGAAACGGCGGGCGGCGCGCAGAAGGATTATCTTCAGGCGCAGACCGATCTCGTCGCGGCACAGGCGACCGCGCGCACCACAGCGGCGGCGCTGGGCGCGGCGCGCGACAAATTGTCAATCCTGGGCAAGACGTCGGGCGAAATCTCGCGGCTGGAAAGCGTCAGCGAGGTTTCGGGTATTCACGACCGCACGACGCTCCATGCGCCGATCGGCGGCCTGATCGCCTCGCGCGATGTGTCGGCCGGGCAATATGTGTCGCAAGGTGGCGACAAGCCGGTGATGACGATCACCGATCCGTCGCATGTCTGGCTGATCGCGCAGATCGCCGAAAGCGACGCCAATGCGGTGCATGTCGGGGATTCGGTGACGGTGACGACGCAGGCGCTGCCGGGACGCAGCTTCCATGCAACGATCGATCTGGTCGGCGCGGCGCTCGATCCGCAAACGCGCCGCCTGCCGGTCCGCGCAACCATCGCCAATCCCGATGGCATGCTGAAGCCACAAATGTTCGCCAGCTTCTCGATCCAGCGGCCGCAACGTGGCACGGCGCTGCGAATCCCCGCCGAAGCCGTGATCCATGAGGGCGAAGCGGCGCGGGTGTGGGTGGTACGCCCCGATGGGCTGCTCCAGGCCCGCACGATTACCGCCGGTGACGCGCAGGATGGCACCATTGCCGTGCTCGCCGGTCTGAAGTCGGGCGAGCGGATCGTCACCTCGGGCGCGCTGTTCGTGAACGAGGCGGGTCTCGGCGAATGAACCGCCTGGTCGAATTTTCGCTGCGGCAGCGATTGCTGATCGTCGGCATCTTTGCCGCGATGCTGGTCGCGGGCGCGATCGGTTTCTGGAACCTCAATATCGAGGCCTATCCCGATCCCGTGCCGCCGATGGTCGAGGTGATCACGCAGACGCAAGGCCTGTCGGCGGAGGAGATGGAGCGCAATGTCACCATCCCGATCGAGGTCGGCATGGCGGGTATTCCGCATCTGACTGCGATCCGCGCGATCTCGCTGTTCGGCCTTTCCGACATCAAGATCCAGTTCAGCTATGACCTGACCAATGAGGCGGCCAAGCAGCAGGTGATTAATCGCCTGTCGCAATTGCCGCCGCTGGCGGGCGGGGCGCAGCCGTCGCTGTCGCCGACCAGCCCGGTCGGCGAGATCTTCCGCTACAAGATCAGCGCGCCGCCGGGCTATTCGGTGATGGACCTCAAGACCTTGCAGGACTGGGTGCTGCAACGCCGCTTCAAACGCATTCCGGGCGTGATCGACGTGACTGGCTGGGGCGGCAAGCTGCGCGCTTATGATGTCGTGATCGACAATGATCGGTTGTCGGCGCACGGCGTCGCGGTCGGGCAAGTGCTCGCCGCGCTAAGCAAGAGCGATGGCAATGTCGGCGGGCAGACGATCAACTTCGGCGCGCAGGCGGCGATCGTGCGCGGTGTCGGGCTGATCCAGTCGGTGTCGGGGATCGAGAATGTGCTGGTCGGCACCGCCAATGGTCAGCCGATCCTGTTGAAGGACGTCGCCCATGTCGAGATCGGCAATGCGCCGCGGCTGGGTATCGCCGGGTATAACAATGAGGACGACATCGTTCAGGGCATCGTGCTGATGCAGCGCGGCGCACAATCGATGCCGACGATCGAAGCGGTGCAGAAGGAAGTCGCCGACATCAACGCCTCGGGCATCTTGCCGCCGGGCGTCCATCTTGATCGCATCTATGACCGATCCGACCTGATCCACCTGACGATCCACACCGTGCTGGAAAATCTGGTGGCGGGGATCGCGCTGATCTTCTTCCTGCAATGGGCGTTTCTCGGCAATTTGCGCAGCGCGATCATCGTCGCCGCGACCATTCCCTTCGCGCTCGCCTTCGCGATCCTGATCCTGGTGTTGCAGGGCGAGAGTGCGAACCTGTTGTCGGTCGGCGCGCTCGATTTCGGGCTGGTGGTCGATGCCAGCGTCATCATGGTCGAGAATATCTTCCGCCATATGGTGGAACGCTCAGCGCATGTCGAAGGCGGGCGCGGCCATTATACGCTCGCCAGCCGCTTCTCCGCAGTGTTGGGGGCGAGCCATGAGGTGAGCCGCGGCATCTTCTTCGCCGCCGCGATCATCATTGCGAGCTTCTTGCCGCTGTTCACGCTGACGGGCGTCGAAGGCCATATCTTCGGCCCGATGGCGAAGACCTATGCCTATGCCATTACCGGCGGCCTGATCGCGACCTTCACGGTCGCGCCGGTGCTGGCGACGATGCTGCTGCCCGATAAATTGTCCGAGGTGGAGACATGGATCGTCGCGCGGTTGCGCCGCCTGTACGAGCCTGCTGCTGCCTTTGCGCTGGGCAATCGCGTGCTGGCGATCGGCGGCGCTTTGCTGTTGCTCGGCGGGGCGATGGTCGGCGTGCGCTCACTTGGCATCGAATTCCTGCCCCATCTCGAAGAGGGCAACATGTATATCCGTGCCAGCTTGCCGGCCTCGATCAGCCTGGAGGCGGGGCAGCCGGTGGTGGACGGTGTGCGTCGCATGATCGCGCAATATCCCGAAGTGGAATCGGTGTTGTCGGCGCATGGACGCCCCGATGACGGCACCGATTCAACGGGCTTCTTCAACGCCGAGTTCTTCGTGCCGCTGAAACCGACCGGTAGCTGGCCGGCGGGCGTGACCAAGGAAACGCTAACCGCCGAACTGTCGAAGAAGCTGCAGGCCAAATATCCCGGCGTCGATTTCTCCTTCTCGCAATATATCGAGGACAATGTCGAGGAAGCCGCATCGGGGGTGAAAGGGGCCAACTCGATCAAACTGTTCGGCCCAGATTTGCCGACGCTCGAAAAATATGCCGATGCGATCAAGGCGGAGATGGCCAAGGTCAAGGGTATCGAGGATCTGGGCGTGTTCCAGTCGCTCGGCCAACCGACGGTGCGGATCGATGTCGATCGCGCGCGCGCCTCGCGTTATGGCCTGACGCCCGACGACATCAACGCAACGGTGGCGGCCGCGATTGGCGGGCAATCCTCGGCGGAACTGTATGAAAAGGGCACTGATCGGCACTTCCCGATCGTGGTGCGCCTGAAGGCCGAACAGCGCGATTCGATCGACGCGATCCGCCGTATCACCATTGGCGCACCGGCACCCAATGGCAGCGGTACGATCCAGGTGCCGCTGTCCGAAGTCGCCGATATCAAACTGACATCGGGCGCATCGTTCATCTATCGCGAGCATCAGGAACGCTACATCCCGATCAAATTCTCGGTGCGCGGACGCGATCTCGGCGGTGCGGTGGAGGAAGCGCGGGCGCGGATCACCCGGAGCGTGCATTTGCCGACCGGCTATCATCTCGAATGGGCCGGGGAACTCGACAATCTCACCAACGCGGTCGCCCGGCTGGAGGTGGTGGTGCCGATCAGCCTGCTGCTGATCCTGTTGCTGCTCTATGCCAATTTCGGGTCGATCCGCGACAGCCTGCTCGCTTTCTCGGCGATCCCGATGGCGATTATTGGCGGCGTGCTGGCGCTGGCGTTGAGCGGTACCGCGTTCAGCATTTCCTCGGCGATCGGGTTTGTCGCTCTGTTCGGCATTGCGGTGATGGACGGCATTCTCGTCGTCACCACCTATAACCATGCGATCGACGAATATATGGGGCGGCAAGGGGCATTGGCGACGACGGTGCGGCACAGCTTGCGCCCGGTGGTGATGACCTGCCTGGTGGCGGCGATCGGCCTGCTGCCCGCCGCTATCTCTAACGGCATCGGCAGCCAGGTGCAGAAGCCGCTGGCGTTGGTGGTGGTGGGCGGCATGACGCTTGCCCCGCTGCTGATCCTGCTGGTGCTGCCGGTGCTGATCGATCGCTTCTCGCGGCGGGTGCCGCCGGGGGATCGCGGTGCGCATGGGCGCAATGTCGGGCATCATCAGCCCCCCGCCGCCGATCAGGGGGAGATGCCCGCATGAAGCGCCTCTTGCTCGCCCTGCTCGCCGGGTCGGTATCGGCCTGCACAGTCGGCCCGCGCGACCTGGATCCGCACGTGGCGTTACCGCCGCCTGTCAAACCGCAGAACTTCGCTCCGCGCGCTGGCGAGGCGCAGGTGGCGCAGACCGGCACGGTGGCGAGTGACTGGTGGCGCGCGTTCGGATCGGCCGATCTCGATGCGCTGGTCAACGAGGCGCTCGGCCATGCGACCGACATCGCCGTCGCCGATGCGGCCTTGCGCCAGGCGCGCGAGCTTGCCGGGGCGGCGGGCGGCGCGGCGTTACCGCAGGTCGATGCGAGCTATCAGGCGCAACGCACGCGCGTGTCCAAGGCGCTTGCGCCCGCCGTGACCGATGCGTCGCAATATCTGTATTCGTTGCACACCGCGCAGGTGACGGTCAGCTATTCGCCCGACGTGTTCGGTGGAACGCACGCCAAGATCCGGTCGGCGCGGGCTGCGGCGGATGTGGCGCGGTATCGTCTGGACGCGGCACGCGCCACGGTCGTGTCCAATCTGATCCAGGCCGTCATCCAGCGCGCCTCGCTGGCCGACCAGATCGAGGCGGCGCGGGCGAGCCTGGCGGTCAACCGTGATATTCTGCAAGCGCAGCGCCGCCGCCAGCAACTCGGTGCCGTGGGCGAGGCGGATGTGGCGACCCAGCAGACCGCCTTGGCGACGGCGGAAGCGGCGCTGCCGGCACTGGTGCGCGCTGAGGCGCATCAGCGCGTGGTGATCGGTACCTTGCTCGGTCGCGCGGCGGGTGGCGATTTGCCGACCTTGCCGACCCTTTCGGCGCTCTCGCTGCCGCGCGAAGTGCCTTTTGCCCTGCCATCGGACCTGGTGGCGCGGCGTCCCGATGTGCGCGCGGCGCGGGCGCAGCTCGAAGGGGCAGGGGCCGATGTCGGCGTGGCGATTGCCGCGCGGCTGCCCAGCCTTCAGTTGAGCGCGACCGCTGGCGGCGAAGCGCAGCATTTGTTCGACCTGTTCCAGAACGGCAATCCGTTCTGGGCGTTGCTTGGCGGCGTCACCCAGCCGATTTTCCACGGAGGGGCCTTGCGACACCAGCAACATGCTGCCGAAGCGGCCTTGGACGGCGCGAAGGCGCAATATCGCGCGGCGGTGTTGCAAGCCTTTGGCGATGTGTCGGACGCGTTGAGCGGTCTGCGGACGGATGCCGATGCGCTGGATGCTGCGGCCCGCGCGAGCGATGCCTCGGGCCGTGCTTTGGGGTTCGTCCGGCGCCAGTTGGCGCTGGGGGATGTCGGCACGCTGGCGCTGCTCAACGCCACCGCCGCCGATGCACAGGCGCGCGCGCAGCTCATTCAGGCCCGTGCGGCGCGCTTGGCCGACACCGTTGCCGTGTTTCAGGCGGCAGGCGGCGGTGTCGTCACCGATTGAGACGTGATAGCGCGGCCTATTGCGATCACGAGGAGCTAGAGGATGCCGGAAGAAGGTTTTGAAATCCGCGGCGCGCATGAAGAGGAAATTGAGGAGCGCGCCCACCACCGCGAACCGCTCAGCCAGAAGATCGCGCTCTTTTCGGCGGTGCTGGCGACGCTCGGCGCGATCGTCAGTTTTCTCGGCGGCCACACCCAGAACGACGCGCTCTATTACAAGAATGAAGCCGTGCTGATGAAGGCGCGGGCATCGGATAGCTGGGCCTATTATCAGGCGGAGGATATCAAGCGGCATTTGGCCGATAGCGTGGCCAAGATCGCGCCCGCTTCGGCCAGCGCCGCAGCGGCGGATTCGCGCAAATATGCCGAACGTGCCCGGGAACTGCGTGCGACCGCGGAAGAGCTTGATCGCAAATCCGAAGAGGCGGATGCGGAATCGCGGCGCGCGCTTTCGCCCCATACCAAGCTCGCCATCGCAATGACCTTCATCCAGATCGCGATCGCGCTTGCCTCGATCAGCGCGTTGACTCAGCGGCGCTGGCTGTTGTGGGGCGCAGGCGCGTCTGCGGTGCTGGGCGTCGTGCTGAGCGTGGTTGCGTGGATTTGACGCGCGGCGAACCCTTCCAATCTCGACCGTAGCTCCCGCGCGTGTAAGGGGCGATTGATGGATCGGGATGGAATGAGACGGGACAGCGTCGCGGGCGTGTCGGTGGCGGCGTTGTTGCTGCCCGAGGCGATCGCTTATGGCGGCATTGCCGGTTTTCCACCGGGCCAGGCGCTGGTCGCGGCGTTGGCCGGGATTGCCGCTTATGCGCTGGTTGGGCGCAGTCGCGTTGCCATTGTTGCGCCGACCTCGGCATCGGCCGCGACGCTCGCTGCGGCGACGGCATCGCTTGCCATAGCCGACCCATCGCAGCGGTTGCTGGCGGCGGTGGTGATGGTCGGGCTGGTGGGGCTGTTGTTTCTCGTCGCGGGTGCGTTGCGGCTCGGCTTTGTCGCGGCGTTCGTTTCGCGGCCCGTGCTGCGCGGCTTTGCGATCGGGCTGGCGGCAAGCATCGTCCTGCGCCAGTTCATCGCCACCACCGGGGTCGCGCCGGGCGATGGCGACGTCCTGTCGCAACTGGCCGTGACGGTCGCCCATATCCCGGGGTGGAACGGTGCCAGCCTTGCGATCGGGGCGGGGGCGCTCGCGGTGGCGTTGCTGCTGCGGCGCTGGCCGATGGTGCCGAGCGCGCTGGTCTTGCTGGCGCTGGGTACGCTGCTGGCGTCGCTCGTCGATCTGCGGGCATGGCATGTGCCCCTGGTCGGCGCGATCGACCTGACCTTTGCTGCGCCGCGTTTGCCGCAGCTCGATCACGCGCATTGGGTGGCGCTCGCCTCTGCCGCCATGCCGCTGGCGTTGATCGTGTTTGTGGAATCCTGGGGCACGATGCGCTCGCTCGCGCTCAACCGGGGGGAAAGTGTCGACCCCAATCGCGAGCTGGTGGCGATTGGTGTTGCCAATCTCGCCGCTGCAGCGGTGGGCGGGCAAGTGGTGGGGGCGGGGTTTTCCGCTGCGTCTGCCAATGACAGCGCCGGGGCGGCGACGCGGCGCGCCAGCCTGATCGCGGGCGGCGTTTTGATGGCGTTGATGGCGCTGGCGCTGGGGCTGATTGCGCGCGTGCCGATGCCGGTGCTGGCGGCGGTGGTGGTTTCAGCGCTCCTCCATGCGCTCGACCCGTCGCCCTTGCGACGGCTGTGGCGGATCGACCGCGACCAATATGTGGCGAGCGCGGCGGCGCTGGGTGTGCTGGTGCTGGGCGTTTTGTACGGCATGTTGCTGGCGGTGGGGCTGTCGGTGCTGGCGATCATCCACCGGCTGGCATCGCCCGAAATCGCGCAGCTCGGGCGGCTCGGCACGGGGCGTGATTTCGTCGATCTGTCGCGCCACCCGGAGGCTTTGGTGCAAGCCGATGTGCTGGTGCTGCGCCCCGGCGAACCCTTGTTTTTCGCCAATGCCGAGCGAATCATGGCGCTGGTCGAACGGCGCGCAGTGGCGCAGGATGCGCACACGGTGATCCTCAGCCTGGAGGAAAGCAGCGATTTGGACAGCACGGCAGTGGATGTTCTGAGCGAAGCGTCGCTCCGACTGGGGGCAGCCGGGCGCACGTTGGTGCTGGCACGGCTGAAGGATCCGGTGCGCGATTTGCTCAATGCGAGCGGCCCGGCCTTGGTGGAACTGGCCGGGCGCAGCGCACGCAGCGTCGCCGACGCGGTTGATTCAGCGACACGCCCTTTTTCACAGGAGACAACGGTATGAGAACCAGCCGCGAGCCGATGCTTCTTCCCATTCAACTCGACGCGCTGCGCCCGACGCAGATGACGGTCGGCCTGCGCGAAGTCGAGCGCAAGCGCGCGGAATGGCGCGGACAGCGCGACGATGCCGGCAAGTATCTTGGGCGGCACATGATCCCGGTGGTGCTCGGGCCCAAGGGCAAATCCTATGTGATTGACCACCATCACCTTGCGCGTGCGCTGGTCGAAGAGGGGCAGGAGGAGGTGCTGACCACCGTGATCGCCGACCTGCGGCCGCTCAGCCAGGATGCCTTTTGGGTGTTCCTCGACAATCGCGGCTGGCTGCACCCGTTTGACGAGCACGGCCAGCGTCGCGGCTATGGCGATATCCCCAAACGCATTCGCGACCTTGCCGATGATCCGTTCCGCTCGCTGGCGGGTGCGGTGCGGCAGGCGGGCGGCTATGCCAAGGAAACGACGCCGTTCAGCGAATTCATCTGGGCCGATTATCTGCGCCGCCTGATCAAGCAAACGACGGTCGAGAAGAATTTCGACAAGGCGCTCGACAAGGCATTGGGCTATGCGCGGTCGCATGAGGCGCGGTTCATGCCGGGCTGGTGCGGTGTCGACCCGGACCTTGCGCATCACGTATGAAGCGCGCCGTTTCCGGCTAGCTTCGGCGCGCCCGGGCGATTACGGGGCGTGGCGATGTTGCGCTGCCGAATCCGAAGCCGGGCGGTTGGCGGGACATTCTTAAAAGACAGATCGTCTGCTTCCGGTGCCGGATAGGTGTACGCACACCGTTTGGGCGTACCGGCGCTGGCGCGTGAATTCGGAGTCGCCGATGCGCATCTACCTCCTGGCTCTTCTGGCGGGCATTGCGGCACCGGCGATGGCGCAGACCACACCGGCTGCGGAGTCGACCACCGCGGCCTCGGCCCCCTCGCTGTCCGACATTTTCGCTGTCCACGGCCAGTTCACCCTCACCGCGCAAGGCACGCCGGGCTTTAGCTCGCCTTATGCGGGGCAGAACAGCCTGACGCCGCACCAGATCAAGGAAACGGTCGACGCGACGCTCTATGCCGGGGTGCGCCCGTGGCAAGGCGGCGAGGTGTGGATCAATCCGGAAATGGACCAGGGCTTTGGCCTGTCCAACACGCTGGGCGTCGCGGGTTTCCCCAGTGCGGAGGCGTATAAGGTCGGCAAGAGCAGCCCGTATTTCCGGCTGCAGCGGCTGTTCTTCCGCCAGACGATCAATCTCGGTGGCGCGCGCGACGATGCGACCGCGACGCTCAACCAGTTCGCCGCCCGGCGGACGGCCGACCGGGTGGTGCTGACGCTCGGCAAGTTCGGGGTCGGCGATGTGTTCGACACCAACCGCTACGCGCATGATCCGCGCGCCGATTTCCTCAACTGGACGCTCGTCGATGCCGGCAGCTTCGATTATGCCGCCGACGCCTGGGGCTATAGTACGGGTGCGGCGGTCGAATGGTATCGGGGGCCGTGGACGGTGCGGGCCGGGCTGTTCAATCTCTCCAAAATCCCCAATGGCGAGACGCTGGAACGCGATTTCAGCCAGTTTCAACTGGATGGCGAAATCGAGCATCGCCACTCGATCGGGGGGCGCGACGGTGCCGTCCGCGTCACCGTGTTCCGCAATCACGGGCGGTTCGGGCGTTTTGACGATGCGCTGGCGCTTGCTGCAAAGACGGGTGCGGCTCCCGACACCGCGCCGGTGCGCGATTGGCGGACGCGGATCGGCGCGTCGGTCAATCTGGAGCAAGCGGTAACGGCATCGGTCGGCGTGTTTGCGCGCGCAGGGATCGCGGACGGGCAGATCGAGCCCTATGACTTCACCGATGTCGACCGCACCGCCTCGGCCGGCGTTTCGATCAAGGGCGCGTCGTGGGGGCGGGGCGGGGACACGGTCGGCATCGCCGCTGTCGTCAACGGCATCTCGGCGGCGCATCAGCGTTATCTTGATGCCGGTGGCGTCGGGGTGCTGGTCGGCGATGGGAAATTGCCGCATCCGGGTGCCGAAGCGATTGGCGAAGTCTATTATTCGTGGGTGCCGATCGGGCCTGTCTCGATCACTGCCGATTATCAGGTGATCGGCAACCCTGGCTATAACCGCGACCGCGGGCCGATCAGTGCCTTTGCGATCCGCTTGCACGGGCAGTTTTGAGGGCGGGCCGCCCTTTTCTTTTGCGGCGTCGCGGCTAAAGCCAGACGCTATGAGCGAGCTTCCAAAAACCTTCGACCCTGCCGAAATTGAACAGCGCTGGTATGCGCATTGGGAAAGCACGGGCCAGTTCCGCCCGGATCGTCCCGGTGCCGAGCCGTGGACGATCGTCAACCCGCCGCCCAACGTGACGGGGTCGCTCCACATCGGCCATGCGCTCGACAACACGCTGCAGGATATCCTCGCGCGCCACGCCCGCTTGCAGGGCAAGGATGCCTTATGGGTGGTTGGCACCGACCATGCCGGCATCGCCACGCAAATGGTGGTGGAGCGGCAGATGGCGGAGCGCCAGCAGAAGCGCACCGATTACACGCGCGAAGCGTTCGTCGCCAAGGTGTGGGAATGGAAGGAAGAGAGCGGCGGGGAAATCACCCAGCAGCTCCGCCGCCTCGGCTGCTCGATGGATTGGAAGAATGAGCGCTTCACCATGGACGAGGGCTTTTCCAAGGCCGTCCTCAAGGTGTTCGTCGACCTGCACAAGGAGGGCCTGATCTACCGCGACAAGCGGCTGGTGAACTGGGACCCCGGCCTCGGCACCGCGATCAGCGACCTCGAGGTTGAAACGCGCGAGATCAAGGGCAGCTTCTGGCATTTGCGCTATCCGCTGGAGGATGGATCGGGTTTCATCGAAGTCGCGACCACGCGGCCCGAGACGATGCTCGCCGACATGGCGGTCGCGGTGAACGCTTCGGACGAACGCTACACGCACCTTGTCGGCAAGCAGATCAAGCTGCCGATCACGGGCCGCCTGATCCCGATCATCACCGACGACCATGCCGATCCCGAGCTTGGCTCGGGCGCGGTGAAGATCACGCCGGGGCATGATTTCAACGATTTCGAGGTCGGCAAGCGGGCTGGCATCGCGGCGGGCGCAATGCTCAACATGCTCGATGCCAAGGCCCAGGTCGTGCAGGTGGCGGACGGGCTGATCCCCGACACGTTCCTGGGCCTGACCACCGCCGAGGCGCGCAAGGCGGTGGTCGCGCAGTTGAAGGCCGAAGGCTTCCTGATCCCGCACATCGACAAGGACGGCGTGGAACACGACGCCGAACCGCGCACGATCCAGACGCCGTACGGCGATCGCTCGGGCGTGGTGATCGAGCCGTGGCTCACCGACCAATGGTATGTCGACGCCGCGACCTTGGCGAAACCCGCGATCGAGGCGGTGCGCTCGGGCGCGATCGAGATCGTGCCCAAGACGTGGGAAAAGACGTTTTTCAACTGGATGGAGAATATCCAGCCCTGGTGCGTCTCCCGCCAGCTTTGGTGGGGGCATCGGATTCCGGCGTGGTTCGCCGAGGACGGTTCGATCTATGTCGCGTTGACCGAGGCCGAAGCGCAGGCCCAGGCCGGTGCAGGCGTCGCGCTGACGCAGGATAGCGACGTCCTCGACACATGGTTCTCCTCGGCTTTGTGGCCGTTCGCGACGATGGGCTGGCCCGACTCTTCTTCTCCCTCTCCCCGCTCGCGGGGAGAGGGTCGGGGAGAGGGGGACGCTGCAACGAGCGTTCCGCTCGATGTTCCAGGACAGCCCCTCTCCCCGACCCTCTCCCCTGAAGGGGAGAGGGAGACCTCGCGCCCCCCGCAACTCCACGGCCGCTATCCCAATGACGTGCTCATCTCGGGCTTCGATATCCTGTTCTTCTGGGATGCGCGGATGATGATGCAGGGCATCCACTTCATGGGCGATGTGCCGTTCAAGAAGCTGTACCTGCACGGCCTCGTGCGCGCGGCGGATGGGCAGAAGATGTCCAAGTCCAAGGGCAACGTCGTCAACCCGCTCGGGCTGATCGACACTTACGGTGCCGACGCGCTGCGCTTCTTCATGGCGGCGATGGAAAGCCAGGGCCGCGACATCAAGATGGATGAGAAGCGCGTCGAGGGCTATCGCAACTTTGCGACGAAGTTGTGGAACGCCTGCCGCTTCGCGCAATCGAACGGCATCGGTGCGAGCACGACGCTCGATGCGCCCGAGGCCACGCTCGCGGTCAACAAATGGATCATCGCCGAGACGATCGCGTGCGTGCAGGCGGTCGACCTCGCGCTCGCCGATCTGCGCTTCGATGGCGCGGCGAACGCGGTCTATCAATTCGTGTGGAGCCGCTTCTGCGACTGGTATCTGGAACTGATCAAGCCGGTGTTGTCTCCCCTCCCGCTTGCGGGAGGGGCTGGGGGAGGGGCTGTCGCCGACAGCGCACTGACCTCTGACCTGCCCTCCCCCAACCCCTCCCGCGAGCGGGAGGGGAGTTTGGAAGCCGATGAAACCCGCGCCGTCGCCGGCTGGGTGATCGACCAGATCCTCGTGCTGCTGCACCCGTTCATGCCGTTCATCACCGAGGAACTGTGGCACGCCATGGGCCCGCGCGAGAACGATCTGATCGTCGCCAAATGGCCGATGGCGGACGCGCGCTCGATCGATCCGGAGGCGAGTGCCGACATCGACTGGCTTATCCGAGTGGTAAGCGACGTCCGTGCTGCGAAGAACGAACTTGGCATTTCTCCCGGTACGATGCTGACCGCCTATGTGCGGGACGCAAACGAGACCACACAGAAGCGGATTAATGTCTTCTACACGGCGCTGCGGCGATTGGCCCGTTTGCAGGATAGCTATGTGCAGGCACCGCCATCTGGTGCGGCACTGCAAATCGTGATCGACGAAGCCACCTTCGTCATACCCCTCGAAGGCGTGATCGATCTCGATGCCGAGCGCGCGCGCCTGACCAAGGGCATCGAAGCCGCCGCCAAGGAACGCGACGCACTCGCCGGGCGGCTGGGCAACCCCAGCTTCGTTGAGCGCGCCAAGCCCGAAGCGGTCGAAAAGGCCCGTGCCGATCATGCCGAAAAAGCCGCCGAAGCCGAGCGGCTGAGCGCGGCACTGGCGCGGCTGGGATAAAATTCCCCTCCCGCTTGCGGGAGGGGTTAGGGGAGGGCATGGGCGTAGGATGAGCGATCGTACAGGCCCTCCCCCAGCCCCTCCCGCAAGCGGGAGGGGAGGAATTGAGGCAACCCCTCCCGCAAGCGGGAGGGGAGCCTTAGCGGCAGCGCCTCCGGCACGGGGCAGGGGCGGCAAGCACGATCTCACCTCCGGCCCGATCGGCCGGACGCTGCTCGCTTTCGCGCTGCCCACGCTCGGCGCGAACATCCTCCAGTCGCTCAACGGCTCGATCAACACGATCTGGGTCGGCCGCTTCCTGGGCGAGGGCGCGGTGGCGGCGACGGCGAACGCCAACACCATCATGTTCCTGATGTTCGCGGCGGTATTCGGCTTCGGCATGGCCTCGACCATCCTGATCGGCCAAAGCATCGGCCGCCGCGATATCGAGGGTGCCAGGCGGGCGTTCGGCGCGTCGATTGGGCTGGTGCTGGGGGCCGCCGTGGTAATTGCGGCGCTCGGCTGGATCTTCACGCCCGAAATCCTGAAGGTGCTCGCCACGCCGTCGAGCGCGATGCCGCTGGCGCTCGCCTATCTGCGCGTCATCTTCCTCGGCCTCCCCGCGACGATGCTGCTGGTGCTGCTCGGCATGGCGCTGCGCGGCGTGGGCGATTCGATCACGCCGTTATGGTTCACCGTGCTGAGCGTCGTGCTCGACAGCGGGCTCAACCCCGTCTTCATCCGCGGCTGGTTCGGCATGCCGGCGATGGGCATTGCCGGCTCCGCCACCGCCACGCTCATCTCCGCGCATGTCGCGGCGCTTGGGCTGCTCGCCTATATCTATCTGCGCGATTTGCCGATCCGGCTGCGCGGGCATGAACTGACCTGGCTGATCCCGTCGCCCGCCTTGATCCGCACGATCGTTGCCAAGGGGCTGCCGATGGGCGCGCAGATGCTGGTGGTGTCCTTCGCCGCGCTGACGATGACGGGCCTGGTCAACCGCTACGGCGTCGACACCAGCGCGGCCTACGGCGTGTCGATGCAATTATGGGGCTATATCCAGATGCCAGCGCTCGCGGTCGGCGCGGCGGTCAGCAGCATGGTCGCGCAGAATATCGGTGCCGGGCTGTGGGATCGGGTCGATCGGATCACCCGTTCCGGCCTCCTGTTCAGCGCCTTGCTCACCTCGACCATGGTCGTCGCGGTGATCCTGTTCGATCGCCCGGTGATGGCGGTGTTCCTCGGTGGCGACAGCCCGGCCTTGCCGATCGCGCGCCACATCCAGGTGCTGGCGAGCTGGAACTTCATCGTCTTCGGCATGACGATGGTGCTGTTCTCGGCGGTGCGCGCAAACGGCGCGGTATGGGCCCCGCTGGTGATGCTGATCATCGCCATGTACCCGGTGCGGCTCGGTTTCGCGCTGGCGTTCAAGGACAGCCTCGGCGCGGACTCGCTGTGGTGGAGCTTCCCGCTCGGCTCGGTCGCCACCTTGGTGATGTCGTCGCTTTATTATCGCTACGGTGGCTGGCGCAAACAGCGGCTGGTCGTTCCCGCCGAAACCCCGGCCAGCGCCGCTGCCGCCCCGGCGGAAGCCGCCGCCGCAGAACCGATCGGCGCGCAACATCCGGTCGGCTGATCACCGACTCGCTTGCGCATGCGCGCGGGCGGTTCCAGAAAGCGGGGCATGACCGCACAATACCCCGCTCTCCGCCTTCGCCGTACCCGCGCCAGCGCGTGGAGCCGCCGCCTCTATGCCGAGACCGTGCTCACCCCGGCCGATCTGATCTGGCCGCTGTTCATTTCAGAAGGGCAAAGCGTGGAAGAGCCGATCGCCTCGCTCCCCGGCGTGTCGCGCTGGTCGGTCGATGGCATCGTCGCGCGCGGACGCGAGGCGCGCGATCTCGGCATTCCGTGCCTGGCGCTGTTCCCCAATACGCCCGGGCATTTGCGCACCGATGACGGGCGCGAGGCGCTCAACCCCGACAATCTGATGTGCCGCGCGATTCGCGCGCTGAAGGATGCCGTGCCCGAAATCGGCGTGCTCACCGACGTCGCGCTCGATCCTTATACCACGCACGGCCATGACGGGCTGGTCGACGAAGCCGGTTATGTCGTCAACGACATCACCGCCGAGGCGCTGGTCGCGCAGGCGCTCAACCAGGCCGAAGCCGGATCGGACATCATCGCGCCTTCCGACATGATGGACGGCCGCATCGGCGCGATCCGCGAGGCGCTGGAGCAAGGCGGGCACCACAATGTCCAGATCATGTCCTACGCCGCGAAGTATGCCAGCGCCTTTTACGGCCCGTTCCGCGATGCGGTCGGCAGTCGCGGGCTGCTGAAGGGCGACAAGAAGACCTATCAGATGGATTCGGCCAATGCCGAGGAAGCGCTGCGCGAAGTCGCGCTCGATCTGGCCGAAGGCGCCGATAGCGTCATGGTCAAGCCCGGTCTGCCCTATCTCGACATCGTCGCACGGGTGAAATCGGCGTTCGAGGTGCCGGTGTTCGCCTATCAGGTCAGCGGCGAATATGCGATGATCGAAGCCGCCGTCGCAGCCGGCGCCGCCGAGCGCGACCCGATGGTGCTGGAAACGCTGATGGCGTTCAAGCGCGCGGGCTGTTCGGGGGTGCTGACCTATCATGCGGCGCTGGCGGCGCGGTTGCTGGGCGCGTGATCGAGACGATCGTCGAGACAGGGCGGCTGCGGTTGCGCGTGCGCACGCCTGACGACCGCGCGGTGCTGCACGGCTGGTTCGGCGATCCGCTGGTGATGGCCGATCTCGGCCCGGTGCGGGACGCCGCCGCTTCCGACGCGACGATCGCGCGGCACCAATCCTATCAGGCCGAGGGCCTCGGCTTTTGGATCGTCGAGAGCCGCGCCGATCGCGTCCCCGTCGGCTTTTGCGGATTGAAGCCGAGCGACCCCGGCCGCCCGCTTGCGGGAGAGCTCGAAATCGGCTGGATGTTCGGCCCGGCGCATTGGGGGCAGGGCTATGCGAGCGAGGCGGCCGGGGCGGTGCTCGACTGGGCCTGGGCCCATCGCGCCGACCCGCGCATCGTCGCGGTGACCGCGCGGGTCAACCTCAAGAGCCAGCGCGTGATGGAGCGCATCGGCATGCGCGCCGAACCAACGCTGGATTACGAGCATCCCAGCTATCCCGAGGGCGATCGGCTGCGCGACAGCGTCGTCTATGTGATCGACCGGCCTAAGCCATGATCGAGACGCCGCGCCTGATCCTGCGCGGCTGGCGCGAGGCCGATGTCGCGCCCTTCCATGCGATGGGGCAGGACGAAGAGGTCATGCGCTATCTCGGCCCCTTGATGACGCTCGATCAGGCCCGCGCGGCCTATCAACGCTGCGTCGCGCGGCAGGCCGAGTCGGGCTGCTGCTTCTGGGCGATCGAACGCAAAAACGATGGCGCTTTTCTCGGCTTTTGCGGCCTGCAAAAGGGATATGACTTCCTGGAGGGCGAGATCGAGATCGGCTGGCGCTTGCGCCGCGAGGCGTGGGGGCAGGGCTATGCGCGCGAAGCCGCCGCGGCGAGCCTCGCCTGGGGCTGGGCGACGCTCGACATCCCGCGCATTACCGCGATCACGGTACCCGCCAACCACCGCAGTTGGCACTTGATGGAGCGACTCGGCATGACCCGCGACCTTGCTGCCGATTTTGATCACCCGGCGGTGCCGGACGGCAGCCCGCTGAAGCAGCACATTCTTTATCGCATCGTCCGCCCCGCCTGATGTCTTCGCGTCTGGCGCGCCCGCTGTTCGTGCTGACGATCTTCGCCGGGTCGTTTCTGCTGTTCCTGGTGCAGCCGATGGTGGCGCGCATGGCGTTGCCGCGGCTTGGCGGCGCGCCGGCGGTGTGGAACTCGGCGATGCTGGTCTATCAGGCGTTGCTGCTCGCCGGATATGGCTATGCGCATTGGCTGGGACGCCTGAGCCAGCGCGCGCAGGGAATGACGCATCTTGGCGTGCTGTTGCTTGCCGGATTGTGGTTGCCGATCGGCCTCATCGCCCTGCAGCCGGGGCCGACCGCGCTGCCGGCATTGTGGGTGCCGTGGCTGCTGACGCTGTCGATCGGCCCGCTGTTTTTCGCGATTTCGGCCCAGGCACCGTTGTTGCAACGCTGGTTCAGCCTGTCACGTGACGGCGAGAATCCGTATGCGCTGTACGCCGCATCCAATTTCGGGAGCTTTGCGGGCCTGATCGCCTATCCGTTACTGGTGGAGCCGGGCATGGCGCTGGTCGGGCAACGTGTCCTGTGGAGCAGCGGCTATATCGTGGTCGGGTTGCTGGTTGCTTTATGCGCCGCCACCTTGCCGAAAGCCGGATCGGGCGCAGTCGGGTTGGCCGAGCCATCGCCGCAATCCGCGCCGCCCACGCGGGGTCGCGTCGCGCACTGGATCGCGCTGGCGTTCGTGGCGTCGGGGCTGATGCTTGCCACCTCCACCTATATCTCGACCGACATCGTCGCGATGCCGTTGCTGTGGGTGGTGCCGCTTGGCCTATATCTGCTGAGTTTCACCGTCGCCTTCGCGACCGACCGCACCACGGCGGACATGCAAACGCGGATCGCGCCGGTCGCGATCCTGTTATTTGGGGGTATCCTCGTCGGCGGGATGGGGGGGATGCCGTATCTCGGCGCGATCATGGCGCTGGCACTGCTATTTCTGGGGTGCGTCGCGCTCAACACCGCCCTGTACCGCCTTCGACCAGAGCCGGACCGGCTGACGGGATTCTATCTGGCGATGGCGGTGGGCGGTGCGCTTGGCGGGCTGTTCGCGGCTGTGATCGCGCCAATCGTCTTCGACTGGACGTATGAATATCCCATCCTGGTGTTAGCCGCCGCGCTCTTGGTGCCACAGCATCCGCTGTTGGGGCCGCTCGGGGTCTTGTGGCACCGGAGCGCCCAGCGCCGCCATGTCCTTACCGGCGTGATGGCCCTTGCCGTGCTGGCGCTGGTCGTGCTGATCCTCGCTAATCCGGGGCCGGCTGACGGGCCGGGCCCGCTGCAGCAAGCGGCGTTGCTGGCGATGGTTGCGATCGGGCTGGTGGCGATCGGCGCGCGCTGGGCGTTCGCGCTGGCCGTGCTTGGCGCGTTGATCGCGTTTGGCGGATACCGCGCGGTGCAGATCTCGCTCGAGCCACACGCGCGCACGCGGAGTTATTTCGGGGTCTATACCGTTCACTCCATGGCGACCCAGCGTCAATTGGCCCATGGCACGACCGTCCATGGGACGCAGTTGCTGGGCTCGCCCGCGCGTGAGCGGACGCCGACCGCTTATTATGTCGCGGGATCGGGCGTGGGTCGCGCGATGCAGGCGCTGCCGACGCTATATGGAGCGCATGCGCGTGTCGGCGTCGTCGGGTTGGGGGCAGGCACGCTCGCTTGCTATGCCGTGGCGGGGCAGGCGTGGCGTTTTTACGAAATCGACCCTGCGGTGGTGCGGATCGCGCGCGACACCGGGCAGTTCACGTTTCTTTCGCTTTGCCTGCCGCATCCGACGATCGTGCTGGGCGATGCGCGGCTCAATCTCGATAGGGCGCGTCCCACCTCGCTCGACCTGCTGGCGCTTGATGCGTTTTCGTCGGATTCGGTGCCGATGCACCTGATGACGCGCGAGGCATTCGCCAGCTACGCCCGGGTGCTGGCCCCGCGTGGCTTGCTGCTCGTCCACATTTCGAATCGCTTCCTCGATTTGGAACCAGTCGTCGCGGCGGCAGCGCGAGGCGGTGGCTGGCACAGCGCACAGCTTTTCTACCGTCCAGGGGCCACCAATCGCGATGCGGCGACGATGTCGCAATGGATCGCGCTGTCGCGGGATCCGGCGGTGATCCAGACGCTGAAATCCCGCGATTCGGCATGGGAGCCGGTCAAGCTGCGCCCGGGCTTTGCGCCGTGGACCGACGATTATTCGACGATCCTGCCGCTGCTGAAGGCGGGGCGCTAGGCGTCCGGCAGGCGCGCGGCGATCGCGGCGATTCGCGCGCTCTGCGCTTCGAAGGCCGCTTGCGCCGCATTGTGCAGGCTGGCGATGGCGGGATAGTCGGGTTTGCCATCGGCGGCGCGCGCGATCGCCATCGAATCGATGTCGGTCAGCGTCGACGAGGTGGTCGCGCGATAGCCGTCCAGCGCCGCCAAGGCGGTCTGTGCGGCAATCCAGCGTTCCCCGCCGACTCTGTCGCCTTGCGCCGCAGTGGCCAAGCGTTCGGCGGTTTCAGCGGCGGGCGCAAACGCCGCCGTGGTTTTGTCGAGCATTTTGCGCAGATCCGCCAAGGCCAGGTCGGTGGCCGGGTCCGCCTCGGTCACGGGAATGACGACATCGGGCTCGGCATCGCTGCGCGATTCGATCGCGCGCGGCAGCAGCGAGGGATAGCGAGTCGAGGTTTGCGCGGCGCACCCCGCCAGCGACGGCGTGATCGTCAGGACAAACACCAGCGCAAGGCGGGCGCGGCGGGCGGGCGGGGTGGGGGGCGTCATCACGAATTGCTCTATGCCGATGAGAAAGGTCACGCAACGCACTTGCATCTCTTAAAAGACGCCGCTAACAGCGCGTCTCCACGCACCCATAGCTCAGCTGGATAGAGCATCAGACTACGAATCTGAGGGTCGGGCGTTCGAATCGCTCTGGGTGCACCATTCTTTCAAAAGTGTCTGATCGCAGGACGTTACCGGGGTTCCCGGAGACACCGCGACAGGCACGGCGGTAGACCGCAGTGGCGCACAGCGCCTCTGCGTCGCGCACGCCACGCTGTTCCAAAGACTGTGCTGTGCTTCGCCCTTATGCCCTTATGGCGGGCGAGACGCTCTATTCGAGGTAGCTGCGGCGCAGGCGCGTCAGGTCTGCGTCCGACAATCCCATTTCGTCATGAAGCCAGCCGCGCGCGCCGCCGCGATGCGAATCGAGCACCTTGAAGGCAGCCTCGATATAGCTGCGGTCGGCGTTCAGGAGCGCCTGCATCACCGGCGAGGGCATTTGCCCCATGGAACTGGCGGTCACCTTGCTGTCCTTCGCCAGCAGCGTGCTGGCGTTGAGATAGCGGTTGGTGAGCAGATAGTCTTCGATCACGGTCGCGCGGGGCACGCCCAATGCGGTCAGCAGCAAGGCGGCGGCGACCCCAGTGCGATCCTTGCCGGCCGAGCAGTTGAAGGCGAGCGGGGCATGGCCCGCCAGCAATTCGTCGAACATCCGGCGATATTGGTCGTGAAATTGCACGAGCATATGCGGGTAGCTCGCCGCCATCGCCGCGCGCGCCGATTCGGCGGTCCAATCCTTCATCGGCCCGGCTGGCATGAAGCCCGCCATGTCGAGCTTGTAGTCGTCGCTCAGCACGCGCGGTGCGCCCGCTGCAGGCCAGTTGACCGGCTCGGACGCGCGTTCGCGCGTGTCGCGGAAATCGCAGACGACGCGGATCCCGCGCCGCTCGAGATAGGCATAATCGCTGTCGGTCAGGCCGTGCATCGAGCCCGAACGAAACAGCAGGCCCCATTTGACGTGACGACCATCGGCGGTGCGATAGCCACCAAGGTCGCGAAAGTTGCGGCCGCCCTGCAACGGCAGCAACCGCTCCTGCGGTGCCGCCGTTGCGATAGGGGTATCGGCCCAGGCGGGCAGACCTGCCGCCCCGCTTGCCATCATTACCGTTGCCATCGCGGCGAAGGCAATTTTGAAGCGAAGCGGGGCGATCGTCATGGTCTGTCTCCTCGATCGGATCGTCTTAGAACTTCACCTGCACCTGCCCGCCAAAGGTCCGCGCTTCGTTAAAGAAGCCGTTGTAACCGCTGGTGAGGCTGAGCGCGCGGTAGAACACATGCTGTTCGTTGAACAAATTGCGCGCCCAGACCGAGACCGTCACGCGCGCGTCGCCCCGGCCCATATCGATATCGGCCAGCGCCAGCGTGCCGTTGACGATGAACGCGCTGTCGCCCTTGGGCTGGTACACGTTGCCGGGGTTGCCCGCGCCCAGATATAGGACGTCGTTCCCGTTGGCATAAAAGCCGCTGTCATAATTGCCGTCGAGATGCGCGCGGATCGTGGCACCCTGGAGCGGCACCTCATAGTCGATGGTGCCGCTTGCCCCATGTTTCGGCGTATAGGTCTGGTAAATCGGGACCGGGGTGTTGTTGACCGACCCGCCTGCGGTTGCCGGGAAGGGATTGGCGGTCGAGGGGATGCGGACATAGGTATAAGCGTAGGACGCGCCCAGCGTGAGGTGCGGCACTGGGGTGAGCTTGAAATCCGCCTCGACGCCGTGGATGCCGCCGGTGCCCGGCGCGTTGAGCGTTTCGGTGGTCGTGCGGTTGCTGCGCGTCAGTGTACCGTTGACGATCGTCTCATACAGACCCGAGAAATCGACCTGTACGTTCTTGTACGTGCCGGCATAGGCCGAGATGTTGAAACGGGCGTGGCGGTTGAAGAACTCGGTTTTCAAACCCGCTTCGAACACCGACACCGTTTCCGGGTTGAACGCGAGATATTGCAGCGAGCGGGAATTGGCACCGCCCGATTTATAACCCGTGCTCCATTTGCCATACACATGGATGTCACGCGACACGTCGACGAGCACGTTGACCATCGGATCGACGCGCGACCAATGCGCATCGAGATAGCGCGTGCCGCTAACGCCGAACACCACCGGAGCAGCGCCGTTCACCGTAAAGAGCTGGCCATGCTTGGCATCGCGCGTCCAGCGCAGACCACCGGTGACGTGGATCGCGTCGTCCAGGAGTGCCGGGGTATAGGTCGCCTGACCGAAGGCACCGACGCTGGTGGTGCTGACATGGCTGGCACGGTCGATGCGCTGCGAATCATAGGATTGCGGCAGGCTTGCCCAATTGACGACGTCGGTGCGGAAGTTTTGCGGTAAGATGATGTAATTGGTGCAGGTCGTGTCCGTGCACTGATTTGAGAAGAACGCCTGCGCGTTGTCCTGAACCCGCTCCTGATAATATAGCGCGCCAAAGACATATTTGAGGCGCGGCAACTCGCCGATCGCCTGGAATTCCTGACTTACCTGATTTTGGCGGAATTGGGCGAGACTGTAGCGGGCGAACAGCAGTGGTATCGTTGCCCCGGTTGCGTCCTTGGACGTGAACACGCCTGACCCGTTCGACAAGGTCGTTGCGGCCGAACCATTGTCATATTGGCTCTGCGTCAGCGAGCGATAGGAGGTGATCGACTTCAACGTCAGGGTATTTGAAGGCTTATACTCCAACGTTAGCTCATGGCCGTGAACCTTGCCGACGCTCGGTTGTTCCGGCACGCCGACATTGGCGACGTCGGCGCGTGTCGCCTGAACGGTGCCGAGCGGTGCCTGCTTGTTGCTACCGGGAGCAAGCAATTGCAGATACAGCGACGTCGAGGCATCATAAGAGGTGTCGAACGCGTAATCGGCGCTGAAATCCGAGGTCGGCTTCCACAGCGCTTCGACACGAACGCCGCGCTTGTCATACGCGTTGAAGCCCGATGCGCCGGTCAGCGTGTTTTTCACCAGTGGGTCGCGGCGGCTGACGACGCCATCGATTTTCAGTGCGATGCCGGCGACCGACGGCAAGTCGATATGCCCCTCGGCTTTATAGCTGCCGAAATTGCCGACACCCGCGAGCAGGTTTGCGTGAAACTCGCCAGTCGGCTTCTTGGTGGTGATGTTGATCGCGCCGCCTTCGGTATTGCGACCGAACAGCGTGCCCTGCGGGCCTTTCAGCACTTCCAGGCTGTCAATGTCGAACAGCGCGGTGCCAAGGCCCTGCGCACGGCCGAGATAGACGCCGTTGACGTAGACACCGACGCCCTGGTCGCGCGCGGGCTGGTTGCCGTCCGAGAGCACGCCGACGCCGCGAATGTTCACGATCAGCGCCGAGTTGCGCGAATAGAACGGCGCGACCTTGAGCGACGGGATCGACCCGTCAGTGAGGTCGGCCAACGAAACGACATGGCGGTTCGCAAGATCGGCTCCGCTCAGCACCGAAATCGAGATCGGCGTCTTCTGCGCGGTTTGGGGCCGCTTTTCTGCAGTCACCACGATGTCGCCAAGCTGATCCCCCTCGCTGGCAGCGGCGGTCGGCGGTGTCGGCGCGGTCTCGGGTGCGGTTGCCGCAAAGGCCGGCGACAAAGCGATGGTCGAACAAAACGCGGTCGCGGCGAGGAGCCGAACCATCACGGTGTGGTGCTTGGTAAACATTGGATCCCCCGTTCTTAAGAACTGTCAGGGCTCCGTGTGCGTATTTCGTGTCGCCTGCGTTACGAATATTGTTCAGAAATGTTGCGACGCACAATTATAGGGGAAAGGGGCGTTCGCCGTCATGCGGTTGGCGGTGTCGCCGGTAAAATGACCGTAACGCGTAACCCGCCCAGCGGAGAGGGCCCGGCCTCGATCCGCCCATGATGCGCCTCGACGATCGCCTGGGCGGTGGCAAGCCCAAGACCGGAGGTCGTGACCGATTCTCCGGGTAGCTTGGTGGTGCGATAGAAGGGCTCGAACAATTGCTGTGCCAATCCAACGTCGACGCCCGGGGCGCTGTCGTCGATGATCAGCCGCCAGGCGTTGCGATGCCCCTCTAGCCCCAAGGCGATGCGCCCGCCGGCGGGTGTGTAGCGCAGGCTGCTTTCGATCAGCGCGGTGAACAATTGTTCGATCCGCGCGCCATCCCATTTCACCAGCACTGTCGTCGCGGGCAGTTGGCCGGGTTCTACCGACACCGACTGCGCCTTGGCGCGGCGGCTATTGGCCCAGACCGCATTGTGGATCAGCGCGACGGGATCGACCGTGGCGAAAGTGACTGGGAGACGCCCGAGATCGGCCAAGGCGACGGCGTGGAGATCCTCCGCCATCTCCTGCAAGCGCTGCACGCCTTCTGCGACCTCGGCAAACTCGCGCTGCTTGTCCGGCATCTTGTGGTATAAGGCGGCAACGTTTTCACCAAGCCGAAGAACGGGAACCCGCAATTCCTCGGACACCGCCACCAGCCAGGTGCGCCGCGCGGATTCGAGCCGGTCGAAGCGGCGGGCGATGTGGGCCAGATTGCGCATCGTGGCGCGGGTTTCAACCGGGCCGGTCTCGTTGAAATCGGTTGCGAAATCCCCGTGGGCGATCGCGCGGCTGGCGCGGAACAGCGCGCGCTGCGGGCGCACCCAGCGCGCGGCGATGCCATAGCCGCAGCCCAGCAGAAGCAGCAGTGTCGCGACGGCGGCCGCCCCAATCCCAAGCAGTTGATCGCGCATGAATGTGTAGCTTGCCAGCGTCTGCCCGCTGCCCGCGACGATCTTAAGAATGGCCCGCCTTTGCCCCGCCAGCATCACCGGCTGCGCGGCGCGGACGCCTTCTGCATCAGGGGCTGCACCCGCCAGATGCGCATCGTCCACGGTGTAGAGCGCGACTCGGTTTTTCAGCGGGGGAAGAGCCGCCCCAGGCCCGGTGTTTTGATCTTCGGTTTCCTGCGCGGCCGACAAGGCACCGGCCAACGGTGTTCCGGCGCGGATCTGCGTCGCGATCAAGGCACTCAACGCGATCAGCGACTGGCGGTCCTGCGCTTCAAGATAAGCATGCTGTCCGCGCTGCAGATTGACGATCAGCGCACTGCCCGGCAGCACGGCAACCAGCAACGCCTGACCTGCCAGCAGCAGGAACAGTCCCGAAAACAGCCGCACCGATGATCTCCCGCGAGCGGACGGGCGTCCGGTCAGAGGGGGTTTAAAGCCGATTCACCATCGAAACAATCGCCTGTTTTGAGCGGCTTCATCCCGGTGTGGGATTCTCGGCCGCGACGGCCGCCAACACCGCTTGCGCGTAGTCCGGGCGGCAGATCAGCAAATCGGGCAGCAACGGATTTTCGCAATTGTAGCGCAGCGGCGCTCCGTCGATGCGCGAGGCATGCAGCCCGGCGGCGTGGGCGACCGCGACGGGCGCGCAATTGTCCCATTCATATTGCCCGCCAGTGTGGAGGTAGATTTCGGCATCGCCCTGCACCACCGCCATCGCTTTGGCCCCCGCCGAGCCCATTGGCACCAGTTCGGCACCGATCGCGGCGGCGACGCGCAGCACCAGCGGATGCGCGCGCGTGCGGCTGACCACCATGCGTGGCCGGGTGGGGGCGGGGGGCAGCGACGGGAATGGATCGTCCGTGGCGAAGACACGACCGGCGGCGGGGAGCGAAACCGCGCCCGTCACCGCCACGCCATCGATCGCGAGGCCGATATGCACCGCCCAATCCGCGCGCCGCTCGCGAAACTCGCGCGTGCCGTCGAGCGGATCGACGATCCACACGCGCCGCGCGCCGCACCGTGCGGGGTCATCCTGCGCTTCTTCCGAAAGGATGAAATCGTCGGGGCGCGCGCTATGGAGCAAGTCCAGGATCAGCGCATTGGCCTCGGCATCCCCGCGATCGCCAAGCTCGTTATCGGCACACGCACCGGCCTTGCAAAGCTCGATCAGCAGCGCGCCGGCGGCAAGCGCGACGTCGCGGGCGAGTTGGGCGTCGGTCTGTGGGCTCAAAGGTCGGGACTCCATACGCCCATAATATGTTCGACAATCCGCTCGGCGGCGGCTTCGGGGCTTTCGCGCAGCGTGTCGATGCGGATGTCGGGGCGCTCGGGCGCTTCATAGGCGCTCGAAATGCCGGTGAAGTTCGCGATTTTGCCCGCGCGCGCCTTGGCGTAGAGGCCCTTCACGTCACGGGCCTCGGCCTCGGCCAGCGGCGTGTCCACGAAAATTTCGACGAACTCCTCTGGCAGCATCGCGCGCACCATCTCGCGTTCGGCGCGGAAGGGGGAGATGAAGGCGGTCAGCACGATCAGCCCGGCATCGGTCATCAGCTTGGCGACTTCGCCGATCCGGCGGATATTCTCGACCCGGTCGGCATCGGTAAAACCGAGATCCTTGTTGAGGCCGTGCCGCACATTATCGCCATCGAGCAGGAAGCTGTGGCGGCCGAGCGCATAGAGCTTCTTTTCGACAAGGTTGGCGATGGTCGACTTGCCTGACCCCGACAGGCCGGTGAACCACAGCAAGCGCGGCGTCTGGCCCTTTTGCGCGGCATGCGCGGCGCGAGTGATGTCGATCGCCTGCCAGTGCACGTTTTGCGCGCGGCGCAGCGCGAAGTGCAGCATTCCCGCCGCAACGGTGGCGTTGGTCGCCCGGTCGATCAGGATGAAGCCGCCAAGATCCGCGCCCTCGCTAAAGGGTTCGAACACCAGATCGCGGTCGGTATAGACTTCGGCCACGCCGATATCGTTGAGCGCGAGTGTCTTGACCGACAGCTCGGCGAGTGTGTTGACGTCGATCGCATGACGCGGCGCTTGTACCGTCGCCGCCACGGTCTGGGTGCCGAGCTTCAGCCAATAGCTGCGGCCGGGGAGCAACGGCGTTTCGGCCATCCAGACGATCGTCGCCTGGAACTGATCGGCGACCTGCGGCGGATTGTCGGCAGTGGCGATCACGTCACCGCGCGAGCAGTCGACCTCATCAGTGAGCGTCAGCGTGACCGATTGGCCAGCGACGGCTTCGGGCAAATCGCCGTCCATCGTCACGATCCGCGCGATGCTGCTGGTGCGGCCAGCGGGCAGGATGCGCACGGCGTCGCCCGGCTTTACCCTGCCGCTGGCGATGAGCCCGGAAAAACCGCGGAAATCGAGATCGGGGCGGTTGACCCATTGCACCGGCAGACGGAAAGCGCGCGCCTGTGCGACATCGGTTTCGACGTCGATCGTCTCGAGATGCTCGATCAGCGTCGGCCCCGCATACCAGGGGGTGGCCTCCGAGCGGCTGGCGATATTGTCGCCGACAAAGCCGGAGATCGGGATCGCGGTGAAATCGGTGATGCCGATCGCTGTGGCAAAGGCGCGGTAATCGGCAACGATCGTGTCGAACACGCTTTGGTCATAGCCGACCAGATCCATCTTGTTCACCGCCAGCACGACGTGGCGCAAGCGCAGCAAATGGACGAGGAAGCTGTGGCGGCGCGTCTGCGTCAGCACACCTTTACGCGCATCGATCAGGATGACGGCGGCATCGGCGGTCGAGGCACCCGTCACCATGTTGCGGGTATATTGTTCGTGGCCGGGCGTATCGGCGACGATGAACTTGCGTTTCTCGGTCGCAAAGAAGCGGTAGGCGACGTCGATCGTGATGCCCTGTTCGCGCTCGGCGGCGAGCCCGTCGACCAGCAGCGCGAAATCGATATTCTGGCCCTGCGTGCCGAGCCGCTTGCTGTCCGCCTCCAGCGCCGAAAGCTGATCGGCGAAGATCGCGCGGGAATCGTAGAGCAAACGCCCGATCAGCGTCGATTTGCCGTCATCGACCGACCCGCAGGTGATGAAGCGCAGCAGCGACTTGCGCTGATGCTGTTCGAGATAGGCGGTGATGTCCGAGGCGATGAGGGAGTCGGGCACGAAGCTCCCCTCCCGCTGGCGGGAGGGGCTGGGGGAGGGCAGTGGAGCGGTCGAGTGGGGCAATTGCCCTCCCCCGACCCCTCCCGCCCGCGGGAGGGGAGACATGGCCATCAGAAATACCCCTCCGCTTTCTTCTTTTCCATACTCGCCGCCTGATCATGATCGATCGCGCGGCCCTGGCGTTCCGACGTGGTCGTCAGCAG